>LFIK01000604.1_pt1 | contig 27251 bp, 18 predicted proteins | sample 643401 | NCBI WGS metagenome assembly LFIK01 (sample SAMN03777447, study PRJNA286221) | soda lake metagenome | biome: soda lake; feature: Kulunda steppe; material: water; isolation source: sample T5-Br brine of Lake Tanatar-5 | place: Russia: Kulunda steppe | collected 2010-07
CCTGCGGCGGCGACTGCGCGGCGGGTCATCACCGCGGCCAGGTGGGCGCGGTATTCGGGGGTGCCGTGCAGGTCACCGATCATGCCCTCGGCCGGGAGAGTGAGACCGGAGAGCGCCTCGGCGGAGAAGTTGTCCTTCAGCGCGGCTTCGGCCTGCACCCAGCGGAAGACGCCGTCCTCGGACGCGCCGGTGATCGCCACGCGCACGCCATCGGCGAATTGCGCGACGAAAGCGCCTGCCAGCGCGAAGCGCGAGGCGGGCTGGTGGAACTTGGCGTAGGCGGCCTTCTGCGGGATGGGGAAGCGGACCGAGGTGATGATCTCGCCCTCTTCCAGCGCGGTGGCGAACATGCCGTCGAAGAAGTCATCCGCTTCGATCTCGCGCGCGTTTGTGACAACCGTCGCGCCCGAGCCCAACACCGCCGCCGGATAGCAGGCCGAGGGATCGTTGTTGGCCAGCGACCCGCCGATGGTGCCCATGGCGCGCACCGCCGGATCGCCGATCTGGCCCGCCAGCGCCGCCAGCCCGGGGTAATCCCCGGCCTCGGCCGCCACACGCGCATGGGTCGTGGCTGCGCCGATAACCAGCGCGTCGCCATCGCGGCAGACGCCCTGCAATTCCGGGATGCCGCGCAGGCTGACCAGCGCCGAAGGCTGGTTGAGCCGCTGTTTCATCGAAGGCAGCAGCGTCTGCCCCCCAGCCAGCGGGATCGCATCCTCGGCTGCCAGCGCCTTGACCGCGCCCTCGATGGAGCCGGGTTTCACGAAGTCGAAGTCATACATTGCCCTTGCTCCCTTATTTCTGCATCGCCGCCCAGACGCGCGCGGGCGTCAGCGGCATGTCGATATGGCTCACATGGGTGTGCCCGGCGCGGTGCAGCGCGTCGATCACCGCGTTCACCACCGCCGGCGGCGAGCCGATGGCCCCCGCCTCGCCGCAGCCCTTCGCGCCCAGCGGGTTGTGGGTGCAGGGGGTGGCGCAACTGTAATCCACGTTGAACACCGGCATGTCGTCGGCGCGCGGCATGATGTAGTCCATGTAGCTGCCGGTCAGAAGCTGGCCGCTTTCATCATAGCCGGTGTTTTCCAGCAGCGCCTGCCCTATCCCCTGCGCCACGCCGCCGTGGACCTGGCCTTCGACGATCATTGGATTGACTACATTGCCGAAGTCATCGGCGCAGGTGAAGCCCACGACCTGCACTTTCCCGGTTTCGGGGTCGAGTTCGACCTCGCACAGATAGGCGCCCGCCGGGTAGGTGAAGTTCGCCGGGTCGTAGAAGGCGCTTTCCTCCAGCCCCGGTTCCAGCGTTTCCAGCGGGTAGTTGTGCGGCACATAGGCGGAAAAGGCGATCTCGCCGAAGGTCTTGGCCTTGTCGGTGCCCGCGACCGAGAAGTTGCCGTTCTCGAACACGATGTCATCCTCGGCCGCTTCCAGCATATGCGCGGCGATCTTGCGGCCCTTGGCGACAATCTTGTCCACCGCCTTGTCGATGGCCGAGCCGCAGACCGCCAGCGAACGCGAGCCGTAGGAGCCCATGCCGAAGGGGATCTTGGAGGTGTCGCCGTGGACGATCTCCACCGACTCCTCGGGGACACCCAGCTTGCTGGCCACGACCTGCGCAAAGGCGGTTTCGTGCCCCTGCCCGTGGCTGTGCGCGCCGGTCATGACGCTGATGTTGCCGGTGGCGTTCACCCGCACCGTGGCGGCATCGTAAAGCCCCACGCGCGCGCCCAACTGCCCAACCAGGTTCGACGGCGCGATCCCGCAGGCCTCGATCCAGGTCGACAGCCCGATCCCGCGCAGCTTGCCGCGCGCCGCACTTTCGGCACACCTCGCCTCGAACCCGCTCAGGTCCGCCATCTCCAGCGCCTTGTCCAGGGTGGCGTGATAGTCCCCGGTGTCATAGACCAGCCCCACGGGCGTGGTGTAGGGGAACATGTCCGGGGTCAGGAAGTTCTTGCGCCGCACCTCGTAGGGGTCCAACTCCAGTTCCCGGCACATCTTGTCGATCACGCGCTCCAGCGAATAGGTCGCCTCGGGGCGGCCGGCGCCGCGATAGGCATCCACCGGAGCGGTGTTGGTGAAGACCGTCTTCAGGTTCACATAGACGTTCGGCACCTTGTAGGGTCCGGCCATCAGAGTGCCGTGCAGGAAGGTCGGCGTGACGGTGGCGAAGTTCGACAGGTAAGCGCCGACATTGGCCTTGGTGTCGGTGCGGAAAGCGATGAAGGTGCCATCCTTCTCGCAGGCCAGTTCGATCTTCGTCACATGGTCGCGACCATGCGCATCGGACAGGAAGCTCTCGCTCCGCTCGGCGGTCCAGCGCACCGGGCGGCCCAGTTTCCTGGCCGCCGCCAGCACAACGGCCTCTTCGCCATAGTGATAGATCTTGGAGCCGAAGCCGCCGCCCACATCCGGGGCCACCACGGTCAGCTTGTTTTCCGGGATGCCCAGCACGAAGGCCGCGATCAATAGCCGCGTCAGGTGCGGGTTCTGGCTGGTGGTGGTCAGGCGGTAGTCGCCGGTGCCGGGGAAATACTCGCCGATCGAAGCGCGGGGTTCCATGGCGTTGGGGATGACGCGGTTGTTGACCAGTTCCAGCGTGGTGACATGGGGCGCGTTGCGGATCGCCTCGTCCACCGATGCGCGGTTGTCCTCGACCCAACCCCAGTCAAAGCAGAGGTTGTCCGGGATCTCGTCATGCACGCGGTTGGATGGGTCGGCGATGGCCGCCTCCATGTCGATGACCGCTGGCAGCTCCTCGATCTCGGTGTCGGCGGCGAGTTGCTCGGCGGCATCGCGCGCCTGCGCGGCAGTCTCGGCGATGATGGCGGCATAGGCGTCGCCCACATGCCGGACCTTGCCATGGGCCAGCACCGGGCGCTTGGGCTCGCGCATGGGCGTGCCGTCGCGGCTGTTGATCAGCCAACCCGCGGGGTTGCCGCCCGCTTCGGCGAAATCCTCGCCGGTGAACACTGCCAGCACGCCGGGCATCCCCGCCGCCGCGTCGGTGTCGATCCGCACGATCCGCCCGTGCGCCACGCTGGAGCGCACCATCACCGCGTGCACCTGGCCCTGCAGGGCCAGATCATCGGTGTATTTCCCTACCCCGGTCAGAAACCGGATATCCTCGCGCCGCTTGCTGCTGGCGCCGATGCCGTCCTTGGGCATGTTGTCCTCCCTGAAAAATCCTGTGCCGCGCGGTTATTCCGCCGCAATCCCCAGCCCGCTCACGTCCTGCCCCGAGGCCGCCATCACCGCCTTGACGATGTTGTGGTAGCCCGTGCAGCGGCAGATATTGCCTTCGAGGTAATGGCGCACCTCGGCCTCGGTCGGTTTGGGGTTTTCCTGAAGCAGCGCGGCAGCGGCCATCACCATGCCCGGCGTGCAGAAACCGCATTGCAGCCCGTGATGATCCTGGAACGCCTGCTGGATCGCGCTCAGGGTGCCGTCGGCGTTGGCCATGCCTTCGATGGTGCGCACCTCGGCGCCGTCCAGATCCATCGCCAGCGCGGTGCAGGCCTTCACCGGCGCGCCGTCCACATGCACCACGCAGGCCCCGCATTGCGAGGTGTCGCAGCCCACATGGGTGCCGGTCAGCCCCAGCCCCTCGCGCAGCCATGTGGACAGCAGCGTGCGCCCCTCGGCCTCGGCCTTCATCGCGCGGCCGTTCACGGTCATCGTCACCTTCGGCATAACATCCTCCCTTGATCCCTTTGGCCGCATCAAAGCACGGGACGGGCGAGAGGCATATGCGACCTTGGGCGCATTCGGGGCGCATTTGGGGGGATCAGCCGGAGCCGCGCCGCCCCTCGCGCCAGACGATGATCAGCCCACCCCCGATGATGATCGCCGCGCCCAGCACCGTCGCCGCCCCCGGCAGGTCGCCCCAGACCAGCCAGCCAAGCCCCGAGGCCCAGAGGATCGCGGTATAATCGAACGGCGCCACCACCGCCGCCGGGGCCAGCCGGAACGCGTGACCGATCATGGTGATGCCCAGGCTGCCCAGCACCGCGATGGCCAGGAACATGCCTGCGTCCGACCACGCCACCGGGGTCCAGACGGCGGCGGCGAAGGGGATGGCGTAAAGCCCCGGGATGCCCACCGCAAAGAACATCATCGACCACAACCCCTCGTCCCGGCCGATGAAGCGCGCCATCATCATGAAGAGCGCGTAGCAGGTGGCCGTGCCCAGCACCATGAGCGAGGCCGGGTGGAACGCCGCACTGCCCGGCTGGACGATCACGAGGACCCCCACAAACCCCACCAGCACCGCCGCCCAGCGCCACGGGCCGACGCGTTCGCCCAGGATCGGCACCGACAGCGCGGTGATGAAGATCGGGGCCGAGAAGACCAGCGCCGTGGCTTCCGCCAGCGGCAGCACCTGCAGGGCCGAGAAATACAGGAACGCCCCCGCCAGCATCAGCGCGCCCCGGACGGCGTGCAGCCGCAGATGCCGCGTGCGCAGGCCCGAGGGACCGGAGAGCACCAGCACCACGGCGGCGATCATCGGCAGGGCGAGGATGTTGCGGATGGCGATGATCTGGACGGGGTTGTAACGCTCGGTCAGCAGCTTGGCGATAGCGTCATTGGCCACCAGAAAGGCGACGCCCGCGCAGATGGTGGCAATGGCCAGCGGCAGATTGGCATCGGTCAGCGGCGCACGGGCGGGCATGGCGGGGTCCGGTTGGGGCAGGCCCCCCGGCGTGCCAGATGCGCGCGGGAAGGGCAAGGGCGTCAGGGGTCGGGCTTGGGCGGCGGGGTGTAGGTGGCGGGGTCAGAACACCGATTGCGCTACCCTGCGCCGAGCATGAAAACTCTTGCCTGACCCGGCCCCTGAGTAGACAGGAGGGCAGCGCCTGCCTGGGTAGGCGCTGAAGCGCAACGGTGCCAATCGCGCGGCGTCTGTGCAACTTCCCGCGCTGCAACAATTTGTGACGTCTGAAGCGCCTGCCGGGGGGCAGGCAGGCGCTGCCCGGCGTTGCCGCCGGGCGATGCATTTGTCGAGGTAGTGCGTCCTTCTGAGCCGCTGCGTCTTGTTTGTGCTCGCGCGCGCTCGGAGGCTCCACTCCCACGACCCGCGCGTTTCTCAGAAATCCGTCGGCGCGCCGCCCTCGGCCTTGCGGCGGGTCACGAACGCCATCAGCGCCTCGCGCCGGTCCTCGGGCAGGGGCGGCGGAGTGAAGCCCTCGACGATCTGGCGGTAGATGCGGTGCGCGCGGGTGGTGGTGTCGGTGGCGCCGTCCTTCTCCCACGCCTCGAAGTTGCGCCAGTCGGACACGAAGGGCGCGTGGAACGCGGTCTCGTAGCGGGCCTGCGTGTGGCCGACGCCGAAGAAATGCCCGCCCGCGCCGACCTCGGCGATGGCCTCGACCGCCAGCGCGTCGTCCGAGGTGTCGGCCAGCACCGGGTCGCAGTAGCGCTGGATGATCTGCAGCACCTCGCAATCCATGACGAACTTCTCGGGCGAGGCGATCAGCCCCCCCTCCAGCCAGCCCGCCGCGTGATAGACGAGGTTCGACCCCGACTGCACCGCCGCCCAGAGCGAGTTGCAGGTCTCCCACATGGCCTGGGCATCGGGGATGTTCGCCGTGCAGACGCCCGAGGACCGCAGCGGCAGGCCATAGAAGCGCGCCATCTGCCCGGTCATCTGCGTCGCCCGCATGTATTCGGGCGTCCCGAAGGCGGGCGCGCCAGAGCGCATGTCCACATTCGAGGTGAAGGTGCCCAGCGCCACCGGCGCGCCGGGGGCGGCGTACTGGATCAGCGCCAGCGCGCAGAGCGATTCCGCCAGCGATTGCGCCACCGCGCCCGCCAGCGTCACCGGCGCCATGGCGCCCGCCAGCGTGAAGGGCGTGACAACGATCGGCTGGCCCCGCTTCGCCAACCGCAGCGCGCCGTCGATCATGGGGAAGTCATGGCGGAGCGGCGAGACCGAGTTGATGTTGGAATACATGCGCGGGGCGGCGTCGAACTCGGCATGGCTGAGGCCCGCGGCAAGGCGCACCATCTCCATCGCATCCTCGACCCGTTCCTTGCCCAGACAATAGGCATGGCAGACCTTGTCGGTCAGGATCAGCTTTTCGGCGATGCAATCCAGGTGGCGGACGGAAGCGTGGATGTCCACCGGCTCCACCGGGTAGCCGCCGGCCACATGGATGCAGTTGAACGCTTGCGTCAGCATCAGGAACTCGCGGAAGGTGGCGAAGTCGCCGGGGCGCTTGCCGCGCACCATGTCCCAGCTTGACGGGGGCGAGGAGACATTGACGAAGGCGATGTGCTGGCCGCCGATGTGCACGGCACGGTCGGGGTTGCGCGGCGTGATGGTGAAGGGGCCGGGGGCGCGGGCCAGCATCTCGGTGACGAAATCGCCGTCCATGCGGACGGTGTTGCCGTCCACGATGCACCCGGCCTGCCGGAACAGGTCCAGCGCACCGGGGTGCAGGAACTCGACCCCGATCTCGGACAGGATGCGCAGGGCGGCGCGGTGAATGGCGTCCACACCTTCTGGCGGCAGGGGCTCGATCGGGCGGTCCGGGTTGACCGGCTGGCCCCAGGGCATCTGGTCCAGTCGGAAGCTGTCGGTCCGCCGGGCATTGCCGCCCCGCCCGCCGGACCGGCGGCGGCGTTCGGGGGCGGGGGCGTTGATGGGCATGGGGGCCTCGCAAGCGGGTGGCTTCGCGTGCAGGATTGGGCCGGAGGGGCGGCTTGGGCAAGTGCAGTGTTGTCAACAGGGGTGGAGGGTTGAGGAACCTTCACCGGCGCCATGCGTTAGCCCCAGCCTCTCATGGCCGCTTGCGAAACAGGCTGTATTGAAAGGCCTGCGGGCTGCCCCACGGCGTGCGGTGCTCGTGGTGCTGATGCGCCACGCGTTCGAACCCCTCGCCCAACGTCGCTGCCAGTGTGTCTGGACTGTAGCGCACGACAGGCAGACCACTGCATTTTTCCGGCCCGTCGAGGGCAAATGTCGCGATGATCGCATGCCCGGCGGGTGACAGGCTTTTTTCAAGCTTGCGCAGATATGCAGCGCGATCCTCCGACCCTGTCAGGAAATGAAACACCGCGCGGTCATGCCAGAGATCATAGGTGCGTGGAGCGCGCCACCTGGTCACGTCGGCTGTGATCCAGGTCACCTTGTCGCTGTCAGGCCCCAGGCGTTGCCGAGCGGCAAGTAGCGCATTCTCTGAAAGGTCGAGCACCGAGACATCACACAGACCGGCGGCAAGCAGACGATCCACGATCCGGGATGTTCCGCCGCCAATGTCGATGACCGAGGTTGCGCTGTTCAGTCCAGCCTTATTCATCAGAGCGAATGAGATCGCGGGGTCATCCTGATGCCAACTCAGTTCGGCCTCGGTCCTGGCACCGTACACGCCGTCCCAATGCGCTCTGCTCTCCATGAATCTTCCACCGCTTTCTGAGTTCCGTCGAGACCCATGCACCTATCGACGCAGGTGGTGTTCTACCCATGAGAACGCAACCCCCGCACCCACTCTGCCGCCTCATGCGCGTGCACCTCGGCGGCGCGGATGTGGCCGTCGAAACCCTGCGACAGGCTGCGGATCAGGTGTTTGGCGCGGATCAGCAGGTAGACCTCGCCCGCGTAGACCGCCGCGCGGGTGTAGCCGAACAGCGTCATCGGCGGGGCGAAGCGTTTGCGCCCGTCGAAGAGATACATGCGGAAGGCCGGGTAAAGCTCGTCCACCGTCTGCGCGATATGGTCGATCTGGCGCTGCCGGGCCGCCGCGCCCAGCCCCTTCCAGTGCCCGGCCCCGGCGGCGAAAATCTCGAAGCTTTGCAGGGGCATGCACATCTCGATATCGGCCTCGGGCGCGCGAGAGACCTTGAGCCGCCGCTGGGTCTGCGCCTGCAACCGGCGCTGTTCCTGCTCCGACGATTGCGCCTGAAAACTGATCACCTCGGGCGTGCGCATCAGGTCCGGGAGCAGCGCGGGCACGTAGCGGATCTTCTGGCCCGTGGCCTCGGTGTGCCAGCGTTCCATGGCGGTGCGGCTGGCTTCGTCCAGCGCGGCCTCGGTCTCCACCGCATCGAAGGCCTGGGTCACGGCGCCCGCATCCTCGGACAGCCCCAGCAGCCAGTCGGCCGAGACCTGGAACTGCGTGGCAATCGCCAGCAGGGTTTCGGCGCGCGGCAGGCGCGGGTCCGGCCCGCCCAGAAGCTGCGACAGCGCCGAGCGGTCGATGCCGAGCGCGCTGGCAAAGGCCGATTGCGTCAGCCCGGACTGCGCCAGCAACTGCGCCAGCCGGGTGCGGAACAGGGCCGAGGATTCACGTTTGCGCATGAAGACTCACCTTCGCATTTGTCGTGTTCAGTGAACATGTTTTTTCAAAATCCGCAATCGTCTTGGAAAGTGGAGTGAACACTCGCATTGCGCGGGATCGCGTTTGCGGACAGATTCCGCGCATCCAGAACAACAGGAGGGACGATGCTGCGGCGGATCGAATGGCCGACGGTAGCGCTGACCGTGGTATGCTACGGGCTGTGGATGGCGGCGGGGATATGGCTCTGGCCGGTGGCGCCGGTGCTGGCGCTGGCGCTGATGGCGGTGATGGCGGCGCTGCACTCATCGCTGGTGCACGAGAACCTGCACGGCCACCCCACCCGCGACCGGCGGCTGAACGAGGCGCTTGTCGCCCTGCCCCTGTCGCTGATCTACCCCTACCGCCGCTACAAGGCGCTGCATCTGGCCCATCACCGCGACGAGCGCCTGACCGACCCGATCGAGGACCCCGAAAGCTACTACAAGGCGCGCTGGGCGCATGACCGGATGCCGCGCTGGCTGCGCGCGGCGCTGGTGGTGAACAACACCATGATCGGGCGGCTGGTGCTGGGTCCGGCTCTGGGCGCGGCCGGGTTTCTGGCGCAGGAGGCGCGACTGCTGATGCAGGACGCGCCGGGGGTGCGCCGGGCATGGGCGCTGCATCTGGCCGCGGTGGCGCCGGTGCTGGCGCTGGTTTGGGCTTTTGGCATCCCGCTCTGGCTTTACGTGCTGGCGGTGGTCTGGCCATCACTGTCGCTTATCGCCATCCGCACCTATGCCGAACACCGCTGGCATGACGCGCCCGAGGGGCGGACCATCATCGTCGAGCGTTCGCCGCTGGCCTGGCTGTTCCTGCACAACAACCTGCATATCGTGCACCACCAGATGCCCGGCGCGCCCTGGTATGCGCTGCCGCGCCTTTACGCCGAGCGGCGCGCGCACTGGCAGGCGCTGAACCATGGGTACGTCTATCCCAACTACAGGGCGATGTTCCGCGCCCATGCCCTGCGCCCGAAGGAACCGGTGGTGCACCCGGTCCTGCACCAGCACCCCGCGCCGCCACCGCCCGAAACCGACCCGCCGGTCGCCCCCAACGGCGGGCGGACCGCGTGAGGGCGCTGGCCACCCTGCCGATGTATGACTGGCCCGAGGAGCGCGCGCGGGTTGATGCCTTCTTCGCCCGCCTGCGCGCGCTTGTCCCGGAACTGCCCGCCGCTCTGACCCGGCCTCAGACGGCCGAGGCTCTGCACGCGCTCTGGCGCGATCCGGCGCTGCTGCTGGGCCAGACCTGCTGGGGGCCGATGGGGGCGGGGCTGGCCGCGCATGTGCATGTGCTGGCGCAGCCGAGCTATGACGATGTCCCCGGCGGGCGCGGCATCCGCTATCGCTCGGCGCTGGTGATGCGCGACGGCACCCCCTGCCCCGTCCCCGTGGATGACGGCCCCGCCCTGCCCCCGGGGCTGGCCACCCTGCGCCCGGCGATCAACGCGCCGGACTCACTGTCGGGCTGTCTGGCGCTGATCCAAGATGCCGCCCCGCCTGACCTTTGCACACACGCGCTGGTTACCGGCAGCCATCGCGCCTCGGTCCGCGCGGTGGCCAAAGGCGCCGCCGACTATGCCGCCATCGACTGCCGGTCCTGGGCGCTGGCGCTGCGCCACGAGCCCGCCGCCCGCACGCTCACCGTCACCGGCTGGACCGCCCTGCGCCCCGGCCTGCCCTTCATCACCGCCCGCACCACCCCTGACCCCTTGCGCGGGCGCCTGCGCGATGCACTGATGCAGCTTGGCGCCCGTCCCAAAACGCAGGAGACCGTATGACCCAGACCTATCGCGCCATCGTCATCGGCGGCGGCGTCGTCGGATGCTCGGTGCTCTATCACCTGGCCAAGGCCGGCTGGACCGATGTGCTGCTGATCGAACGCGCGGAACTCACCGCTGGCTCCACCTGGCACGCGGCGGGGGGCTTTCACACCCTCAACGGCGATCCGAACGTGGCGGCCCTGCAGGCCTACACGATCTCGCTCTACGAAGAGTTGGAGAAGATGACCGGCCAGTCCTGCGGGCTGCATCTGGTCGGCGGGGTGCAGATGGCCGACAGCCCCGAGCGGCTGGACTTCCTGCGCATGGCACATGCGCGCGGCCGCTACCTGGGCATGGAAACCGAACTCATCACGCCCTCCGAGGCCAAGGCCATGTTCCCGCTGATGGACGAGAGCCATTTCGTCGGCGCGCTCTGGGACCCGGTCGAGGGGCACCTGGACCCCTCGGGCACCACCCACGCCTATGCCAAGGCCGCCCGGATGCTGGGCGCGCAGATCGAACTGCGCAACCCGGTCCACGAACTGACGCAGGACCCGGACGGCACCTGGAACGTGGTCACGCAAAACGGCACCTACCGGGCCGAGCATGTGGTGAACGCCGCCGGGCTCTGGGCGCGCGAGGTCGGGCGCATGGTGGGCCTCGAACTGCCGGTGCTGGCCATGGAGCATATGTATCTGCTGACCGAACCCATGCCCGAGGTCATCGAATTCAACGAAACCATGGGCCGCGAGCTGATCCATGTGATCGACTTCAAGGGCGAGATCTACACGCGGCAAGAAGGCAAGGGCATCCTGCTGGGCACCTATGAGCAAGCCTGCAAGCCCTGGTCCCCGGTCAACACCCCGTGGGATTTCGGCCAGGATCTGCTGCCCCCCGATCTCGACCGCCTCGCCCCCTCGCTCGAGGTCGGCTTCCGCCACTTCCCGCCCTATGAGCGCGCGGGCATCAAGCAGATCATCAACGGCCCCTTCACCTTTGCCCCCGACGGCAACCCGCTGGTCGGCCCGGTGCCGGGGCTGACGAACTACTGGTCCGCCTGCGCGGTCATGGCCGGATTCAGCCAGGGCGGCGGCGTGGGGCTGGTGCTGGCCAACTGGATGACCGAGGGCGATCCGGGCCATGACGTGTTCGGCATGGATGTCGCCCGCTTCGGCGACTGGGCGACGCTGCGCTACACCAACGCCAAGGTGCGCGAGAACTACTCCCGCCGCTTCTCGATCCGCTTCCCGAACGAGGAACTCCCCGCCGCCCGCCCGCATCTGACCACGCCGCTCTACGACCTGATGCGCGCGCAGCATGCGGTGATGGGCGATACCTGGGGGCTGGAGACGCCCCTGTGGTTCGCCCCTTCGGCCGAGGAAGCGCATGACATCCATTCCTTCCACCGCTCCAACGATTTCGCCCATGTCGGGGCCGAGGTGCGCGCGGTGCGTGAAAGCGTCGGCGTCACCGAGATCGCGAATTTCGCGAAATATGTAGTCACCGGGCCGGGCGCCGAAGCCTTCCTCGACCGGCTGATGACCAACCGTGTGCCCAAGCCGGGGCGGATCGTGCTGACGCCGATGCTCAACCACGCAGGCAAGCTGATCGGCGATTTCACCATCGCGCGGGCCGGGCCGGAGCGCTTCCAGATCCTCGGCTCGCTGGCGGCCACGAAATACCACTTGCGCTGGTTCGAACAGCACCTGCCCAAGGACGGCTCCGTGCAGGTCCGCGCGCTGGGCATTGAGCTGATGGGGCTGTCGATCGCGGGGCCGAAATCGCGCGAGGTGCTGGCCGCGCTGGTCGATGAAGACGTCTCGAACGACGCCTTCCGCTTCATGGACTACCGCGAGATGGATGTCGCGGGCGCGCCCTGCCGCGTGAACCGCATCACCTACACCGGCGATCTGGGATATGAAATCTGGATGCCCCCTGAATACCAGCGCCGCGTCTACACCGCGATCAAGGACGCGGGCGCGCCCCATGGAATCCGCGATTTCGGCATGCGCGCGCTGCTGTCCATGCGGCTGGAAAAGAACTTCCCGACATGGTTCGCCGAACTCCGCCCGATCTATGGACCCGTTGAGGGCGCGATGGAGCGTTTCGTCGCCTGGCAGAAACCCGATTTCATCGGTCGCGAAGCCGCCTTGCAGGAACGCGACCAAGGCCCCCGCCTGCGCCGCGTCTCCCTCATCATCGAGGCCGACGGTGCCGACGCCATCGCGGATGAGCCGATCTGGGCGCGCGTCCCGGACGATCCCGGCACCGTCACCGCGCCGCACAGCTACGGCCCGCCGCGCTTCGACGCAGCAGGCACCCGCCAACCCACCCCGCACCCCTCGGTGAGCGGCGACTGGCGTGTGGTCGGCTGGGTCACCTCGGGCGGCTACGGCCACCACGTCGGGCTGTCACTGGCGCAGGGCTACCTCCCCGCGGCGCTGGCCACCCGCACCGACCCCGATCTGTTCGAGGTCGAAATCCTCGGCCATCGCCGCCCCGCCCGTATCGCCCTAGATCCACCGTTTGACCCGACCGGCGCGAAAATGCGAAGCTGACTTCATCTTGCCGAAAATACCCTCGCCGAAGGCAGCGGGCCGCAAGGCCCGCCACCCCCTCAGAAAAAGGCCACCTGATGAAGGCAGCGCTCTGCACCAGCTTCAATGCGCCCCTGGAAATCGCTGACCTCACCCTCGCCCCGCCACGCGCCGGCGAGGTCGCAGTGACGCTTGCCGCCTGCGCGATCTGCCACTCCGACCTGCATTTCATCGAAGGTGCCTGGGGCGGCGATTTACCTGCCGTTTATGGGCATGAGGCGGCAGGTTGGGTGAGCGGCGTGGGCGAGGGCGTGGCCGACTACCGCGTCGGCCAGCCGGTGCTGGTCACGCTGATCCGCGCCTGCGGGACTTGCCAGTGCTGCGGCGACGGACGCCCGGTGATCTGTGAAACCCCCGGCGACGGTATCTCGCCGCTATCGCTGCCCGATGGCACGGCGGTGGTGCAGGGCATGAAGACCGGCGCCTTCGCCGAAAAGGTCACGGTGCACGCCAGCCAGTTGGCCCCCCTGCCGCAGGACATGCCGCTCGATGTCGCCTGCCTGCTGGCCTGCGGGGTCATCACCGGCGTGGGCGCCGTGTTCAACACGGCGGCCATGCCTGCCGGGACCACGGCGGTGGTGATCGGCACCGGCGGCGTGGGGCTGAACGCCATTCAGGGCGCGCGCATCGCGGGCGCGCGGCGCATCATCGCCATGGACGTGGCGCCGGAAAAGCTGGAGGCCGCGGAAGCCTTCGGCGCCACCGACGGGGTGCTGGCCACGGACGCGGACGCGCGCAAACAGGTGAAGAAACTGACCGGCGGGCGCGGAGCGGATTATGTCTTTGTCACCGTGGGGGCGGTGATGGCCTATGAGCAGGCCATGTCCCTGACCGCACCCGGCGGCGCCATCATCATGGCGGGCATGACCGGCAGCGAGGATTTCATGCGTCTGAACCCGATGATGGTCGCCTATCAGGAACAGCGGCTGATCGGGTCGAAGATGGGGGGCACGGTCCTGCGCCGCGATATTCCGCGGCTGATCGAGCTTTACCAGCAGGGGCGGCTGAAGCTCGACGAACTGATCTCCAACCGCTATCCGCTGGAGCGGATCAACGAGGCCATCGCCGACACCGCGAAGGGCGGCACGCGGCGCAACGTGATCCTGTTCGATGCGTTCGAGGCCGGGCCATGAAGCTTGAGGGGCTGGAGATATTCGTCATTGGCACCCCGCCCCCGGGATGGGGCGGGCAATACTGGATCATCGTGCGGCTGACCACCGAATGCGGGTTGACCGGCTATGGCGAGGTCTATGCCGCCGCCGTTGGCCCCGAAGCCATGCGCGCCGTGATCACCGACGTTTTCAATCGCCACATGCAGGGCGAAAACCCCGAGAATGTGGAGTTGATGTTCCGCCGGGCCTATTCCGCGGGCTTCACCCAGCGGCCCGACCCCACGGTGATGGGCGCGTTTTCGGGGCTGGAGATTGCAGCTTGGGACATTCTGGGCAAGGCACGCGAGCGGCCCGTCTGGGCGCTTCTGGGCGGGATGATGAACCCGCGCATCCGCGCCTATACCTACATCTACCCGCTGGCGCACCATGACAAGGCCGCTTTCTGGACCAGCCCGGAAATGGCCGCCGAAAGCGCGCTGGCGGCGGTCGATCAGGGCTTCACGGCGGTCAAGCTGGACCCCGCCGGCCCCTACACGCTGCGCGGCGGGCACCAGCCGGGGATGCGCGATATCGACCTGACCGACCGGATGCTGGCCGCGGTGCGCGCGGCCATCGGCAATCGCGCCGATATCCTGCTGGGCACGCATGGCCAGTTCACGCCCGCCGGTGCGATCCGGCTGGGCGCGGCGATGGAACGCTACCAGCCGCTGTGGTTCGAGGAACCCGTGCCCCCCGATGACATCCCCGCCATGGCCGAGGTCGCGCGTGCGGTGCGCATCCCTGTCGCCACCGGCGAGCGGCTGACCACCAAGGCCGAGTTCGGCGCTGTCCTGCGCGCGGGCGCGGCCGCCATCCTGCAACCGGCGCTGGGCCGCGCGGGCGGGATCTGGGAGGTCAAGAAGATCGCCGCCATGGCCGAGATATTCGGCACGCAACTGGCGCCGCACCTTTACGCCGGGCCCGTGGAATGGGCGGCGAACATCCATCTGGCGGCCAGTATCCCGAACCTGCTGATGATCGAGTGCATCGGCACGGGGGGCGATTTCCACCTGCCCCTGATCGGCCACACGCTGCGGGTCGAGGACGGCTTCGTCACCCCGCCCGAAGCGCCGGGGCTTGGCATTGACTTCGATGAAACGCTGGCGCGCGCGCACCCGTATGCGGGCAACGCCCTGCATCTGGAAATGCAGGAAGCGCCCTGCGACTACACCCATGGCAACAGTTTCGAAGGAGGCGCCCCACGCGACTGATCCCCGCATTGACCGAGATAAACCTTGCAAGTACGACAGCATGTCGTTTTTGATGCAAGCAGTGACGCATCCGATCCACGATCCGTGGCGAATGCGCCAAAGATTGAACCGAAGGCTGGCCCCGAGAGCCAGCGCACATCAGGGAGACCCCACCAATGAGCGACAAGAAGCGCAAGGCCACCGAACTGCACAGCGCCGCCCGGCTGTATGCCCGCGAATGCGAGGAAGGCAAGCTGAGCCGCCGCGAATTCCTGACCCGTGCGACGGCGCTGGGCGTCGCCGCCCCCGCCGCCTATGGGTTGCTGGGGCTGACCGCGCCCGCCGCCCGCGCCGACACGCCGCAGATGGGCGGCACGCTGCGCATCCAGATGGACGTGCGCGCCCAGCGCGACCCGCGCACCTGGGACTGGTCGGAACTGGCCAATGCCTGCCGCGGCTGGCTGGAATACCTGGTGCAGTACAACCGTGACGGCACCATCACCCCCGTGCTGCTGGAAGACTGGGAAGCCAACGAGGACGCCACCGAATACACGCTGATGGTGCGTCAGGGCGTGACCTGGAACAACGGCGATGCGCTGACTGCCGAACACATCCGACACAACTTCGAGCGCTGGTGCGATGCCTCGGTCGAAGGGAACTCCATGGCCAGCCGCCTGGGCGCACTGATGGAGGATGGGCAGTTGCGCGACGACGCGGTCGAGGTGGTCGACGACCACACCGTGCGCCTGCACCTGTCCAGCCCGGATGTCACCATCATCGCCAACCTGGCCGACTATCCGGCGGCGGTCGTGCATCCGGAGTTCAGCGGCGATCCGATTCGCGATCCCATCGGCACCGGCCCCTATCGCCCGGTCAGCTACGAAACCGGCATCCGCGCGGTGGTCGAGCGCAACCCCGATCACACCTGGTGGAACGAGGGCAACGGCGCCTGGATCGACCGGGTGGAGTTCATCGACCTTGGCACCGACCCGGCGGCCTGGGTCGCCTCGGCCGAAGGTGGCGAGATCGACATGCTCTATGAGACCACGGGCGATTTCATCGACATCTTCACCGCCATCGGCATGGTCGAGACCGAAGCCGTGACCTCGGCCACGCTGGCAGTGCGGTTCAACCAGGACAGCGAACCCTATGACAACCGCAACGTCCGCCGCGCCCTGCAGATGGCGGTAAACAACGCCGAGGTGCTGGAACTGGGCTACAACGACCGCGGGATCGCGGGCGAAAACCACCATGTCTGCCCGATCCATCCCGAATACGCCGAACTCCCACCGATCGAGATGGACCGCGAGGCTGCGGTCGCGATGCTCGAGGCCGAAGGCCACGGCGACACCGAGTTCGAGCTGATATCCTCGGACGAGACCTTCCACGCGGACACATGCGACAATATCGCCGCACAGATCCGCGCGGCGGGGATCAGCATCCGGCGTACCATCCTGCCGGGCGCGACCTTCTGGAACGACTGGCTGACCTATCCGTTCTCGGCCACAAGCTGGGCCATGCGTCCGCTGGGCGTACAGGTGCTCAACCTCGCCTATCGCAGCGGCGAGGCGTGGAACGAATCGGCGTTCTCGAACGCCGAGTTCGAAGAACTGCTGGCCGAGGCCAACGGCATCGCCGATGCCGATGAACGCCGGGTCGTGATGGAGCGCCTGCAACTGATCATGCAGGAGGAAGGGGTGGTGATCCTGCCCTACTGGCGCTCGCTCTATCGCCACGCGCGCCCGAACGTGCACAACGCCGAAATGCACCCCACTTTCGAGGTCCATTTCCAGAACTACTGGATGTCCTGACGGAGCAGGCGGCAGGGGTCCGGCCCCTGCCGCCGACCACAGCCACGGCACGCGGTGCTGCCGCGTGCCATAGCCGACAGGGCCCGCCATGCTGCTTTTCCTCATTCGACGCACTGGCGTCATGATCGTCACGGCGCTCTGCCTGACCTTCGTCGTCTTCTATCTGACCAACCTGCCCGCCAAGCTGGAAACACTGGCCAAGACCCAGGCCGGGACCCGCATCTCGGACGCCGAGGTGGTCACCTGGCTGGACCGCAACGGTTACGGCCAGCCGATGCTGGTGCGCTATGGGGAATGGTTGGGCGTGATGCCGGGCTGGACGCGCGAGGTGTCGGACGAGGTCATGGACGGGCGCTGCTATCGCGCCTATGACCTGCGCGAACCGGGCAGCGCGCCCACGCGCTGTGGGCTCTTCCAGGGCTATTGGGGTGAGTCGACCCGGTTCCGGGCGACGGTTGCCGAAGTGATCCCAACCCGACTGGGGGCCACGGGACTGCTGATGATGTGGGCGCTGATCGTGATGGTGCCCATGGCGCTGGTGGTCGGCGTGGCGGCGGGGATGCGCGAGGGATCGCGCACCGACCGGTCGCTGTCGACCTTCGCCATCGCCTCGACCGCGACGCCGGAGTATGTCTCGGGCGTGGTGTTCATCGCGCTGCTGGCGTCTTCCACCGCCGGGCTGTCGCCGCTGCTGGCGCAGTGGGGCTGGATCGACGGGCCGGTGCTGTTTCAGGGCAACGCCCGTTCGGCGCTGGAAAAGATCACCTTCTGGAACTTCACCCTGCCGGTGCTGACCATCGCGCTTTACGGGATGGGCTATATCGCCCGGATCACCCGGGCCTCGATGACCGAGGTGATGACCCAGCAATACATCCGCACCGCGCGGCTCAAGGGCGTGAGCTTTGCCAACATCGTCCTGCGCCACGCGCTCCGCAACGCGCTGATTGCCCCCTTCACGGTGATCATGCTGCAGATCCCGTGGCTCCTGACCGGGGTGGTGATCGTCGAGGTGCTGTTCAGCTACCCGGGCTTCGGCTGGACGCTGTTCGAGGCCGCGGTGAACAACGATATCGAGCTTCTGCTGGCGGCCTCGGTGGTGGCGGTGATCGTGGTGCTGCTGACGCAGCTGATCTCGGACATCGGCTATGTCTATCTCAACCCGCGCATCCGCGTGACATGAAGGGGGGCGCGTGATGGACACTTTGGGCTGGCTCGACATCCTCGGCCGCATCGCCGTGCAGCTTCTCCCGGTCTGGGTGGCGCTGGTGGCAGTCTTCGCCATATCGATCACCTTCAAGCGCCGCCTCGGCCTTTACGGCAAGCTGTTCGATTCGAATGTCGGGATGGTCGGCTTCGCGCTGGTGATGTTCTGGGTCTTCGCGGCGGTCTTTGCCGACTGGATCATTACCCATGACCCGCTGGCGCAGATCAGCGGCATGCGCAATGCCACGCCCGGCTCGCCACTCCGCGACCCGGACGGGCGATACGAATACTTCCTGCTGGGCGGCGACGCGTTGGCGCGGGACGTGTTCTCGCGCATGGTCATGGGTGCGCGCGAGGTGCTGCGCATCGCCCCCTTCGCGGCCATGATCTCCTTCATGATCGGCATCACGCTGGGGCTGCCCGCGGGCTATATCGGGGGTCGGTTCGACACCGGGCTGACCTTTGTCGCCAACCTCGTGCTGGCCTTCCCGGTCATCTTGCTGTTCTTCCTGCTGGTCGCGCCCGAGATTCAGGAAACCGCCATCCCGCGCGTCATGGCCGGGGTGCTGTTCATCGTGCCGGTGATCTTCTTCACGGTGCTTCTGAACGCGCGCTTCTTCACCCAGCCCGCCAAGCGCAACCTCTATGTGGGCGGCGTCCTGCTGGTGGGGCTCTGGGCCTATTCGGGGCTGGCGTTCAACGCTGACCCGCTGGGCGTCTGGGGCATGTCGCCGAACCTTCTGAACGTGTTCGTCGCCGTGGTCTTCGTGAATTCGCCCACCGTGTTCCGGATCGTGCGCGGCATCACGCTCGACATCAAGACCCGCGACTACGTCGCCGCGGCCCAGACAAGGGGCGAGGGGCCGTGGTACATCATGCTCTGGGAAATCCTGCCCAATGCGCGCGGCCCCCTGATCGTCGATTTCTGCCTGCGCATCGGCTACACCACCATCCTGCTGGGCACACTCGGCTTCTTCGGTCTGGGCGTCGCGCCCGAAAGCCCGGACTGGGGGTCCACCATCAACCAGGGCCGCCGGCTGCTGACGATCTACCCGCACGCGGCGCTCGCCCCCGCGCTGGCCCTGATGTCCCTCGTCCTCGGCCTCAACCTGCTGGCCGACGGGCTGCGTGAAGAAAGCCTGAAGGACTGATGCTTCATCTTGCCCGAAATACTCCACGGGGGTGCGGGGGTGTGAAACCCCCGCTCCTGCCCTCCCGCACAGGAGCGCCGCATGACTGACGCCGAACCCATCCTCGAAATCGAGAACCTCTCGATCTCCTTCTTCACCCGCCGGGGCGAAATCCCGGCGGTGATGGATTTCTCCTGCACCGTCATGCCGGGCGAGGCGATGGGGCTTGTGGGCGAATCCGGCTGCGGCAAGTCCACCGTGGCGCTGGGCGTGATGCAGGACCTGGGCGTCAACGGGCGCATCGTCGGCGGCTCCATCAAGTTCAAGGGCCGCGACCTGAACGCCATGTCACCGGCGGAACTCGCGAAGATTCGCGGCTCGCAGATCGCCATGATCTATCAGGAACCCATGGCGTCCCTGAACCCGGCGATGAAGATCGGGCGGCAGTTGATGGAGGTGCCGAAGATCCATCAGCAGATGTCCGACGATGACGCGCGCGCCCGCGCCCGCCAGCTTGTGGCAGATGTGCGCCTGCCGGACCCGGACCGCATCCTCGATGCCTACCCGCACCAGCTTTCGGGCGGCCAGCAGCAGCGCATCGTCATCGCCATGGCGCTGATGGCCAATCCGGCGCTGCTGATCCTCGATGAGCCGACCACCGCGCTCGACGTGACGGTCGAGGCCGGGATCGTCGATCTGGTCAAGGAACTGGGGGTGAAATACGGCACCTCGATGCTGTTCATCAGCCATAACCTCGGGCTGATCATGGATACCTGCAACCGGCTTTGCGTCATGTATTCCGGTGAAGCGGTCGAGACCGGCAACATCACCGATGTCTTCAACAAGATGCGCCACCCCTACACGCAGGCGCTCTTCCGCGCGATCCCGCTGCCCTCGGCCGACAAGACCTCGCGCCCCCTGCGCGCCATTCCCGGCAACTTCCCGCTCCCGCACGAACGCCCGCCGGGCTGCAACTTCGGCCCACGCTGCGACTACTTCCAGAAGGGCCTGTGCGATGCGCGTGAGATCCCGATGACCGAAATCGAGGGCGACGACCGCCACGAAAGCCGCTGCCTGCGCATCGACGAAATCGACTGGGATGCCGCCTGGAGTTCCGACGAAGAGGTCGCCCCCACCGAAATCGGCGACGTGGTCCTGCGCATGGACGATCTGCGCAAGTATTACGAGGTCGCGGCCTCGTCCCTCTTCTCGGGCGGCGACAAGAAGGTGGTCAAGGCCAATGAAACCCTCAGCTTCGACGCCCGCGCGGGCGAGACGCTGGCTATCGTCGGCGAATCCGGCTGCGGCAAGTCCACCTTCGCCAAGGTGCTGATGGGGCTTGAAACCGCCACCGGCGGCAAGCTCATGCTGTTCGACGAGAGTCTGGAAAAGACACCCATCCAGCACCGCAACACCGATGCGGTGTCCTGGCTGCAGATGGTGTTCCAGAACCCGTTCGACACGCTCAACCCGTCGATGACCGTGGGCGCGCAGATCATCCGCGCGCTGGAAATCTTCAAGGTCGGCAAGAGCCCCGCCGAGCGTCGGCAGAAGATGCTGGAACTTCTGGACCTTGTTAAATTGCCGCGCGAGTTCGCCGAGCGGATGCCACGCCAGCTTTCGGGCGGGCAGAAACAGCGTGTGGGCATCGCGCGGGCCTTCGCCGGGGATGCGCGGATCGTGGTGGCGGATGAGCCGGTCTCGGCGCTCGATGTGTCGGTGCAGGCGGCGGTGACGCAGCTTCTGATGGACATCCAGCGCCAGAACGGCACCACGCTCCTGTTCATCAGCCATGACCTGTCGATCGTGCGCTATCTGTCGGATCGGGTGATGGTGATGTATCTGGGCCATGTGGTGGAGCTTGGCACCACCGATCAGGTCTTCGCGCCCCCCTACCACCCCTATACCGAGGCGCTCCTTTCGGCCGTGCCGGTCGCCGACACCAGCGTCGAGAAGAAGCGCATCGTGCTCGAAGGCGACATTCCCTCGGCCATGAACCCGCCCTCGGGCTGCCCGTTCCAGACCCGGTGCCGCTGGAAATCGGAAGTCCCCGGCGATCTGTGCGAACGCGAGGTGCCGCCCATGCGCCAGATCGCCGACGGCCACCAGATCAAGTGCCACCTGGCCGAGGATATCCTTGCGCGGATGGAGCCGGTCTTCACCATGCCCGCCGACTCGCCGGACCCCACCCCGGAACCCGCCGACGCACCCAGCTGAGGCCGTCGCCCGCCGCTGCAACAGCAGCGGCAGCGCCCGCGAGCCGGGCCGGGGCGGGTGGGTGGGAGGCCCGGCTCGCGGGCGCTTTTTCGAAACGCGCCGGAGCTTACTCGCGCAACGCGCGGTCGCGCACGCGGACCACCGGCTGGGTCAGGTATTGCAGGATCGTCTTGCGCCCGGTCAGGATATCGACCTCGGTCACCATGCCGGGGATGATCTCCACCGCCACCCCGTCGGCATCCAGGAAATTGTCCTCGGTGCGCACATGGGCGATGAAATACTCCTCGGGGTCGCGCTCGGACCGTGTCACGGCATCGGCACCGATGCGCGTGATCTCGCCATCCAGGCTCCCGTAGCGCGAGAAGTCATAGGCCGTGACCTTGACCTTCACCTGCTGTCCCGGATGCAGAAAGGCGATATCGGCAGGCCGGACCCAGGCTTCGACCAGCAGCGTGTCGTCCAGCGGCACGATCTCGATCAGATCCTCGCCCGCGCGCGCCAGACTGCCCAGGGTCGAGCGGTGCACCCGGTTGACGATCCCGCGCACAGGCGCCCGGATACGCGCGCGTTCCGCCCGGTCGCGGAGCGCGGGCAGGCTGGGCTCCAGCGCGGCCAGTTCCGCCGTGGCCAGTGCCAGATCCGACAGCGCTGCGGCGCGGTAGCGCGAGCGTTGCGCGCGCACCTGGTCGTCGATCTCGTCCAGCGCGGCCTGCATCCGGGCCAGCGTCGCCTCGGCCCGCACCAGCCGCCCGTCCAGCTCGCTCTCCTGGCGGCGCAGGTCCAGCATCGTCGTCTCGGGCTCCACGCCACGGGCGACCAGCGGCGCCATGATATCGCGCTCCTCGGCCAGCAGGGACAGGCTGGATTGCGTGGTCAGGATATCCACATGCGCTTCCTGATGCGCCTCGCGCCGCTGCAGGCGCTGGCTTTCCAGAATGGCGATCTCGGCCTGCAATTCGGCCAGCCGCCCGTGGTAGAGCGCAGTTTCCGAGCGCACCACCGCCGGAGCGCGGGCGATCAGATCGGGCGAGAACGCCAGCTCCACCCCGTCGATTTCCGCCTGCAACCGCTCGATCCGCGCCATCAGGCCAAAGGCGCGCTGCTGTTCCTGATCAAGCTGGCTGGCCAGTTGCGTGCCGTCCAGTTCCATCAGGATCGCGCCTTCGTCCACCACCTCGCCCTCGCGGACATGCAGCGCCTGCAACACGCCCGGTTCGGTGGCCTGGATCACCTGCACATCGCGCGATGGCACGATCCGCCCTTCAGCGCGGGTCACGTCGTCGATTTCGGTGCGCGCGGCCCAGACCCCGGCGGTCAGCAGGAACAGGATGATCAGCCCCAGCAGCAGCGAGCCGCGCAGCGCCGAGCCGCCGCGCATTTCCTGCGCCAGCCGTTCCAGATCATTGTGCCGGGCCATCGCCTGCCCCCTTCACCTGTGCCGCCGCCTGCGCGCGCGCTCTGCTCAACAGAGATTTCGGCCCGTCCATGCTGACCTTGCCCTGATCGATGACGATCACCCGGTCCACCAGTTCCAGCAGACTGGTGCGGTGCGTCACCACGACCATGGTGCTCCCTTGCAGGTGGTCCTTCAAGGCGCGGATCACCGCAGCCTCGTTCTGCACGTCCATGGCCGCGGTGGGTTCGTCCATCAGCAGCACCGGCGGGCGGCCAACCAGCGCGCGCGCCAGGCTGATCGCCTGCTTCTGCCCACCGGAAAGCCCCTCGCCCCGTTCGGCCAGCATCAGGTCGTAGCCCGAGGGGTGGCGCTGGATGAACTCCTCCACCCCGGCGACCCGCGCCGCCTCCAGGATATCGCTGTCATGCGGGCGCACCGCGCCGATGGCAATGTTCTCACGCACGGTGCCGGAAAACAGCCACACGTCCTGCAACACCGACCCCACGTTGCGGCGCAGATCGCCCGGGTCGATCTGGCGGATGTCGATCCCGTCCATCAGCACCGCGCCCCGGCGCGGCTCGTAGAGCCCCAGCATCAGCCGCGCCACGGTGCTTTTCCCGGATCCGATCCGGCCCAGGATCGCCACCTTCTCGCCCGGCTTGATGGTGAAGCTGACGCCGGACAGTGCGTCCTGGCGCTGGTCGGGGTAGGCGAAATGAACGTTTTCGAAGGTGATCTCGCCATCCAGCCGGGGGCGCGAGATCCAGCTCTTGCCCTCGGGGCGCTCGCTGTCGGCCTGCATCAGCGCGTCCAGACTGCGATAGGAGGTGCGCGCCTGATTGAGCCGGGTCATCGTCTGCGCCAGTTGCGCAAGCGGCGCCAACGTGCGCCCGGTCAGGATCACGCAGGCGATCAGCGCGCCCATGCTGACGGTCCCGGCGGTGATCAGGAACACGCCGTAGAAGACGATCATCACCTGCGCCGCCTGCTGGGTGAAGGCGGTTGCATTGATGGCGAATTGCGTCACCGCGCGGCTTTTCAGCCCGTGATCGGACTGCCGCGCGATCGCATCCTCCCAGCGCGCGCGCATCCGCCGGGCCGCGCCCACCGCCTTGATCGTCTCCAGCCCCGAGACCGTTTCCACCAGCACGCCCTGCTTGGACTGGCCCTCGGAGAAACTCTGTTCCGCCAGCCGCGCCAGTACCGGCTGCACGGCAATGCCGACGATCAGCACCACCGGCACGGCAATCGCCGGGACCAGCGCCAGAGGCCCGCCGATCAGATAGATCACAAACACGAACAGGAAGATGAAGGGCAGGTCCACCACCGCCACCAGCGTGGCGGAGGTGAAGAAATCGCGCAGCGTCTCGAACTCGCGCAGGGTGCTGGCCATGGCCCCGGTGGAGCCCTTGCGCGCCCGCATCTGCATGTCCAGAAGCTGGTCGAAGATGCGCCGCCCCATCTCGATATCCGCGCGCTGCCCGGCGCGGTCGATGAACCCGGCGCGCAGGGACTTGATCAGGAAATCGAACAGCAGCGCCAGCCCCACGCCAATGGTCAGGGCGATGAGCGATTCAATCGCCTCGTTCGGCAGCACGCGGTCATAGACGACCATGATGAAGATCGAGGTGGCCAGGCTGAGAAAGTTCGACAGCATCGCCGCCAGCAGCACCTGGGTATAGGCCCAACGGTTCTGCGCCAGCGTCGACCAGAACCAGTGCCCGCGCCGCCCTTCGGCCAGCGCGGCGATATCCTCGCGGTGTTCGGCGCGCAGCAGAAGCGCATAGCCGGTGTAGACCTGCGCCAGCCGGTCGCGGGCCATTTCGCCCAGACCCTCGCCCAGCGCGGGGTCGAAGACCACCAGCTGCCCGTCCGGGCGCACGTCGTGCAGGACCACGGCGCGCTCGCCCTCCAGCAGCAGGATGGCGGGCGTCAGCACGGCGTCGAAATCAGCCAGGGCGCGCTTGCCGAACCCGGCCTGGATACCCGCGCGCTCGGCGGCGGTGATGATGTCGCGCACGCTCAAGCCGCCCCGCGCCCCGGTCTGGACCGCGTGCAGCGCGGCCAGGGTCAGCGGGCGGTCCAGCGTGGCGGCGACATGGAGCAGACAGGCCTCGATCGGCGAGGCCGCACCGGGGCCGGGCGGTGGCGGGGTGCCGGTTGCGGATGGGGTTGCGGAGGGCACCGCAACGCTGGGCGACGTGCCGCCGGGCTCCGTCGCCCGGGCGCGCGCACTGGTGGGCGCATCGCCCCGCGTGGTAGTGCCTGTGCCTTCGGCCATGGGTTTCATTCATCCCACGCGGGGGCGCGCGCCATGATGCCGAAGGCATCCAGAATGTCCCCCGTCAGGCTGAGCGCCGCATAGCCCGTCAGGGCCAGTTCGCGCTCGGCGGCGATCAGGGCCTCGCTGGCCTCGAACAGGTCGCGCTGGGCATCCAGCAGCCCCGACAGGCTTTGCCGTCCGATGGAAAACTGTTCGCGCGCGGCCTCGACCGCGGCTTCGTTTGCGGCCACGGCATCGCGGGCAGCAGTCAGCCGGGCGGCACCGGCGCGCTGGTCGGCACGCAGATCGGCCAGCGCGCGGGCAATGTCGCGGGTGACGCTTTCGCGCTCGGCCTCCAGCCCCTGCAAGCGGGCTTCGGCGGCCTGCGCTGCCGCCGCCTGCCGCCCCTGCGTGCCCAGGTCATAGTCGATTTCCAGGCTCAGTCCCGCATCCACCCGGCGCCCGTCGCCGCCGCGCCGCCCGGTGCCGCCCAGGCTGATCGCCGGTCGCCGCGCGGCGCGGGCGGCGGCCAGATCGCCCTCGGCCGCCTTGACCGCCGCCTGCAGGCTGCGCAGACGCGGGCTGGCGGCGATCACCTCGGGCTCGGCCCCGGCGGGCAGGGCGGGCGCGGGCGGCGCGGCGGCCAGATCGCCCCGCGGCGGCTGGCCAAAGGCGCGCACATAGGCGGCACTGGCGCGTTCCACCCGCGCCTGCGCCTCGACTGCGCGGGTGGTGGCGTTGGCCAGCCGCGAGCGTGCGGTCAGCACCTCGGGGCCCGCGCCCGCCCCGGCGGCGGCGCGGTCCTCGATCTGGCGCAGAAACTGCCGGTGCGCGCGCTGGTTGCGTTCGGCCAGTGCCAGCCGCTGGCGGGCGGCGCGCAGGTCGTGCCAGACCTCGACCGCCTCATAGGTCAGCGCCGCCAGCGCGCCCAGCCGGTCGCTTTCGCTTTGCACAACGCGCGCCTGGGCCGCCGCCTGACGGCCCCGCGTAGCACCGCCGTCGTAGATGAGTTGCCGCACCCGGACCAGCGGCGTGGCGTCCGAACCGCCGCCGATCCGCGTCGTAGCCTCGGCGCCCAGCGAGACCTGCGGCCGGAAAGCGCCGGTTTCGGCCCGCAATCCGGCCTCGGCCTCGCGCACGCGGGCGGCCGCGGCCAGGCGGTCGGGGCTGCTCAGGGTCGCCTGCGCGATGCTCTGGCCGAAAGCGGTCTCGGTCAGCCGGGTGGACACGCGCGGCTCGGCCCGCGCGGACGCGATGGTGCCGGGGGCCTCGGCCGCGGGGTCCACAGCGCCGGGCGTGTCGGCGCATCCTGCCAGCAGAGCGAGCCCCAGACCGGCCAGCGCAGCGCGCCGGAAGGGGAGACACCGACAAGTCATGCGCGCCCCGGCCCGAACGGGTCGCTGTCCTGCGCGTCGGCCAGCGCATCCAGAAAACCGCTTAGCCGCTCGGACTCGCGGGTCTTCAGCGGGTCCGCGGGAGCTGCGGGGGTTGCCTCGGCCAGGTGCGCTTCGGCATGGGCCAGCAGCCCGACATGCTGGCGCGCGACCAGATGCGCCTGCGCCAGCGCCAGCGCGCCGGACCGGTGCAGGGTGGCAATCGCGGTGCGGGGCAGATCGGCCAGCGGGTCGCGCGCGATGACGCGGAATCCGGCCAGGGGGCTGTCCTCGGGCGGGTCGGTCAGCAGACCGGCCGCTTCGATCTCGCGGCAGGCGGCGGTGGTGCGCTGCGCGGCCTCGGCCCGCTGGCGGAAGAAATCGACAACGGCGGCCAGTGGCGTGGCGAGGGTGCCGTCTTCGTCAAAGAACGGCTCGTCGGCGGGATCGTCGGTGATCAGCCCGCTGGCTTCGTCCACCAACAGTTCGAACGCATCCCCCGCGGGGCGCACCGAAAACGGATGCACCCGCAGGAGCGAGGGCACATAGCTGCCGCGCCAGACCCCGTTCGGCGCCACCAGCGCGGTGGTCCCCGTGACGGCCACGCGCAGCAGCGCCACCGGTGCCAGCCCCGCGCCCCGGCCCGCGAACAGGATCGGCAGGTTGGCGGCGATCTGCTCGTGTTCGCCCAGCACCACCGGGACCGTGCGCAACGGCTTGGCGAAGGCGTAGCTGGCAAAACGCCGCCAGCGCCGGGGGCCATGCCGCCCGGCGCTGACGGGAACCAGATCACTGTCAATCGGCCCGGTCATCTGCTCCATTCCGGCGCCTGCGCGC
>LFIK01000605.1_pt1 | contig 27250 bp, 23 predicted proteins | sample 643401 | NCBI WGS metagenome assembly LFIK01 (sample SAMN03777447, study PRJNA286221) | soda lake metagenome | biome: soda lake; feature: Kulunda steppe; material: water; isolation source: sample T5-Br brine of Lake Tanatar-5 | place: Russia: Kulunda steppe | collected 2010-07
CTCGACTTGTGTGCGCCCATCCTCGGTATCCTCCATTGATTCAGAAACGATGGTGGCATCGCTCCAATTTTTCAGGTCGGGGGAGGCGCGGACGACCAGGCTGACCCCAGGGGAGGTTTCGGCGCGGGAAAAGATGAGGCGGGCGGTGGTGAGTGTTCCGTCCACCGGGCTCAGAAGAGGGCCGTCGGTTGGATTTGCTTCCATCGGGTCGACGCCGAGGGCGTAAGCGAGGAGGTTGGGCCAATTCATCGGGCCGTTGTGATCGTCGTAGGCGCGACGGTCGGCCGGCACCTGGGTTTGGGCGATCCAGAGGTCGAACGGACTGGCGGAGGGCTGGAAGGATGGATCGGCGATCCAGGCGGCATCGGCTCCGAGATCGCGGGCCTCGTCTTTGACGAACTCCCAGCGGAGAACCTGGGTTCCGGGGCTGATTTCGACTTCCGCGAATTCCCAGTCGGACTCCCCGCTCGGCTCTTTGATCGGAACGCCGTCGCTTGAGAGGCGAAAAAAGTCGCGGCCGAACTCGGAGGAGGTCCGGTGGTAAAAGCGGAGGGTGCCCGGGCCGGTGACGGTGGCCTCGATCCAACTGGTGGAATCAGGAGCGCTATTTCCGGAGCGAAGAGCGTAGTTAAAGTCAGAAGTGTCCGCTGCGGCGTGGTCGTCGATCCAGGGGCGATCACCGGAGGTGAGGGTGACCTTGGGGTTGTCGACGAGGAAGTCGGCGCTGACTCCGCCATTGCGGACGAAGATGGTGTCAAAGGAGTCCCAGCCCTCGGCGCTGGTGGCGGTGCGGACGGCTCCATTAACGGAGGCGCGGACCCGGTAACCGGAGGCCTTTCGCGTAATGGCGACCGAGGCTCGGAACGCTTCTTCGCCGAGGGAGGCGTGGAAAGCGCCAGAGTTTTCAGCGGTCAGAAGCTGGGTGCTGCCGGCTCCGGGGGAATCGTCGTCGGGAAGGTCGCGCCGAATGGAGAAGTCGGTGGCGCTGCCTGTGCCGAGTTGGGCGAAAAACGCATTGTCCGGTTCATCGGCGGAGGTGAAGCCGAACCGAAGGCCGCCGCCGTTGTCGGCTGGCATTTGCAGGAAGCGGCCTTCGAATCCGAGGGTGAGCGTGTCGCCGGTTTGGAGTTGGGCGGCACCGGGCAGCTGTCCGAGCAAACCGCGGAAAGTGACGCTGCCTTCGTGCTGAAGCCGGAGGGCTTGCCCGGAGTCAAGACCCTCGGGATCTTCAATCCATTCCAGGGTGTTGCCGGTCGGCGTGAGCAGAGACCAGGTGAAGTCGTTTCCCGAAGTCGTGGGATTGACCTTCGCGAGTCCGGTCCCGGTCAAGCCCTCGAAGTCGGCTTCGGCCAGCAACAGCTCCCGCCCCGTGGGAAGTTGGATTTCGGGAAAACTCTCCGGCAACTGCGCGGGCGAGGGATGGAAGCGAGCCCTCACCGTAGTCTCTTCGGTCAAAACGACGGTGATTTCGTCGGCGAGCGAGCTCACTGGGGCGAGCCATCCCGCGAACCGGTCGGCATCCGCTGGGTCCGGGCGGAGGGTCACAATGTCGCCGTGCCGATAAACAGGGAGGTCGGGAGTGGCAAGAATGGCCCCGTCGTCGTCGCCTTCGATCATGATGTGCAACGCCCGTTCGACCGGTTCGAAGTTTGCGGTGATGGTCTGGGACGCGTCGATCTGGACGCTGGTGGACTCGACATCGGTGGCGGTGAGCCCGGAGCCGGTCCAATCGACAAAACGCCAGTTCGAGGCGGCGGTGGCGGAGATCGGGACCAAGGCCCCGGGGAAGTATTCTCCGCCCCCGGTGACGGAACCGCCTTCGGGGGGATTGGCCACGACGGTTAAGGTCACCGGATCGACAGCGTCGGTATTAAATCTGAGAAAAATCAACGAGTTGGAGCCGCTGCCGTAATCGACTTCCACGGGAACCTGGTTGCCGTCACCATCGAAGACCGCGACCGGGGGCTGCCCGGTCAGCGTCCCGGCGTAAGTCATGAGAATGTGGGGCTGAGTGTTGGCTGGGATCTCTTTCAGGTCGAGCCGGATGACGCCTTGGCCGCGGGTGATGGCCCCGGAGACGGCCAGGGCGGGAGAGGCGAGATCGGTCGCGGTGAGAGCGAGGACCCCGCCGTTCAGATGAAGTTCGCTCAATGTTGTGGTCGCCTCGTTCAAGGCTAAAGTCCCTTCGGTAACGCTCACCGCCATTTCGTTACCGGTCTCTCCGTGGAGGGCCAAGCTGGCGGGGCCGTGTTTTTCCAACGTAATCGGCCCGCTCCAGGACCCGCTGTAGACGGCGTCGCGGTCCTGATTGACGCGCAAGGTCGCGGAGGCGTTGACGGGGTGAATCGTGCCGTTCGTTCCCTCCAAATTCCCGATCTCGGAGGGACTGCTGGAAAGGGCGACGACGGGATTGCCCGATTCGAGGGTGAGGTCGGCTCCGGGCTGGCGCCACGGGAAGTTCAGTCGCAGTTCGGAGCCGGGACCGGCCAGGGTGACGCTTGTGAGGCTGTCGAGGGCACCCTCGGCGGCGGATTCGAGGAAGCTGCGGGAGCCAACTCGGACCGATCCGGTGCCGAGTGCTCCCGCCGCCTCGGCGGTGAGTGAAGCAAAATCGTTTCCGGCGGCGGTGTGGGCGACATGCCATTCGCCGTTGAATGGATTGTCGGCCGAGGTGACGGAGAAGCGCCGGACATCTCCGGTGATAAACCCGGAATTGCTAGCCGATTCCACGTCGATTTTTCCATCGCCGTGAATCGGGCCGGAGAGGGTCGCAGTTTGGCCGTAGCTGCCACCCTGAATCCGCAAGGCAGCCGCGCCGTTGATCGTGATCGGGGCGGCGAGATGGTGATTCGATGTTCCCGTGGAAGCGCGGAATTGGAGGGTCCCTTGGTTCTGAAGGAGGATCGGGGGAAGATCATAGGAGACCGACTGGCCGGTAAGGGCGTGGAGACGGGCCAAATCAAGGATGCCTCCATCGCGGACCGCCACCGATTGGCCGATCCAAGCCTGGGAGTTGGAGGCGGGGTCGTTCGACGTCACGGTATTCTCGACGATGATGTAACGTTCTCCACGTCCTTGGTTGCCGGTGGTGGGGGCTGGTTGGGCATGATTCCAGGTGGCCGCGGCATTCCACGGATTGCTGGAGACCGAGGCCACTCCGTCTTCGAGCGTGAAAAACCAGACCGGTCCGGTGAAGAAAAGCCCGTCGTGCCCGGCGTCCACTCGCCAGAACCGGAGCCCGGAATCGGATGCAAACTCCGCCCAGGAGAAGGAAGGGGAGGTTACTGAGCCCAGAAATTCGGGGTCGGTCGGTATGGCGTCGCGGACGGCGGCGTAGGAGTCGCCCCCGAACACTCGAAACGTGGTGGCACCGGGAGGCGGGCTCCAGGAGAGGGAGATTTGATCCTCCCGTCGGGGGCGACTGTTCAGTGCTGGTTGGGGCCGGAACGCCGTTCCCTGGCCTTCGGCGAGGGCGGTGATTTCGGCGGCGCTCAAACTCCGTTGAAAAACCCGAAAATCCTCCATTTTCCCTTTGAAGCGTCGGGAGGTGTGATGGGGGTCGGCGCCGAGAAAGAAAGGCGCGTTAAAGGTGATGGGCCCGAAGCTGCCGTTGGCGGTGGCATTCTGGATCCCGCCTCCTTCTGGCTTGATGTAGAGGTCGGTTCGGTCGGGGGAAACGACGAGGGCGCAGAAAGTCCAAGTGTCGTCCGGCACACTGAGCCCGGAGCTGAATCTCCAGGATGGATTGTCTCCGGAGCCCCAATGGAAGCCGAGTTCGTGATTATCGTCGCGAAAATTCAGGCCCGCTCCCGAAGAGTTCATTCGTCCAAAGGCAATGCCCGCCCACGCCGGCTGGTCGCCTTCGCGTCGGATCCAGCCGGCGATGGTGAAGTTGTTGGTCGTGATATCGACTGCCGGGATGCGGACTTGACTGTTGTTGCCAGACAGCCGCAAAGATCCGTCCCCGACTCTGCCCGGGGCACCCCAGGAGGCCCCGCCTGAGAGATCGCCGTCGCGACGACTCGGCGTCGTATCGTCGGCGGTCGTCCCCCCGGTGGCGTCAAGTGGCCAATGGGCGACCAAATCTTCGTCGAAGGCGGGGCGCAACGCGATATGTCCCGTGGCGGTCCGCCCCTCGGAATTCTGGATACGATAGCTGAAGTAATCCGTGCCGGAAACCAGTGACTCGGGCGGAGTGTAAAGGAGTTGATCCCGGCCGTTCGGCCCGCTTCCGGGGGAGAGGGCTACTTGCCCTCCTTGGCGGGTGGTTGAATCGGCGGAAAGAAGGGAAAGCTCCTGTCCGGTGGAGTCGGAGTCGTTGGCCATGACATCGAGAGTTGACGATTCTCCGACCAGGAAGTTGCCGCGATACATGTTGGCTCGCGGGGGCAGGGAAAAAGAATAGGGGCCGATATCCTCGAGGGTGGAAAGTCTGGAATTGCGATGGTTGATAATCTTAACCAGTTCCGAGCTGGAGAACCGCGCCAGCTGGTTGTCCGACATGATGGTCGGCCCCTCCGGGCGACCGCCTCCCTCGTAATGGTTGGAACCCCAGTTGTGCCCGACCTCATGCCGCCAGATAACGGTGAAATCGCCGTTGCTATCGGCTCCATTGGCCGAGTAACGACTGGCGGTGCCGATGGTGCCGACGTAGGCCAGACCGCCCCCCGCGCCCGGCCGCGAGACCAGCGCGACCTGGTGGCTGGATCCCATCGGGCTGTCGTTGGCATTCCATTGGTTGCGAAGCTCAGGCAGGAGGCCGGAGGTTGAGGAGCCATGCTGTTCGTAGGGGTCCAGTTCCGCCTCCGTGCGGACCACGACCTTGCCGATCCGATGAAGGATCGCCGCATCGCGCAAGAAGATACTGTTGGTCGCCATCACGGCGAATTCCGCGATCTCCACCGCCTTGTCCACGGTGGACCCGGCCGCGACAAAGTGCCGGTGCGTCAGATCGACCCCTGTCTCGACCCCATACACCCGCGACCCGGCTCCTCCCTCTCCCAGGATTGTGGTGGGCCAGGCCCGCGGCCAGTTGTCGTTCCCCCGGATTGCGCCCGTGCCCCCGGTGCTGGTCCACTCTATTACGTTTTCAAAACTGATGCGGTAGAAAACCGTTCCATCCGTGCGGATCAAACCAGCCGCCACCGCTCCCGGATGTTCATCGACCGTTCCCAAATACGTGCGGACCGGCTGGGGCGAGTGGGTGGTCCAATTTGAACCATCTCCGGCGCCTGGAATCAAAATAGAGAAATTGTCAGCCCGCACCGAGTGTCGCAGGAACTGAATGGTGACCGTTTCCCCTGTCGTACTGGTTGCTTCATGAGTGAAGGTCTCCGGGGCAGGGTTCGCGCTTCCGGCTCTCGTTTGATTCGGCCCGAAAAAAAGGAGGACAATTGAAAGAATGACGAACCGCGCAAGCGCTGTAGCGGGGGAAGCGGCTGAAAGGGAATCGGTCGCAGCTGAAGCGAGGCAACGAAGGTTCGTCTGATGGTTTTGTTTCGAGAAATGAATCATGTGCAGCCTGATGATAAGGTGAAACGCTCAATCGATTTAGCAAACGGCATTTATTGTCAACCCGATTTTGGTTGATCCCCGCGGGCCGTTTGTTCGCGGAACGAATCTTACGCGTTGTAGACGATTCCGTTTTGCCGCCGGTAAATGGTTAAAACGTCCACCGCTTCAGCGCGGCAAACTTCCCGGACGACCTCAATGCCTCGCTCTTTCAGGTATTGATACGACTTTTCGAAAACCGGTCCTTCATCAAAGTTCAACCGCTGGGCATCTTCTCGCCCGGCGCCGCAAATTATTCGCGACACTCCACTCCACAGCGTGGCTCCCAGGCACATCGCACATGGTTCACAGGAGGTGGCTAATTCGTGAGACGGCCCGCCGGCGAGGTTGAGGGTGTAATGTTTCACCCGCTCCTGGGCCATCATGAAAGCCACGATTTCTCCATGGAGGACGGAATTGTGGTTGGGGACCACCAGGTTCATGCCGACCGATACAAGCTTCCCCGTCTCCCGTTCAAAAACCGCCGCACCAAACGGGCCTCCGGTTTCATGGCGGACATTCATTCGCGAAAGGTCGATCGCGAGGCGAATTTTCTCTTCGTCACTCTCGTAAAAGCGCTCCCAATCAACCGCTTTTTCAACCCAATGCGGGTATTCAATATTGATCTTCGGAAAGTTCATCGCCCAGCCCGTGGTTCCAACTTATCCGCCTCATGCGGCTTATTAGTAGATCCAGGCTTCCGGGGAATGTCAAGGTTGCCACGCCTGTCGACAGGTGGGCATTTTTTTACCGGGATCGTTCGCGAGCGAACACCCCGCCGGTCCAAAATGGATACTAATGGACAACAGTCCCAAAGGAGGCGCCCCCTCCGGCCCGGCTTTCAAGCCGGACTTCCCCTGTCAATGGAACTGGCACGCGGTGTGCTTGATTGCGAAGGCGAAAATCCGCGTGAAAAAAACGAAATCGAAACACCAATCAAAGTATGAAAATAAAACCTACACCTTCCTTGAATTCCAAAGAATGCACGATGACTGAATTGGAGGAAATGGATCGTTCCCTCCGTGATCTGCTGGAAACCGATGTCCACCAGCTCGGTCTCTCCAGCAGCGTGAATCGCGTCATGGGGGACGCGGGGGTCGACACCGTTCGGGATCTCGTCGAACAGCCGGAAAGGGCTCTCCATAGATGGAGGGGGTTGGGGCCTTCCCGTATTGGAGAAATAAAGACGCGTCTTCAGACCGTCGGCCTGATTCTCGGGGAGAATCCCAGAAATTACGATCTCGAGCGCGCCCACCGCTTGGCGCATCCCAGGCGCGATGAGGCGGCGTAAATGGTTTGGGGCGCGGGTTCAGTAGGCGAAGATCAAACCGACCCGCGCTCCAATTCTTTTGTCCAGGGATTCCACCCCATCAATTCCGTTGTATTCGGTGTATGACAGCTTTACCGTCAACCCTAATCCCGACGACAGCCAAAAGACACTGTTCATGCCGGCCATCCAAAAGTTATCCACAGCGCGATCGAAGGCGAAGGAATAGCGGAAGAACGGGACAAACGCCGTCGGCCCCGCCACCAATTCCAATCCGGCTTCAACCGGCAAATAGGTGGTGTCCACATCATCGAAATCAATCCACCCGAAGCCCACGCCCGCGAAAGGGGAAAAGCCGTGAATCGGCAGCATATATTCCCGCACAACTCCCTCGGCATGGAGGATGTCGCGTTCCCAAACGCGGGTGTAGTCGAAGCGAAAATTCGCGTCCGCGCCAAACGGACCGCGCGGCAGGACCTCCGGAAACGGCAGGTTCAATTCCGCGCCGAAGCTCCATCCGTCGTCCGAGACACCGTTCTCGATACGCTCCCATCCTCCGTCGAAACCGAAGTAACGTTCGCCAAACAGTCCTTGGGCCTGAAGCGGGGACAGGCTCACCAACGAGGCTGAAAGTCCCACTGTAATTATTTTCCACTTTTTCATCGCCGTCAGTTTTGGTTCCCCGCCGCGTTCCTCCCTGGTATCCCATCCTTGTGGACACCAATCCCGCCGCACCTGCCCCAAAGATAACCGGGCGAAGGGTGGGTGCAATCGAAGGGGTCCCCGATTTTCAGGCTAGGGAAAAGGATCTACTCCGATGCGTTTCGAACCGGCCCCTGGTTTGACGGTGCGGCAAGGGTCAAAACCAGAGGGTCACGCCGGCTTCCAGCATGCTGGCATCGTCGCCCTCGAGGGTAAACGGTCGAATCGACATCCGGTCGACCCAAAGATGGCGATAGCCGGCCCGTATGCTTAAAACCTTTGCCGGCCGAAATTCAATCCCCCCGAAAACCTGCCACGACAAAGCCGCATTACTGCCGTTGAAATCGGGATCGAGCCTAAGGTCAGCCCAGGCCGCACCGATCCCGCCCCCTCCGTAGAAGAACCATCGTTCCGACACGACAATACCGGCCTTATAACCCGACATAGCCGTGATTAATTTCAATTCCGCCCGCCCTTGGAACGCGTCCAATCCGGTGCGGGTGAAATCCACAAAAAGGCCATCACGCACCATATCCCTTTCAAACATATACCCGCCGCGAATGCCGGCGCCAAAGTCATCTCCCCAAGTCTCGAGTCCTGTGATGAAATGTGAGGACCCCCCGAGAAACCACCCGGAAAACTCCGGCTTGGGCGATTCTTCAGCCTCAACATCAGGCCTTGTTGTTGACTCTGCCGCTGCGGAGAGCGGAAGGAGAGCCAGGACGAGGGTAGCCATCGCTCGTGTGATGGAGGGTCGTTTGATTGAGTTCATCTATGGTTTGTCGTTTTGGTATATGACTTTGAAGGACTCTTGGGGTTCTACTCCGAAGTCCCGTCCTGTCGAGCCTGATCTTTGAGGCGGTGAGCTGCTCCCCCGTTCGCTTCCAACGTCTGGAGTGCTCGGACACGTCCGAGCTTTCTACAAAGGCGACTTTTGTGAAACCGGAAGCGTGAAGAAACTGGCTGAAAAACAGCGTTTCTTACAGGGATGGAATCATTGGAAAACCTGCCGAAAGGCGTTGATCAGATTGTCGCTGAAATTGAGCGGATTGTGCGTGAGGAGCCCGATTTTTGATCGGATCCCGGGACCGTGCTTTCTTCCGTCCTCTTGGGGCCTCTCTCGGCTTCAATCGAAGAGCAAACATCAGCAGGTTTTGCCCCACCGAGGCCCAGGGCTTTAAAGCTTGCAGCTGTCGGTCTCGAACGGCAAAAACATCAACGTTTTGAGTATTTGTCCTCACTTTGTTTTCCTATGAAAGAAGCCGCTGCCCGTATAAAGATCAATCGGCTGCTCGAAGCTTCGGGGTGGCGTTTCTTTCCCGACCATAACGGTCCGGCGAATGTGCAACTGGAACCGAACGTCACGTTGCAGGAAGGAGACTTGGACAAACTTGGAGAAAACTTCGAGAAAAGTTCCAAAGGGTTCGTTGATTTTCTCCTCCTCGACGACAATCGTTTCCCTCTGATTGTCCTTGAAGCCAAGGCGGAGGACAAGGACCCGCTGACTGCAAAGGAGCAGGCCCGCAAATACGCACGCTCCCAGAATTGCCGCTTCGTTATCCTTTCCAATGGCAATCTTCACTACTTCTGGGATCTTGAGCGTGGCAGCCCTTACGTAATTACCTCTCTTCCCACACCCGATTCAGTCGCCGGATACCAGAAGGTAACGCCGAATCCATCCCGCCTGATCGAGGAACAGGTCGAAGACGACTACATCGTTATCACCCAACTTCCCGGTTATCGTGCTGAGGCCGCATGGATCAACGAGAGCGAGCGCTCCAACTTCATCGAGGGCAACAAGCTGCGCTTCCTGCGCGACTACCAGAAACGAGCCGTTCACGCTCTCCAGAACGCCATCAAGGACGGAAAGGACCGCTTTCTGTTTGAGATGGCCACCGGCACCGGCAAAACCCTGACCGCCGCCGCTGTCATCAAGCTTTTTCTTCGGTCTGGCAATGCCAGTCGGGTCCTTTTCCTCGTGGACCGGCTCGAACTGGAGGACCAGGCAAAGAAGGCCTTCTCCGGACTGCTCGGCAACGATTATCAGACGGTCATTTTCAAAGAATATCGCGACGACTGGCACCGAGCCGAGATCGTTGTCAGCACGGTCCAGTCGTTTCTTTTCAACAACAAATACCAGCATCTCTTTTCTCCCACCGACTTCGACCTGGTGATTTCGGACGAAGCCCATCGTTCCATCGGAGGAAACGCCCGCGCGGTCTTTGACTATTTTATCGGCTACAAGCTCGGTCTCACCGCCACGCTGCGGGATTACCTCAAGCGTTTCGACAAGGACAGGCCGACCCGCCGCGACCCCCGCGAGTTCGAGCGCCGGTTGCTTCTCGACACCTATCGCACCTTCGGATGCGGAAACAGCCTGCCGACCTATCGTTACTCCCTCCTCGACGGCGTTAAGGACGGCTTCCTGGTGAATCCGATCGTCGTGGACGCCCGGACGGAGATCACCACGGAACTGCTGTCCGAGCAGGGGTTTGTCGTCGAATTCACCGACGAGCAGGGCGAGGACAAAAAGGAGGCGTTCAAGCAACGGGAATTCGAGAAGCGCTTCTTCGCCGACGGCACCAACGAGCTTTTCTGCAAGACCTTCATGGAACACGCTCTCCGGGATCCCGTGAGCGGCGAAGTCGGAAAGTCCATCCTCTTCGCCGTCAGCCAGCATCACGCCGCGAAACTTGTCCAGATCCTCAACCTCATCGCGGACAAAATGTTTCCGGGAAAATACCAATCCGACTTCGCGGTCCAGGTGACTTCGCAGATTCCCGACGCGCAGCAATTCACGATTAATTTCACCAACAACAAGCTTCTCGGCTCGGGCAACTTCCTGGACTCCTACAAAACGAGCAAGGCCCGTGTTTGCGTCACGGTCGGGATGATGACCACCGGGTATGATTGCCCTGATATTTTGAATATCGGATTGTTCCGGCCCATCTTCGCCCCGACCGATTTCATCCAGATCAAGGGACGCGGCACCCGCCGCCATCATTTCCTCGAACAGCTTTTCGACGACACGCTGAAGACCGGGGTAACGGAGCCGCGAAAGAAGGCGTTCAAGCTCTTCGACTTATTCGCCAACTGCCAATACTTCGAGGAAGAGTTCAATTACGACGAGGTGCTCAAACTTCCAAAGCCGGGCAGGAAACGCGGAGGTGGTGGTGGCGGAGAGGGACCCGGTCCCGAGCCCGCCGGAACCTATCAGCATCTCGGCCAAGACATCCTCGCCTCCATTGAGGAGGAGACGATCAGCTACGACGGCATGAAGATCGACCGGATGTTCTTCGAAAAATTCGAGGATCAGGTGCGGGAGAACGAATTTATCGCCGCCAGCGTCGAAGCGGGTGACTGGGACCGCGTCATCGACTACGTGAACCGAGAAGTTTTCGACAAGCCGACCGAATACTACTCGATGGAAAAACTCCGCCAGGCCGCCGCCGTGGATCGCCGCCTCACTCTGCGCGAGATCCTCGAAAAAATATTCGGCCTCATTCCGCGCTTCAAATCGAAGGACGAGCTTCTTGAAGAGGAATTCGCCAAGTTCGTCTCCGATTATAAGCCCGAGGAAGCCACCGCCATTCCAGCGATTAAGAACTATTTCAAAGCCTACGTCACCAGTGACCAAATACGCCACATCATCGAGACGAAGGACTACACCGTCCTCGCCACCAACCCGATTTTTTCCACCCGCGATTTAAAAGCCGTCCCCCCAAAATACCGGGCGCTCATCCCCGAATACGTCAAAGACTACGTTTCGCTGAACCACTTCGTCGCCTAGAATGCCTAAGAATTATGACACCATTTATTCGTAAAGTAACCCTTCGCAACTATAAGAGCATCGCCGCCTGCTGCTTGGAAATACCGTCCTTGTCATTCCTGATCGGGCCGAATGGCTCCGGCAAGAGCAACTTTCTCGATAGCTTTCGATTTGTTTCTGATTCCTTGAAGACTTCGCTGGATCACGCCTTGAGGGACCGTGGAACCATAAAGGAAGTGCGCCGCCGTTCCGGAGGTCACCCGAACCATTTTTCCATCCGACTCGACTTTTGCCTGCCGGGCGGAAGCAATGGCCACTTGAGTTTTCGAGTCGGAGCCCGAAAGGACGGGGGATTCGAGGTCCAGAACGAGGAGTGCAAGATATTCACCTCCTCCATGGAAGAGCATTTTTATCATGTGCAATCCGGGCAGGTCGTGAAGAGCTCCTTAGCGCTGCTGCCTGCCGCGGTTTCCGATCGGTTGTTTCTGGTCGCGGCCTCCGGACTCCCGGAATTTCGTCCCGCCTACGACGCTCTCTCCCGCATGGAGGTGTATAACCTCAATCCGAACGAGATCCAGGCGATGCAGAAGCCTGATCCCGGGGAACTCTTGCGACGCGACGGCGGGAATATCGCAAGCGTGCTCCAGAATCTGGACGAAGACCATCGATCCCGGGTCAACGAACATCTGTCCCGCATCGTAAAGGGACTCGCTGGCGCTCAGACCAAAGTTCTGGGCTCTCAGGAGACCATCGAATTTCGTCAGAAGGTCAAAGGCCAAAAGCACCCTTGGACGTTTCTCGCCTCGTCGATGTCCGACGGGACGTTGAGAGCTTTGGGAGTTTTGGTTGCCATTTTTCAGAACCTCAGAACGGAAAAAGTCTCTCCCAATTTGATTGGCCTGGAGGAACCGGAAATGGCGCTTCATCCCGCCGCTTCAGCTGTATTGCTCGGGGCCTTAAGAGAAGCTTCCGCCAATTGCCAAATCGTAGTCACCAGCCACAGCCCCGACCTCCTTGACAACGAGGAGATTCCCCCTGAGTCCATTTTCGCCGTGGACAACAGTGACGGCGTCACACGGATCGGGCCGATTGATGCCGCAGGAAGGCAGATGTTGCGGGACAAGCTTTTCACTCCTGGCGAGTTGCTTCGGCAAAATCAGATCGCCGCCGATCCATCCTCAGTGAAGGACGTGAAGGACGAGCGCCAATTGAACCTTTTCGAATACAACGGCAAATGAGCGGTCCTCTGATCGTCCCAATCGTGGAAGGGCATGGAGAAGTGGAAGCTTTGCCGCTCCTGATCCGTCGCGTTTTCAATACCTTCCTTCCGGGCGTCATACCGGCTGTGAATCCACCGAATCGTGTGAAATCCGGCTCGTTTCTCAATGACCAGGATTACTTCAGCAAATACATCGCGCTCGCCGGAGCCAAGGCCGCCCAAGGGAACGGAACGATTCTCATCCTGTTGGACTGCGAGGATCATTGCCCGGGCACCCTCGGTCCGCAGTTGTTGGAACGAGCAAACGGCGTCCGACCGGACGTCCCTTGTATCATCACACTGGCGCATCGCGAATACGAAACATGGTTTGTGGCCACCGTCGATTCACTCCGCGACTTTGCGGGTTTGCCGCCGGATATCGCGCCACCTGAGAACCCCGAAGGTATTCGAGGAGCCAAGGAATGGCTGGCGAAGAGAATGCCCATTGCCTACGATCCCATCGTTCATCAGGCGCGATTCACCGCGAAATTTGACTTACAGAAGGCGCGGGCCATTCCCTCATTCGATCGTCTTATCGTCAAATTGATAGGACTCCAATACAACGCCTGAGCCATGCCAAAATTGGATACAGCAAAAAAGAGGACGTTGAACTGGAGGGGCTGCATCTTACCGCTCACGGTAGCTGAATGCTACCGCTCCACGGCAAGGTCGACACGTTTGAGGCAACCTCCCAGAGAAGGTTGTGAAGGGTTGAGGAGTCAGCGGTATGAACGCGATTACGCCGACTTGCGCCGCGTTTTCCTCGATTCCTTAACGAGGGGCACCGCATCGTGATTCTTCGGCAAATGCAGGCCTTCAAAAAGGGAAGACTGCCGCGCATTCTTCCGGACCATTGTGGCCACAGCCGAAGGCTTCCGGGTCAGATATGGATTTGTTTTTCGAAGGGGAGGCATGACTTGGTTGACGATAAAACAACGATGTCGTTTTATCGCTGGACGTCAATAGGCAAGCGGGTTGCCTTCCGTGACAGAAGCCCCGAACCTTGCCCTCCTTCATCCTTCATCACTCTTCCTTCATCCTTGTGTTAGACACCACCACCAAACGCCGCATCGACACCGCCCGCGACATCCTTGTCGGCAAAGTTCCCGACCCGAAGTCGCAGGTTGAGCAAATCACCATCGCGCTGATCTACAAGTTCATGGACGACATGGACGCCGAGGCCGAGGAACTCGGCGGCAAGCGCAAATTCTTCGCGGGAGACTTCGCCCGCTACGGCTGGGCAAAGCTCATGCGCTCCGGTCTCGGCGGACACGAAACCCTCAATCTCTACGCTGAAGCCATCGCCAAGATGCCGCAAAACTCCGGTATCCCGCCGCTCTTCCGCGACATCTTCAAAAACGCCTTCCTCCCTTACCGCGACCCTGAGACGCTCAAGGCCTTTCTCAAGACCATCGACGAGTTCAATTACGACCACTCCGAGCGCCTCGGCGACGCCTTTGAATACCTCCTCTCCGTTCTCGGCTCGCAAGGGGACGCCGGACAATTCCGCACCCCGCGCCACATCATCGACTTCATCGTCGAGATCATCGACCCGAAGAAAGACGAAACCATTCTCGATCCCGCCTGCGGCACCGCCGGATTCCTCATCTCCGCCTACAAGTCGATTCTCAAGGCGAACAGCTCGCCCGAGGAAATCGGCAAAAAGCCGGTAGAGGGCAACGACAAAGCCGCCCTCGATTCCTCCCGGATTCCCCCGGCGCGGGGCGACCTATTAACGCCCGACGAGAAAGGCCGTCTTTCCCGCAACATCAAAGGCTACGACATCTCGCCCGACATGGTGCGCCTCTCCCTGGTCAACCTCTACCTCCACGGCTTCACCGATCCCCACATCGACGAATACGACACTCTCACCTCGGAAGACCGCTGGAACGAGTTTTTCGACGTCATCCTCGCCAACCCGCCGTTCATGTCGCCAAAAGGCGGCATCAAGCCCCACAAACGCTTCTCCGTCCAGTCGAAGCGGAGCGAAGTCCTCTTCGTGGACTACATCGCCGAGCACCTCAGCCCGACCGGCCGCGCCGGAATCATTGTCCCGGAAGGAATTATTTTCCAAAGCCAAACCGCCTACAAAGAGCTCCGGAAGATGCTCGTGGAAAACTCTCTCGTCGCCGTCATCTCCCTCCCGAGCGGCGTCTTCAATCCCTACGCCGGAGTAAAAACCTCCATCCTCATCCTCGACAAATCCCTCGCCCGCCAAAGCGACACCATCGCCTTCTTCAAAGTCGAAAACGACGGCTTCGGCCTCGGCGCCCAACGCCGCCCGATCGACAAAAACGATCTGCCGCAGTTGAGGGTCGAACTCGAGACTTACGTCCGCTTTCTCCGCAACCGTAGCATCGAGCCTTCGCCCGATGACCTTCCTGTTTTCAGCACCGGTTTGATCGTTCTGAAAGCAAAGATCGCCACCAACGGAGACTACAACCTGAGCGGAGAGCGGTATCGGGAAACAGTAGCCAGCAACCACTCGTTTCCGTTGGTCTTCCTTGGAGACCCTGAATTGTTTCGAATTGAAAGTGGCGGCACACCGAAATCCGCAGTTGAAGAGTACTGGAATGGCGGGCTTCCTTGGGCCACCCTCGTCGATCTTCCGGCAACAGACTTCATCTCTGAGATCACCACAACCAAACGAACAATCTCCGAGAAAGGGTTGCGGGAATCTTCCGCCAAGATGATTCAGGAGAACTCGGTGATCGTCTCGACTCGTGCGACCATTGGTCGGATAGCCATCAATCGTGTACCCATTGCGACGAACCAAGGCTTCAAGAACGTCGTCATTCAAGACCCGTCCCGAGCATTAGCAGAATATGTCGCGCTTGCACTGACGCAACTCGTACCAACGATGCAGGCATGGGCGACCGGCGGGACATTCACGGAGATCTCCAAATCAAAGTTTGCCGAACTCCAAATCCCCCTGCCACCCATGGAAGTCCAAAAGGAAATCGTGGCGGAGATTGAGGGCTACCAGAAAGTCATCGACGGCGCCCGCGCCGTCCTCGACAACTACCGCCCCCGCATCCCCATCCACCCCGACTGGCCGATGGTGGAGTTGGGGGAGGTGTGCCATTTTTCGAGCGGAGGCACACCGTCAAAAGCCAACGACGAATATTGGAAAGGTCCGATTCCTTGGGTGTCCGCCAAGGACTTAAAGGTCGAACAAATCTTCGATGCATCAACTCATATTTCCGAAAAAGCCTTGACCGAGTCTGCAACCAAGCTTGCTCCGGTAGGCTCACTATTAATTCTTATCCGTGGCATGGGCTTGGCCAATGGTATTCCCGTATGCGAGGTGGTGCGCCCGTGCGCGTTCAACCAAGACCTCAAAGCGATTCACCCGAATACCAGATCAATCGTGCCCCGTTTCCTCGCAATGGCACTTCGTCAACAGCGAGATCGCTTGCGGCCCATGGAACGCTAAAGATCAGCATGGATAATCTTCGCGCAATTCCGATCCCCCTCCCGTCCCTCGCCACCCAGCAAGCCATCGTCGCCGAGCTTGAAGCCGAACAAGCTCTCGTAACCGAAAATAAGAAACTGATTGGCCACATGCAAAACAGGATTCAGGCAACCCTCGGCCGCGTCTGGGGCGAAAAGCAGCATGAAACATTTACGGGTGCTCCCGAATTCTTTCAAGGTGAAAGGTCAGAGGCTTTAGTGGCCGAGGATTCAAGCTCATATGGGATAATCAGCCTAACAGGAAAAAACGAACTGTGAAGGCGGACTCGATATATTTCAGAGGACACGGTTGCTTCAAAAAGGGGTGGGCGGGCTTTGAGACGATACAGCCAGTCAATATAGTTATCGGCAGGAATAACACGGGCAAATCCAGGCTCCTTGATTTTGCAAGCGCAATTTGCAGTAAAAAGTTGAAGGGGTGCGGTTGGAGCTTTCGATGTCGGGGAGTGATGGACGAAGATTCTCTTTCAAAAGTTTTCCATAAGCACTATTCAGGAGGAGATTTGGGAGGGAATCATTGGAGCAGCCACGGTGTGCACTTCCTCGATCAAAGTTTAACGTGGGAACTCGACGAACATCTTAGCAATTCGGCCCTCGAATTTGCTTCAGACTTTGACCCTGGAATGAGTCGTAGCTCATCTGCCGGAGATTATCTGCCGGTACGAAAGGGGAGGATCCAAGAAATGGCGCAGGGGGGAATCTCTCACCGCCTTTCAGGAACTGGTTTTCGAAGGCTTCTCGCTGATCGAGATATTCGTCCCGAAGTTCCAGTCAACGAGTTGAACCTTTCGCCTGATGGAGCTGGGGCAACGAACATCGTGCGTCGATATCTTGTAACATCGAATGCTCGCTATCCACGGGAACTGATTCAGACATCTTTGCTAGCTGGACTCAACGAGATCTTTGGTCAAGACGGTCATTTTACTGAAATCCAAGTCCGGCACCATGACGAGAAGCCGGAGGGAGCCCCAGAGGATTGGGAGAAATATCAGGGCAGTTGGGAAATTTATTTGGGCGAGGAGAAGAAGGGCCTCATTCCGCTCAGCAGTTCCGGCAGCGGTCTGAAAACCGTAATTTTGGTATTACTGAATCTCCTCGTCATGCCGGAGGTTATGGGCAAGCCAAGGGAAAAGTTCACTTTCGCTTTCGAAGAACTCGAGAACAATCTTCACCCAGCCCTCCAAAGGCGCCTCCTGCAATACATCGAAGAATATGCGGTGCGTGAAAAGGCCGTGGTATTCATCACGACTCACGCCAGCGCCTCACTGGATCTCTTCGGAGTTTCAAAGAACGCACAAATCATCCATGTGACCCATGACGGAGAGTCCGCCCGCGCGACAACTGTCTCAGCTCACTTCGACCACCTGGGCGTCATTTCTGAACTGGGAGCAAAGCCATCGGATCTTCTCCAAGCCAATGGCATAATCTGGGTCGAAGGGCCGTCAGATTGCATTTACATAAACCGCTGGCTCGACCTGTACACAAACGGACGGCTTCAAGAAGGCCGAGATTACCAGTGCGCTTTTTACGGTGGTTCGTTGTTAGCTCGGACTCAATTTACATCGCCAGAGGAGGCGGAACGTGAGTTGGTGAACCTGTTTAGAGTAAATCCCAACATCGTTGTTGTTTGCGATGGAGATCGGACCAGCAAAGGGAAGAGAGTAAAGAATAGGGTGAGGCGGATCCGGGCTGAAGTGAAGAAGATCCCAGGCTCGCACATTTGGGTGACCGACGGCCGCGAGATCGAGAATTACCTCCCCGGCACAATCATTGAAAAGGTGACTAATCTCACAGGTCTTCCGAACCCGACCCAGTTCCAGCCATTCTTTCCCCGAAAGGGATCTCCCGGAACCTCCTACCTGGAGTCCAGGATGAAACGAAAGACTTTCGACAAAATGGATCTCGCTGTTCAAGCCGCGCCTCACATGAACCTCACCTTGATGTCCAACCGCTTCGAATGGGAGAAGCAGATGAAAGAAATAGTGGGCAGGATTGATGCCTGGAATCAATGAGGGGTTATGAAATGAGCGATGCACCGTGGGAGAATTTTAAAGTAGGGTTCCCGAGTTCAAAAGAAAACTGGACCAATACCGACTGCCAGCCATTTAGTAAAGTAGCCCACGTAACACATATGGAAAATGCGCTGAGCATCATTCGGCAAGGGGTAATTCGGCCGCAATTAGTTTATGACGAAAGTATTCTTAACACCCAGAGGATATTAGTAAACTGGACGTCGCCCAACGATTGGTATAAAGGCTATCGCTACGGCAACGTACGCTTCGACTTCGATTGGCCATCATTGATCGCGAATAAACGGTATTATTGGGTCGAAGCAATGGATTACACTCCAAAAGCTTGTCGTATATTGATAACAGATCAAAATTACGAAGCTGATCCAAACTTGGTTTTGTACGACCCCACGGCAGGGGACGGTCCGTGGTGGTGGAAGCAAGACGAAGATATTCATTACCGAAACGGTGAGTATTGCCTGGAGGTAATGTTGGAATTTGAACTTACCATTTCCGATTCCCGTACCATCGACTTCGTTAAGCATCATCCCAGTTTCTGCTGCGTTAATCCATCGAGTTGCGCGGAGCGCGGGTCCACTGCACAGAAAGCAGCAGCTCGCTTCATCGCCGGAGCGATTAGCATAGATCTCGACTGTAAGAACCTTCCATTTGACGAACAGGATGTCTATGGAGCGAGTGCTGATTTGTACCAAAAATTGCGCAAGCAAGATTACGCTGGTGAGATTGATGACGATCACGAATCAGCGGAGGCTTTGGCGCGAAGTATAGCTCGATGCCATTATCAACGAAATGACCAAGAACTAGCCGCTTTAGCTAGATTGTTTAAGAACGCGAAGAGCGCTTATGAACCACTTGATAGGCTAATCGAACGAAGTTTTCCAACTATTCTTCTTGATTGAAAACCTTGAATAGTGTGAACCACAACTCCCCAGCCTCGAAAGAATCCAGACAACATGTTCGGCGCGTGCTTGACGACTTCTTGGACGATGAAAAACCGGGAGTCTTGGCGGTAAAGGGGCCGTGGGGTGTCGGGAAGACCTATGCCTGGAATGAGTTTTTTTCGGAGTACAGAGGACGACCCGAGCTGACAACAGGGAAGAATTACACCGGCTATGCGTATGTGTCACTTTTCGGGATTGCCAGTATTTCCGAGCTCCGGCAGACGATATTCGCGAAGCACGAATCGCTGGGCTTCGGAAAGAAGGGGAAATTGCGGGGTCTTCGAAAGCGCGCAAGCTGGGCATTGAGCCACATTAATCTCGACGGTCTCGCGTTTGGTGCGCTGAAAAACACAGAGGTCTTGTCCGAGTTCATTCAGGACAAAATCCTCCGCAACTTCATTATCTGTATTGACGATCTGGAACGAAAGGAGGAAGGCGTCACAGGATCGGCATTACTAGGTTTTATAACCAGCCTGCGGGAGGAAAGGAAATGCAAAGTCATCCTCCTGTTCAACGACACCGAGGTCCCCGACGATCTCAAGGAGACCATCGCTGAATACCGCGAAAAGGTGATCGACCGAGAAGTAACCTACAACCCATCTGTCGAAGAGAACTTCCGGATCATTTTCCCAGATGGCAGCGCTCACTCCCTGCCTTCCACCGAGGGAACCGCGGATATTGACCCGATCTTCGGCGGCGATGAACGCAACGTATTGGAGCTGCTGCGTAGCCTCAACGTGACCAACATCCGGGTGATTCAAAAGACAAAGGATGCCTTGGCCTATTTTGCGAGCCCTCTGAGCCGCTATCCGCGGATGTACCCACATTTCATGCGGCAGGTGGTGAAGCTATGTTGTCTGCATTACTTGTTCGGGAAGGACCTTCCTTTGGATTACCTCCTGAACACCTCACTGTGGGCTGACGTCTTTGCGGAAGAAGGCGACGATCCCGAAAAGGTGAAGGAGTCGGAGCGGCGAAAACCAATTCGGGACATCGCCTACAGCTTCCGCGACACAGATGTCATCATTGCGGAATATTTGGGCACCGGCTATGTCAGATGGGAACAATATAAAAGCCTTTTAGCTGCCACTGAGCAGCGTTATGAATTCACGGATTTAAATGCCCACCATACGAAGGTGTGGTCGATGTTCTGGGGCAATTTCCGGGCGACACAGGAGGGGTTTATTTCAGCGCAGCAGGATTTCATCCAGGAGCACTGGCGCGAACTCAGCCTCAGGGACGTGGAGGCCAGTGTGCGTTTTCTTGCTGAACTCGACCAAACCGTGGACCTTTCCGACCTTCTCCGCCAGAAAATCGATCAGTTTGCAAAGGAACACGCTGATGCGGATCTCACTCATTTGGAGCTGCACGGGATGCCCTCAGAGGTAATCAAAAAGATAAAAAGCAGGATCAGCGAGGCATCTGACCCGATTCCTCTTGCCGAAGCAGTCGAGCGCCTGACCGCAAAAGGCGGATGGAATCCGAAGGACGTTAAGCACCTCGCGAACGTCAGCGCAGATGAGTTCTTCCGCTTCCTTATCTCTGTAACAACAAGCGACCTTTTGACGAAAATCAAAGATCTCCGAATGCGACTTCTCGCGTCGCAGGATGAACCGGGAAAGTCGATAGTTGCCAGACTGGATGAGGCGCTGGGGCGACTGGGGGAGCGTTCGAAACTCGATGAAATCCGCGTTCAACGAGCCGGTTTAGAGAAGTCTGAGCCTGAAGGCCAAGGCGATGTTTCCAATGAGGAGGAGGGGGAACATGAGTAAACGTGATGCAGCCGGACCATCTTCATCTCACCCAGCCTTGGCTGAACTTCATGAGATCGAAGACGCGCTGCGGGAAGACTCGCGCGGCATTGGCGATCTTCTTCGCGAAAACCCCTCCTCGCAGGTGTTGCGGCGGGTGTATGTCAAAACTCTAATTACCGAACCCAGGGGGCGGAAAAAGAGAGGGGATATGGTTCACAATGGCTGATGTTTTCCGAGTTGTGGAGGTAGGCCCTGACTGGGTTCTTGAGTCGGAGCAGATGGGGAGCAAGGAAAAGTTTTGGTTTCGCAATCCGGCTGATCCCGAACATCGTGATTACCTCTTCAAATTTCCAACGCCTGGCACGGGACAGCATTGGGCTGAGAAAATAGCTTACGAACTGGCGAACGAGTTTGGCGTCGTGGCACCGCCAGTCGATCTTGCGGTCTTTAACGGAACACCTGGTTCGACAACCCGCAGTTTCACGAAGGTTAAAACAGGAACTACCTTCGCCCGATATGAACTCTACCACGGGAACCAGATTCTTGCGGGAATGGATGCGGCCTATGATCCCAGCAAATGGTGGAAGCAGCAGATGCACTCCGTGCAACGAATTTTTCAAAGCCTTGAAATTTTCAAGGATGCTCAGTTCGTTAAGACGTGCCGGTACAAAATGGCGGAATACCTGGTCTTCGATGCCGTGATCGGAAATGTGGATCGACACCATGAAAACTGGGGAATTCTTCGAAAACGCGTGGACGACCATTGGCGCGGCCGTCTCGCTCCGACTTTCGACCATGCTGCGTCTTTAGGCCGGGAACTGAGCGACGAAGGAGGAAAACAGAGCAGAAAACGTTACTTGGAGGATCTCGGCATTGCCAAGTATCTGGAGCGAGCCCACGGGCCGATTTTTGTGGACGAAACGTCCAAACGAGGCCCATCGCCTTTGGGACTTGTCCGCTGGTGCCTCGAGCAATCGGAGTTCGAGCCTTATTTTGCTGAGGCCTTGAGTAAGCTCGAGGATTGGGACATCGAGCGGATCGAAGAAATTGTTTCGCAAGTTCCACCGGATTGGATGACACTCCAGGGCACCGGATTAATTCTTCGTAAGTCTTTGATTTTTGGTGATGAGGCTGATGGATTTGTCGAGTTTTCTTTGGCGGCGGGTGACGAATGCGGTGGCCGGGAGGTCCGGGGCGGTCTTTCTCCACAGTGTTATGACGGCGCCTCGCAGTAATGCGAGATTGGCAGCGGTGTTACCGGTGCGGCAGCGGGATTTGTCTTCGAGGAAGGCGAGTCCGTCCCTTGGGTGGTGGTTTTTGTTTTCAACGTTCCATCGCCGCCGGATTTCAGCGGCGAGTTCCTTTTGATCGATTTCGGTTCGATCGGTCAGGAACAAACGCCTTCCGCGGGTGATTTCGGAGGTTTTTTTCGATTGGCTTACGCGCCGCACCTCGATGGCCAGGCGCATGCAGGGGAAGCAGACCTGGGTGGGCTCGATGGGCAGGACACGTACGGCGCGTTCTTCGATCCGCCCGTGAGAGAGCTCGACTTTCAGGGACAAAAAGGGGGAGCGGCTTTTTCCATCAAGCCGGTAACGATGTCGCGTGTGTGCTTTTGATTGCCTTTGAGCTGGAGCAGGACGTGCCCGCCTTTTTCCTGAACGATGGTGCGGGTGAGATTCTTCTGACAGTAGAGGGCGTCGCCGCTGACGGTCTTTCCTTCCAGCGCCTCGTCCGGGAGCGCTTCGATCAGGGTGTCGGCGAGCTTTTGTTCCTGCCCGTTGCCCGGGGCGGCCGCCTGGCTGAGGGGGCTGCCATCGGCGGCATCCACCAGCGAGACCAGGGTTGCCAGGTTGTTTCCGATCACCTTGCCGTCGATGGAGAGCAATCCCGGCACCTCTTCCTTTTGGGAGCCTCGCCAGTGATCGAGCGCCCGGGCGATTTCGCCCGGATCGACCCGACGCAGGATCTTGCGCCAAAAATCCTCTCCCGGAGGGGGCACTACCCGCGGAGCTTTGCGGTTGGGGCGGAAGCCCAGATTGCGGCGCTGGGGCGAAGTCAGATCCTGACAAAAACGGAAAATGTCGCTGACGCTTTTGGCGCCGCAGGCCAAGGCCAGCACTGCCGTGGCCAACACCGCCCCGAGAGGATACTCCCTTCTTTGACGGCCGCGCGGATCTTTGACCTGATCGAGCGCTTCGCTCAGGCTCAGCGCCACCGTGGCCTTCACCGGCATCCCGGCATAGACCCGCGCTTTGGGGCCGGTTTTCTCCCCGGGCAGCGTTTGACTCGGATCGCGCAGCAACTGCCGGGCGTTGCCATCGAGCTCTTTTATCCACAGGTGCTTCGGCCGGTCGTGACGTTCGTAATAATCTTTGGAGACGCGCGCATAACCGGCGGTGCGCCCCAGATCCAGCCATCCACAGGCACGGTAGCAACTCCCCGCATACCCTTCCGGATCAACAAACGTCTCCGCCAAAAGCGGCTTCACCCCCCACAGACGCTCCCAAGCTTGCGGGAGGTGATCGAGACACAGTTTTAAAACCCGGCTCGCCAGGTTCGCTGTCGAACCCTTCGGCACCAAAAGACAAAAACGATTGTTTTGGACCACATATCCAAGGCGCTTCTTGCACGTGCGGCGGTCCCACCCGACAAAACGCTCCCGGCCAGTCAGAGAGCGGGCGGCACTGTTCCAAACCAGCAATGCCACCGCTCTTCCCTCGAAGGTCGCCACCTGGCACAATCGCCGCGTTCGCCCGTCCGGCGCCCCCAGGTAGTGATGCGCCTCAAGCAGCGCCAGAAAATCCTCAGTTTCGTCATCCCGCCACTGTCGCACTTCTAAACTGCGCAGAGCATGAGGCGGCAAGGGGTCGATCTGTGTTTGTGTTCGCATAGTCCCAGCCTGATCCTGCGAACACTTCCGGAAATGTCCAGCATTTTATCAACACCCCATACACTCAGCACCTTACAATCGTTGGAGATTTAGCCCTGGATGACACTCCTCGCCAGGAAGTTTGTCATTGAGTTCGTGAACCACAACATTATGGAATTGAACCGTCTTTCCCCATGAGCCACCGCACCCATACCGTATTTCTTGCCTGGCAGGACAGCAGCAACAGCCGAAAGTGGTTTCCGGTGGGACGGCTCGACGTTGAGCCGGACAATCACCGCTACCATTTTGGCTACACCCGGGGAGCCGAGAAAGCCGTTCGCGAAAGTGGCTTCGCTCCCCTTTACGATTTCCCCGACCTCCACGGCAACTACAGTTCGGACGAACTCTTTCCACTCTTCAAAAACCGGGTTATGACGACCCATCGAAAAAGTTTCCCGGATTACTTACGTTTATTGGGCATTCAGGAGAGTGATCCCGATCCGTTGGAGATTTTGGCGGTGGACGGAGGCTATCGGGCAACCGACACTTTCCAGGTTTTTCCTAAAATCGAAAGTCGGCCGGATGGGGCCTTTCGCTGCCGCTTTTTCCTTCACGGATGGCGGCACACGAACGAACATGCCCAGGCACGGATCAATCATTTGGAGGCAGGGGAGGCGCTCGGGGTAACCATTGAGCTGACCAACCCGGCATCAACGTTGGCCGTCCAACTCCAGACCGTGGATTACCAGATGATTGGCTGGGCGCCGCGCTACCTCGTGGACGATCTGGTCAAAGCCATGGCCCATGCCCCTGGCGATTACCAGGCATGCGTCGTTCAAGTCAATCCGATGCCGGCCCCGTCCAAGCAACGCGTCCTGGTCGAACTTAGTGGTCATTGGCCGGAAGGACACGAGCCGATGGCCTCGGCAGAGTTTCAATTGTTGGACGAATAACCGGAGTCGGAACTTTTCCACTGCGGCGAATCCCGAATCCTGTTTTGATCCGCTACAACTCCAGATTTCGGCACTTCTGTTCCTGGACGCTCACTGGAAGTCGCTGGGGCAACTGTGTCGCCGAGGCGCTTTCAGGGCCTTACCGGCTCACGCCGACAGCTACGGGTTGTTCCTCAGTCACGGATTGTGGAGCTCCCCACCCGGGCTTTGCTTATGGACGGGTCATGGGAAGGCCTGATTGATCCTCGCGATCACGTGAAGGATAGTGGGAATCAATGAAGAGTTCTCAAGCCAGCGAATCCAAATTCAGCATCCCGGCAATAATCGCGGTCGTCGCCGCGATCCTCAGTTTCATGGTCGGGGCCTTCTGGGGATTTGTTCTCGCGATCATTGCGATCATCGCCGCTGTTATCGGTATCATCGCGGCCATTTCTCCGGATGTTCGCGGGGGAGTGACCAGCACTTTGGCCCTGATTGCGGGAGGCATTGCTTTGATCGTTGCCTTCTTCCAGGCCATTATGTGGCTTTTCGGGGGATAGCTTCAGTGCCACGTGGGGCGCGAATAATCCGGGTTAAGCCGCCGGACGTTTTGCCGGACGTTTTCTCGTGGAGAACTTGCCTTTCTGATTCCGATACAGGACGAAAGTGGCGGCTTCTGCGGCGCCTTTCGAAAAGCGGGGGTAATCCCGGAGGTTGCTTTGGAGGAAAATTTCGACCGCCTTCTCGAGCGAGCATTGCCGTTCCCGCAGGTCGCGAGTCAATCGCGTCTTCAACTGCGTCCGCCAATGCGCTTCGACTAAAATCAATCCGTCGAGTTCATCCCGGATCAAAGGGTGAGTCGCGATCTCCCCGTCACAGATCAAAACCCGGCACGGCGGCACCGTAACCGGTAGGGTCCATTTTCCCGTCGCGATATCAAACCGGGGACGCTGAAACGCTTTCCCGGCACGAGCCAGTTTTAAACTATCCCGTAAAAGGTTCAGATCATTTCCGTCCGGATGGGAGCCGAAAACGCCGCTCGGTCGTTCCTCCCGCGGAAGCCGAAAATCATCCAGCGGCAAGATTGCCGCGCCTTCGAGCCGTTGTTCCAACCATCGCGAAAGGGTGGATTTTCCGCACCCGCCGGGGCCGCCGACTCCGAAAAGTAAAGGCCCCATTCCGGCCGTCTGATCGAGCCAACCCGCGACGTCTTCAAACGCCGGCAACGAATCGCGGTGCATCAGCGGAGGGGGTCACTGGTCGCTCTCTGCTTCATCGCGAGTGATTTCTCCTTCCAGTTCTTCCAGGTAATCATCCATGTTCTCCGCCTGGATCGACTCCCGGGCTTCCGCCTGGTAATCGGCTGCCGCATCCGGATCTTGCGGATTCTCAGCCTGCTCCGCCCCGCAACCAGCCATGAGCAACAGACCGCAGGCAACACCGGTCACTAGCAATATTTCTTTTATTCTCATCTTGAACCCCCGTTTATTCTTCTCCGTCTTGTTCCGTCGACTCCAGATCCGGCAATGATTCCGCCCGTTCCATCCGGTCCTGCAACTGGGCCAGTTGTCGCTGATAACGGGCCATTTCCCTCTCAATCAGATCATCGACCCTCTCTAGGACTTCGACCCGATCGTGCTCCGCCGCCAGCTCTTGCAGACGTTCCAACTGAGCCATGCGCCGCAGATGGATGCTGTCGAACTGGGCGGCTTGCCGCGCCATAGCCGCCATGCGCTGCCCGGCAGCTTGTTGCATCTGGCCTGAGCCCCGTTGTCCCGGATTGTCACCGGCGCGCGCGGCTTCCTCGGGTCGGCGCTCCACCGCGGCTCCCGCGCCCCGTTCCGCTTGCTCCGTTCGTTCCGAAATCTCGCCCGTCACCCGTTCCGCGGCGCCGGGCCGGGACGGATTTCCGGCGTCTCCACGACCGCGATTTTCCGGTTGAGCCGCCGCCCAGCTCGTTACGGCAATGGCGGCCGCTACACTGCAAATTACGTTTTTCCAGACAGTCATAATCATTCCCTCCGAAGTTCAGTGCTGTGATGTCCCCGCAACGCCTTCCTTGAATCCCGTGATCCGAAATTCCAAGTTGTTGATATTAGGAATTATGGAAAACATGAAAATCAATGCGGTCACTCGAAACGATGGCGACTCGGAAACGGATGTCAAGATCCCGGCATACCCGGATCGTTCGCATGTCAGGGCTTTGGTGCGGGCGCGAAGGTTTCCGGCCTCAAATCGGGAAAACCTTTGCCTTCCCCCCGTCCCCCCGGCTTGATTTGAAGAACGAAATCGATTCATCGAACGAAAGAGGGGAAACTATGTCGCTGGAAGAACTGGGAATTTTACTGCTGATCGGTGCGGTGGCCGGATGGCTAGCCGGACTATTGATCAAGGGGGGCGGCTTCGGGCTCATCGGCAACGTTATCATTGGAGTGCTCGGGGCGGTCATCGGAGGTTGGCTCTTCAGTCTGTTCGGCATTTCTCCGGGCAATCGTTGGCCCGGCACCTTGGTGACCGCCACCGTCGGTGCCGTCGTGCTCCTCTTCCTTCTCGGTCTGATAAAGCGAAAGTAGTGTAACCCCCGGTCCTTGCGAGGAGGGACGACGCGGCAATCCAGCGCTTCCCGAGGCGGCGAAGGCTTGATTTCAATTTCCGCCTTCGGTTGCATCCATCGATCCAGCCGGCGGAAGTGAAAGTTTCA
>LFIK01000606.1_pt1 | contig 27249 bp, 22 predicted proteins | sample 643401 | NCBI WGS metagenome assembly LFIK01 (sample SAMN03777447, study PRJNA286221) | soda lake metagenome | biome: soda lake; feature: Kulunda steppe; material: water; isolation source: sample T5-Br brine of Lake Tanatar-5 | place: Russia: Kulunda steppe | collected 2010-07
GTTGCGCCCGGATATCGCGCTCTCCTCCGATTTCATCGTCGGCTTTCCCGGTGAGAGCGATGCGGATTTCGAGGAGACGATGCGGCTCGTCGCCGATATCGGCTTCGCCTCCGCCTTCTCCTTCAAATATTCCACGCGCCCCGGCACCCCTGCGGCGGACGATAATGCGCAGATCGCGGAAGAGGTGAAGGCCGAACGGCTGGCGCGGCTGCAGGCGCTTCTGGAAGAGCAGCGCCAGGCCTTCAATCGCGGTACGGTGGGCAAGGTGGTCGAGGTCCTGCTCGAAAAGCCCGGTCGCCATCCCGGCCAGCTCGGCGGCAAATCGCCCTATCTGCAGGCGGTGCATCTCGATGGCGCGGGGCTGGCCGTCGGTGATATCGTGCCGGTGCTGATCACGGCGCAATCGAGCAATTCGCTCCAGGGCGAAGCGCTGCGCGGGCGCGCCGGAGAGACGAACGCGCCGGGAGACACGGCGGCGGCGGATGTGGCATGATGGTGTATGCCGCGCGGTATCGCGAGAAGGAGTAACGCGCATTGCCCGACAGTGACGGTCGCCAGCAGAACACGCCGCCCGGTGCGGCGGCAGGCGCGCAGCTACCGGCGGAAGCCGGTTCCCATCCGGGTGTCGACGAGACGGCGCAGATCACGCTGACTTTCGAGGATAACCGCCTCGCGAGCCTCGTCTTCGGCCATTACGACCAGAATCTGGCGCATATGGAGCGCCGGCTCGACATCCTGGCCAATGCCAACGGCAATTGCGTCGTCGTGCGCGGCAGCCCCGAGGCTTCCGAACAGGCGCGGCGCGTGCTCGAATCACTCTATGACCGCGTCTCGCGCGGCGACACCGTAACCCTCGGCGATGTCGACGGCGCCATTCAGGAGACCGCCTTTCAGGGCACCCTGTTCCCCGCCCCCGAGAACGGTGCCGAGACGCCCAGCAGTGGCAGCTTCGAGGGGATCAGCACGCGCCGGCGCGGCTTCGTCAAGGCCCGCAACGCGGCGCAGAACGCCTATCTGCGCGCCCTGCGCAAGAACGAGCTCGTCTTCGCCGACGGTCCCGCGGGCACCGGCAAGACCTGGCTTGCCGTCGGCTGGGCGGTGTCGCTGCTGGAGAGCGGCCAGGTCGACAAGCTGATCATCACCCGTCCCGCCGTGGAGGCCGGCGAACGCCTCGGCTTCCTGCCCGGCGACATGCGCGAGAAGGTCGATCCTTATCTGCGCCCGATCTATGACGCGCTCAACGATTTCATGGAGGCGCGCCATGTCGAGCGCAGCCTGACCACCGGCATGATCGAGATCGCGCCGCTCGCCTTCATGCGCGGGCGCACGCTCACGAATGCGGTGGTCTTGCTGGACGAGGCACAAAACACCACCTCCATGCAGATGAAGATGTTTCTCACCCGTCTCGGCGAAGGCTCGCGCATGATCATCAACGGTGATCCGAGCCAGATCGACCTGCCGCCGGGCCAGCGCTCGGGGCTGATCGAAGCACTGCGCGTGCTGACCGGGGTGGAAGGCATCGGCCGGGTGACCTTCGCCGAGGGCGACGTGGTGCGCCATGATCTGGTGCGCCGGATCGTGGCTGCCTATGACGCAGCCGCAGCGCGCGACGGCGTCACCGCCGGACGGGTCAGAAAAGAGGATGCAACGCCGTGATCGCGCTCGATATCAGCGTGGAAGCGCCGGGCTGGGAGGCGATTCCCGATCTGGAGGATCTGTGCCGGCAAGCCGTCTCGGCGGCGCTCGCGGAAGCCGGAGCGGATGTCGCGGCGGGTGACGGCATCATCCTCAGCCTGCTCTTCACCGACGATACCGCCATTGCCCTGCTCAACCGAGACTGGCGCGGCCAGGACAAGCCGACCAACGTGCTCTCCTTCCCCGCCGCGCCGGGGATCAATCCGCTCGGCCCCGAGCCGCTCGGCGATATCGCCCTCGCCTATGAGACCTGCGCCCGCGAGGCGGAGGAAGAGGGCAAGACGCTCGCCGCCCATGCGGCACATCTCGTCGTGCACGGCGTGCTGCATTGCCTGGGCGACGATCACGAGGATGATGCCCAAGCCGAGGCGATGGAAGCGCGCGAAACCGCCGCCCTGGCCCGTCTGGGCATCGCCGATCCTTATGTGGAGCGCGCCACCGGGCGCGATGACTGACGCACCATGAACGACGACGGACGAAGTCAGCAGGAAGATCACAAGCCCTCGGAAGAAGGCAATCCCGACGAGGCGGACAGTCGCGCGCCGGAACCCGGTCGCGATGCGGCGCAGGCTGCGACGCGCGCGGCAATCGCGGAGCCGAAGGACAGATCGCCCGATGGCCGGGCATCCGATGGCGCGGCAGCCGATGCCGTTGCCCCGGCCCGAAACCGCAAAAGCGTGGCGCAGGCGGATACGGCGGATCCCGTTACCCCGACAGCGGATATGCAGGATGCGGATTCCGCCGATCCGGAGGCTCGGGAGCCATGGCTCGACCGGCTGCTGAACCGGCTCGGCCTGCGCGCCCGCGAATCGATCCGCACCGATCTCGAGGACGTGCTCGCCTCCACCGCCGAGAGCGAGGGCTTCTCGGCCCAGGAACGCGCCATGCTGCGCAACGTGCTGGGCTTCCATTCCACGCGCGTGCGCGACGCGATGGTGCCGCGCGCGGATATCATCGCCGTATCGGCGGATACGCCCTTGGGGGAATTGCTGCGCATCTTCCGCAGCGCCGGCCATTCCCGCCTGCCGGTCTATGGCGAGACACTGGATGATCCCAAGGGGATGATCCATATCCGTGATTTTCTGGAATATCTCGTCGCCAAGGCCGAGAACGGCAACGGGCGCCGCCGGCGCGGCAAGACACCGCAGCCGCTCTCCCTCGGCCATATCGATCTCACCACCGCACTCTCTGCGACGCGGATCCTGCGTCCCGTGCTGTTCGTGCCGCCCTCCATGCCCGCAGTGGAATTGCTGGTGCGGATGCAGACGACGCGCACGCATATGGCGCTCGTCATCGACGAATACGGCGGAACCGACGGGCTCGCCTCGATCGAGGATCTGGTCGAGCTGATCGTGGGTGACATTGAGGACGAGCATGACCTCGCCTCCGCCGCGATGATCGAGCAGGACGGCCCCTATACCTGGCTCGCCGATGCGCGTGCCGATCTCGAGGAGGCCTCGCAGGTGCTCGGCATCGATCTCACCGGCGACGATCTGGCCGAGGATGTCGATACGCTGGGCGGGCTGATCGTGACGCTGGCGGGGCGCGTACCGGCGCGCAGCGAGCTCATCGCCGGGCCGGAAGGGCTCGAATTCGAGATTCTCGACGCCGACCCGCGCCGGCTCAAGCGCGTGAAGGTGCATCGCCGCGACCCGCGCGCCAAAATCGCCGCGCCGCGCGTGACGGCACGCAGCAGCAGTGCTAAGCAACCGGAAGACGCAACGGGTCCGGGCGATTCGCCGGCACCCGTCTCCGGGGATGGCGCCATGGCGACGGATTCGACGACGCGGATACAGAACGAGACGCCACCGGGCCCCGTGCCCGGGAAAGCCGCAGGCGCATCAGATGCTGCAGGCGCTTCGTCAGATGCCGCAGGCGCATCAGATGCTGCAGGCGCTTCCGGGAAAGCCGCCGTCACGCCCGGCCGGCGTTGAGTGGACGCAGCATGATCATCGACAAGCTGCAAGGCCTGGCCCACGGTATCATCCTGAGCTGGGGCTGGCGTCGTGCGGTTCTGGCCATGGCGGCAGGTGCGATCGCGGCGCTCGCCATGCCGCCTTTCGGCTTCTTCCCCGCCCTGATCGTCTCGCTTGTGGCCGCAATCTGGCTGATCGACGGTTCCGGCGGTGCGGGGGCGGGCCGGCGGCTCGGTCCGCTGCGGGCGGCGGCGAGTGCCGGCTGGTTCTGGGGATTCGGCTATTCCCTCGCCGGGCTCTGGTGGCTCGGAGCGGCCTTCCTCGTCGAGGCGGACCGCTTCGCCTGGGCGATGCCGCTCGGCGTGATCGGCCTGCCCGCTGCCCTCGCCTTCTTCTATGCTTTCGGCTTCCTCGCCGCCCGGCTGGTCTGGAGCGCGGGGCCCTGGCGTATTCTCGCGCTGGCTTTCGGGCTCGGCCTCGCGGAATGGCTGCGCGGGCATCTCTTCACCGGGTTTCCGTGGAACAGCCTCGGCATGGCGCTCGGCCAGCAGCTCTGGCCCATGCAGATCGCGGCCCTGATCGGCCTTTGGGGCATGACCGTGCTCGCGGTCGCGATCGCGGCGGCGCCCGCGACCATCGCCACGGCTGCGCGCCCTGCGGGGCGCTGGATTCCGGCGGGCGCGGCAATCGTCGCGATGATCGCCGTCACCGGCTACGGCGCCATGCGCGTGCCCGCGAGCCCGAGCCCCCTCGTCGCCGGCGTGCAATTGCGCATCATGCAGCCGAATCTGCCCCAGGACGAAAAGTTCAACCCGGCCAATCGCGAGGAGATCATGGAGCGCTATCTGCGCCTCTCCGACCGGGCCACCTCGCCGCAGACATCCGGTGTCGCCGATGTGACGCATCTGATCTGGCCCGAATCGGCCTTTCCGTTCCTGCTCCACAACGACCGCCGGGCGCTCGCCCAGATCGCCGCGCTGCTGCCTTCCGACGTGACCTTGATCACCGGTGCGGCACGGGCCGAGGAGCGCCTGCGGGGCGAGGGCCATGATTTCTTCAATTCCATCCATGTCGTGGCCGGGGACGGCAGCATCCGCGCCACCTACGACAAGGTGCATCTCGTTCCCTTCGGTGAATATCTCCCGAGCCTCTTCGACGGCACCTTGCGGGCACTCGGTCTGCGCGAATTCATCCAGGTGCCCGGTGGCTTCACGGCGGCGACGCGCCGGCGCATGCTGGAGGCGCCCGGCCTGCCGCCCATCGCTGCAGGGATCTGCTATGAGGCGATTTTCCCCGGCGCGGTCCGGCCCGACGACGAATCCGGGACACGGCGCTCAGGGATGATCCTGAACGTCACCAACGATGCCTGGTTCGGCGACACGCCGGGGCCGCGCCAGCATTTCGCGCAGGCGAGACTACGTGCCGTAGAAGAAGGCCTGCCCCTGGTCCGTGCAGCCAACAGTGGTATTTCCGCCGTGATCGACCCATACGGGCGAATACTGTCGTCACTCGACGTGAATATCGAGGGCGTACTCGATTCCGGCCTGCCCGAACAGCACGCACCAACCATTTTTGCACGATTCGGCAATGGCATTTTTTGGTTGCAGTTACTATTGTGCCTTCTCGCATCGCTGACCGCGCGTCGCATCGCGGGCACATAGGTCTGGGGGACAGGCAGGTGAAGAAGAATCCGAATCCGATCGACATCCATGTCGGCAGCCGCGTACGCATGCGTCGGATGATGGTCGGGATGAGCCAGGAAAAGCTCGGGGAAGCGCTGGGGCTGACATTCCAGCAGATCCAGAAATACGAAAAGGGCGCCAACCGGATCGGCGCGAGCCGTCTGCACCAGATCGCCTCGGCGCTGGGTGTGCAGATCGAGTTCTTCTATGAAGGCGCTCCGACACCCGAGGGCGAGGCGCCCGGCGGTTTCGCCGAGGATCCCAACCCGCCCTACATGACCGATTTCCTTTCCACCTCCGACGGGCTGCAGCTGATGCGCGCCTTCGTGCGTGTGCGCGACAGTCGTGTGCGCAAGAGAATCGTCGATCTCGTGGAAGCACTGGCAGAGGCGGATGACGAAACCGCGCAAAACCCTGTCGATCAAGCGGTTTGAGCTGATTCTCGCCCCGAGCGGGCGTTCTTTATTCCGAACGAATTCGGTTTGTCACCTTGACCTTCCGCTAAAGCGATGGCAAAAGCCCGTCGATCTCATGATTTCGACGGGCGCATTTCGGTGCGTCCCAGGTTCATACCAATCAGAAAGGGTGGGTTGATCGTGGCTCGTTCCAGCTATCTCTTCACCAGTGAATCCGTTTCCGAAGGACATCCGGACAAGGTCTGTGACCGCATTTCCGATACCGTCGTCGATGCCTATCTCGCGGCGATGCCGGAAGCGCGTGTGGCGTGCGAAACCCTGACCACGACCAACAAGGTCGTGATCGCGGGTGAGGTGCGCGGTCCCGAGCACATCACGGCGGATTACGTTTCGCATCTCGCGCGCATGGCCATCAAGGATATCGGCTATGAGCAGGACGGCTTCCACTGGGCCAATTGCGATATCGATGTGCTGCTGCATGCCCAGTCGGCGCATATCGCCCAGGGCGTCGATTCCAACGACGGCAAGGAAGAAGGTGCCGGCGACCAGGGCATCATGTTCGGCTATGCCTGTGACGAAACCGAGGAGCTGATGCCGGCTCCGATCGACTTCTCGCACAAGATCCTCAAGGCCATGGCCGATGCCCGCAAGAGCGGCGAATCCAACCTTCTCGGTCCGGATTCGAAGAGCCAGGTCACGATCCGCTACGAAAACGGCAAGCCCGTCGGCGTGACCCAGATCGTCGTCTCGACCCAGCATCTCGACGAGAAGCTGACCTCGCACGACATCCGCTCCATCGTCGAGCCCTACGTGCACCAGGCGCTTCCCCAGGGCTGGATCGGCAAGGACTGCATCTGGCACGTCAACCCGACCGGCGCCTTCGTGATCGGCGGTCCGGACGGTGATGCCGGCCTCACCGGTCGCAAGATCATCGTCGACACCTATGGCGGTGCGGCCCCGCATGGCGGCGGTGCGTTCTCCGGCAAGGACCCCACAAAGGTCGACCGTTCGGCGGCTTACGCTGCGCGCTACCTCGCCAAGAACGTGGTCGCTGCCGGTCTCGCCAAGCGCTGCACCATCCAGCTCTCCTACGCCATCGGCGTGGCCAAGCCGCTCTCGATCTATGCCGATCTGCACGGCACAGGTCAGGTGGACGAAGCCAAGCTCGAGGCGGTGCTGATGGAAGCGGTCGATCTGTCGCCGCGCGGCATCCGCACCAAGCTGGAGCTCAACCGTCCGATCTATGCCCGTACCGCTGCCTACGGCCATTTCGGTCGTGCCCCCGAAGCCGATGGCGGCTTCTCCTGGGAGCGCACCGATCTCGCCGACACGCTGAAATCGGCATTCTGATCGACCGGCCATGAGCGCTTCATCCTCCGACGCGCAGGCCCCGGCGGCGGCCTTCTTCGGTCGCCGCAAGGGCAAACGCCTGCGCGCCGGGCAGGAGGAGCGACTGGAAACCTTGTTGCCGCGCCTGATGTTGCCGCGCGGCGACACCCCCTTGTCCCGCGAGGATCTCGCGGGACTTTTCGGTTTCACGCCCGATGATCTCGTGCTCGAGATCGGCTTCGGCGGCGGCGAGCATCTCGCCCATCGCGCGCAGGAAAGCCCCCGCACGGGCTTCATCGGCTGCGAGCCCTTCATCAACGGCATGGTGAAGCTGCTCGGCGAAGTGGAAGCACGCAATCTGCGCAATATCCGCCTCTGGGACGAGGATGCCGGGCTGTTGCTGCCACGGCTTCCGGAGGCCGCGTTTTCGCGAATCTACCTGCTCTATCCCGATCCCTGGCCAAAGCGCCGCAACCGCAAGCGCCGGTTCGTTTCAAAGAACAACCTGACCGCCATCGCCCGCCTGCTGAAGCCGGGCGGATGCTTCCATTTCGCTTCCGATATCGATGATTATGTCGGCTGGACGCTCGCGCGCGCCATACAGGAGCCGCAGCTGCTCTGGCAGGCGAGCGGCCCCGATGACTGGCGCGAGCCTTATCCGGGCTGGCCGGGAACCCGCTACGAAGCCAAGGCGATCCGGGAGGGGCGGCGCCCCTCCTATCTCACATTTGCAAGGGTTTGATGTTTCCACCCTGACGGAAAGCAGCCTTGCGGCTCGCGCGCTGCTGGCTGGCTTCGCGCGCTTTCAGGAAGTGCAGCACCCGCTCGGCCGTCTTCGGCTTGAGCTTCTCGAAGGTCTCTTTCGCCTTGCGCATCAGATGCGGGACCGCGACCTCGTCGCCGCGCAGCTTGAGCATCAGGCGCAGGGTCGGCCATGACCAGTCCTGCGCACGCGCGACGACCAGAAGCAGCTCCGCATCGCCTTCGTCGAACAGCCGCTCGGCGGCCTGGATCGACAGATCGGCCATGCGTGCAACGGCGCAGACGCATTCCTCGAATTTCTGCGCACCGGCGAAATCCATGAGATCCTGCTCGACCAGCGGACGTTCGGCTTCCAGCGCATCGACGATCTCGATGGCCGGGCGGTAATCGCGCGCGCCGGGAACGATCTCGGCTTCGAGGCCCAGTGTCCCGATCTCCAGCGCGTGATCGAGAGCACCCTCGGGCGTCTCGTCCTGCAACCGGTTGCGCACCGTCTCCTTGGCGATGGCCATGAGCTGGCGCAGGCGCTCGGGATCGACATCGTCACGATCCGCGAGAACATTGCGCAGGGCTTCATCGGCGCGGGCACGCTCGGCCAGCGTCGCCATCCCGTCATCGGAGAAGCGCGCGCCGGGATTGCCGGCAACCGCATGCACCACAATCCGGTCGCCGCGCTTGACGAGAACATCGGTAACCGGCTCCGTCAGCGCCCGGCGCTCGGAGATGGCGAGCATGTGCTCGCGTCCCTTGGCGAGGGCGACGGCGACGAGATCGTCATCGGAGAGGCGCTCAGAGCGTGTCAGGATCGGACGGGCAATGCCGATCTCGTCATGAGCGAGCGAGCGCACGACACCGCGCGGCGCATTCGGCACCTCTGCCAGGCGCTCGGACAGATCCATCCGCGCGCGGGCCTCGATGGCATTGGCCAGACGCGCGATGACCACGTCGAAAAGATCGACCTGCTCCTCGCTGAGCGCCGGCGCATCGCGCAGGAACAGGTCTGTGACCCGACGCAGGTGGTCGGTACGGCGCGATTGCGACGAGCGTGCGATCGCGGATTCGAGATCTTCGATCAAGCCATACACCATTGTTTCAAGACGAGCAGCACCCTGCGGCGCCGGCCCGGTTCCCTCATGAGGGCCGCGTGCGACGCGGCCTCGGCTGTGATGACGTCACGTTACGTCGCGGGCCGTATGCGGCGGGTCAAACCGGTCGGTAAAATTGTCTGCAATCGTATTTGCGCGCCCCTCCATCCCCGTAATCCACCGAAGGAATCGGCAGAATCAGGCCGGATTTCACCGGAATTCGGTGCGCAACCCCGCGATTTCGGGCGCAAAAGTCACTTTCTGAGCACCGCGACACATTCCAGATGCGCCGTCATGGCGAACTGGTCGATCGGTATCACGGTTTCGAGATGGTAACCCGCCGCCACCAGCAGGGCGGCATCCCGGGCGAGCGTCACGGGATCACAGGATACACAGATGATGAGCGGCACCTGTGCCCGCGCGAGTTGCCGCGCCTGGGCCTCGCAGCCGGCGCGCGGCGGATCGAGCACGACGGCATCGAAGGCGCCGAGCTCGGGCACGAGCAGCGGGCGGCGAAACAGGTCGCGCCGCTCATGGCTGACGGGTTTGAGCCCCGGCGTCTCGCGAGCGGCGCGATCGAGCGCGGCGAGCGCCCCCGCATCGGCCTCCACCGCATGCACGGCAAAATCCTCGGCAAGCCGCAGGGTGAAGGCGCCGCAGCCGGCAAACAGCTCCGCGATGCGGCGGACCGGCTTGCGCTTCTTCTTCGTTGCGCCCGATGCGGGTCGCGCGCGCAGCGCATCGCGCACATGCCCGGCCAGAATCGCCTCCCCCGACGCGCTGGCCTGGAGAAACCCGCCGGCGGGTGGCAGCACCGCCGCCTGCCCCATCTGTTGCAGCGGCGGACGACGCATCACCAGCGTCTCGCCGGCAACCGACAGCCGCGCGAGATCGCTCTCATCGGCAAGCGTGATAAGACGCCGACGCAATCCCGCCGACGGCCCCGAAGCGCCGCTTCGCCCGCCACGCAGATCGACATCGAGGCCGTTGAGGCTCGCCGTCACGTGGATATCGCAGGCCGCTGCCGACTGCTCGGCGAGGTACCGCTCTGCGAGAAGTCGGGCGATCTGCGGCGCGCCGGCCAGCCCGGGCTCGGCTACGGGACAATGATCGATCGCGACGAGGTCATGGCTGCGCGCGGCCATGAAACCGACGCGCAGGGCGCCGTCATCACCGCGCATGGCATGAAAGGTGAGCCGCCGCCGCCCCGCCCCCGCTGCCGGAACCAGCGGCGCCACCACGGTTTCGAGACCCGCGCGCGACAGCGCGTGCTCGAGCAGGCCGCGTTTCCATGTGGCATAGAGATCGGGTGCCATATGTTGCGCGACACATCCCCCGCAGCGCCCGTGAACCGGGCAGAACGGCGCGATGCGCTCCGGCGAGGCCACGCGAATCGCGTCGTCACCGTCGCACAGGGCGCGGCTGCCTTCATCGCGAAACACCCGCACCGTCTCGCCGGGCAGCGCGCCGGGCACGTGCAGAACCGCATCGCCATGCCGGGCAATACCGTCGCCACGGGCACCCAGGCGCTCGATCGTGACCTCGAAAGGCGCGAATTCGGGAACAGCTTCAGCCAAGACGGGCTCCGATCAGAAATTCACGATTACCGTCACCGCCGCGAATCGGCGATTCGATCAACCCGAGCACATGCCCGCCCGCATCGGTCAGAAGCCGCGCAATGGCGTCACAGACATCGCGCTGCACGGCTTCATCGCGCACGATTCCGCCCTTGCCGAGCGCGGCGCGCCCGGCCTCGAATTGCGGCTTGATCAGGAGGATGATTTCCGCCCGTGGCGCCAGCAGCGGCAGGACCGGCGGGATGACGAGCTTCAGGGATATGAAGCTGACATCGGCCACGAGGAGGCTCGGCGCTTCCGGAAAGGCTTGCGCATCGAGGCTGCGGGCATCGCAGCCCTCCATCGCCACGACCCGCGGATCGCCGGCGATACGCGGATGCAGCTGGCCACGCCCGACATCGACCGCGTGGACCCGCCGCGCGCCGCGCTGGAGCAGCACATCGGTAAAGCCGCCGGTCGAGGCGCCGAGATCGCAGGCGACGCGGTCACGCGGATCGATGGCGAAGGCATCGAGCGCGGCGGCGAGTTTGAGCCCGCCGCGCGAGACGTAAGGGTGCGGCTGCGTCGCCTCGATCTCGGCATTCTCGGCGATGCTTTCCGAGGCCTTGCGCAGGACGACGCCGTCGGCACTTACCAGACCGGCCCGGATCGCCTCCTGGGCGCGGGCGCGGCTTTCGAAGATACCCCGGGCCACGAGCAGGGTATCGGCGCGGCTGCGTGCCATGGCGCTGGCCTTTCCGCCTTCGAATCAGCTGAACTGGGCGCGGATCATGCGCAGCCCGTCCATCAGATCATCGAGGGTGAGGCCGAACAGGGCGAGCCCGCCGATCAGGGCGAAATACAGCGCGATCAGGATGATCGGCACCAGAATCCAGCCGATGATCTCCTCGACCACATGCCGGCGACGCCGGCGCTGCCAGCGCTTTTCCTTTGCGGTGAGCTTCTGGCCCGGCTGACGCGGCGCGCGCATTCCCGGACTTCCCGGTTTCTGCACATAGCTACCGGCCACCGAGGGATTGGCCGAGGGATCGGCATCAAGCGCATCAGCGGCGCGGGCCGCCTCTTCCCGCGCACGTAACCGCGCCTTCTCGGCCCGACGCGCGCGCAGAGTGGCTATGCCGCCGCGCGCAGTCACAGCTGCGGCAGCTGCGCCGGCGGTGATCACGGCAGCTGTCCGGCGCAGCCAGGGCGGAAGCCGGGAATCGTCGTCATGATCGGCCTGCGGATGCATGTTGCGCGGCATGCGCGGCGGCGCCTGCGGCATCGGCGCAGAAGGCGGCGCGCCAGATTGCATCGAGCCACCTTGCATCGAGCCACCTTGCGCCCAGCCATCCTGCGTCCAACCATGGGCGGGCTGCGGGCCACGCGGGTCCTGATAGCCCCGGCTGACCGGATCCACGGGCAGATAGCCAGGCCCCGGGCTCGGACGATGCGGCACGTCGACCGCCTGATCGAGCGCGGAATAGCCCGGGTCATAGGCCGGATGATGGGTCCCGCCATGCGGATCGTGCCAGCGCGCCTGCGGATCGGGCGCCGCACGCGGTGCCGATTGTGGCGCGGCCTGCTGAGGCTGAATGCGCGGCTGGGGCTGAGGAGCGGGTTGAGGGGCGGGCTGCGGAGCGGGCTGCGCATGCATGCGCGGATCCGCAGCCGACCGCGGCGCCTGATGGCGCGGATCCTGTGCGTAGGGATTTTGCGCGTACAGGTCTTGCCGGCGCGGATCGTCCACGCGCGGTTCCGGTCGCCGCGGGTCGCCGGGCGGTGTTGCGGGACGCGGCGGCCTTTCGGGCGCGCCGCTCATGCGCGCACCAGAGGCACCTTGGGAACGGTGCGCACGCCACCGGGCCCATCGCCGCCCCGATCACCGCCATCCGGCCCCGGTTTGCCGCCGGACTTCGAACGCGACGATTTCGCCGGGGAGGCCCGCTTGCGGCGCGGCTTCTTCGGCTTGGGCTCGATCTCCTTGCGCGGCTTGACCGGACCTTCAGGGAATTCGAAATCCAGCTTCGATTCGCCGTTTTCATCCTCGGCGACGACGACGCGCACGGCACCGCCGCCCTTGAGCTTGCCAAACAACAGGATATCCGCCAGCGGCGTCTTGATCGCCTGCTGGATGACGCGCCCCATCGGGCGTGCACCCATGGTCGGATCGTAGCCGCGCTCCACCAGCCAGTCGCGCGCCGGGTCGGAGAGCTCGATCGTGACGTTGCGGTCGGCGAGCTGCGCTTCGAGCTGCATCACGAACTTGTCGACGACGCGGTAGATCGTCTCTTTCGGCAGCGCGCCGAAGGAGATCACCGCATCGAGGCGGTTGCGGAATTCCGGCGTGAACAGCTTGTTGATCGCTTCCGTATCATCACCCTCGCGCCGCGTGCGGGTGAAGCCATAGGCCTGTTTGGCCATATCGGCGGCGCCCGCATTCGAGGTCATGATCAGAATGACGTTACGGAAATCGATCTGCTTGCCGTTATGGTCCGTCAGCTTGCCGTGATCCATCACCTGCAGGAGGATGTTGAACAGATCCGGATGCGCCTTCTCGATCTCGTCGAGCAGCAGCACGCAATGGGGATGCTGGTCGACGCCGTCCGTCAGCAGGCCGCCCTGGTCGAAACCGACATAGCCGGGCGGTGCGCCGATCAGGCGGCTGACCGTGTGGCGTTCCATGTATTCCGACATGTCGAAGCGCAGCAGCTCGACGCCGAGCGAGGATGCCAGCTGGCGTGCCACCTCGGTCTTGCCGACGCCGGTGGGGCCGGCAAAGAGATAGGAGCCGATCGGCTTGTCCGGCTCGCGCAGCCCGGCCCGGGCGAGCTTGATCGCCGAAGACAGGGCACCGATTGCCGCTTCCTGGCCGTAGACGACCGTCTTGAGCTCGGTTTCGAGATTCTCCAGCACCGTGGCATCGTCCTTGGAGACGGATTTCGGCGGGATCCGGGCCATGGCTGCGATGGTCGTCTCGATTTCCTTGACGCTGATCGTCTTGCGGCGCTTGTTCTCGGGCAACAGCATCTGCGAGGCGCCGGTCTCGTCCAGCACGTCGATCGCCTTGTCCGGCAGCTTGCGGTCGTTGATGTAGCGCGCCGAGAGCTCGACGGCGGCCTTGACCGCGTCGTTGGAGAAGCGCAGGCCGTGGAATTCCTCGTAATAGGGCTTGAGGCCCTTCATGATGGCGATGGAATCCTCGATCGAGGGCTCGTTCACGTCGATCTTCTGGAAGCGCCGCACGAGGGCGCGATCCTTCTCGAAATGCTGGCGGTATTCCTTGTAGGTGGTCGAACCGATGCAGCGCAGGGTGCCCTGCGCCAGTGCCGGCTTGAGCAGGTTCGAGGCATCCATCGCCCCGCCGGAGGTGGCGCCGGCGCCGATCACGGTGTGGATCTCGTCGATGAACATGACCGCGTTGGGATGCGCCTCGATCTCCTTGACCACCTGCTTCAGGCGCTCTTCGAAATCGCCGCGATAGCGGGTCCCTGCCAGCAGGGCGCCCATGTCGAGAGAGTAGACCGTGGTGCCGGCGAGCACCTCGGGGACCTCGCCCTCGTTGATCTTGCGCGCGAGCCCCTCGGCGATGGCGGTCTTGCCGACGCCGGGATCGCCGACGAGGAGCGGGTTGTTCTTCTGGCGGCGGCAGAGCACCTGGATGGTACGGCGCACTTCGTTCTCGCGCCCGATCAGCGGATCGATGCGGCCCTGGCGCGCCTTGGCGTTGAGATCGATGCAATAGGCGTCGAGGGCATCCGCCTTCTTCTTCTGGCGTTCACCCTCCTCGCCGGAACGGCGCTCGGGCGCCTCTTCCTCGCTGGCACCGCGCGGGGTGCGCGACTCCGAGCCGCCGGGACGCTTGGCGATACCGTGGGAGATGTAATTGACCGCATCATAGCGCGTCATGTCCTGCTCCTGCAGGAAATACGCGGCATGGCTCTCACGCTCGGCGAAGAGCGAAACCAGCACATTCGCGCCGGTCACTTCCTCGCGCCCCGAGGATTGCACGTGGATCACGGCGCGCTGGATCACGCGCTGGAAGCCGGCGGTCGGCTTGGCGTCCTGGCCGGCACCGGTGGCGAGATTGGCCAGCTCGTTGTCGACATATTCGACGAGATTGGTCTTCAGCGTCGTCATGTCGACATTGCAGGCGCGCATCACGGCTGCCGCATCCTGATCGTCGATCAGCGCGAGAAGGAGATGCTCCAGCGTGGCATATTCGTGCCGCCGTTCGCCGGCGAGGGCGAGGGCCCGGTGGAGCGCTTGTTCTAGGGAGCGGGAAAAGCTCGGCAAGGCTGGCCTCTGATCGGTTTGCGGGACTTACGGTCGGACGCGGATGAGATGCGAGGGACGGCAATGGCAGATCGGTTTTCTCATGGCATTGCTGATCCTTCCATCATGGGCACATCATCAGGTCTTTTCCATGACGCATTGCAGGGGATGCTGGTGCTTGCGGGCGTAATCCATCACCTGCGTCACCTTCGTTTCCGCCACTTCGAAGGTGAAGATACCGCACTCCCCCACCCCGTTATGGTGCACATGCAACATGATCCGCGTAGCGTCCTCGCGCGATTTATGGAAAAACCGCTCGAGAACTGCGATGACGAATTCCATCGGTGTGTAGTCGTCATTGAGCAACAACACACGGTAAAGGCTCGGACGCTTCGTCCGAGGCTGCGTCTTGGTAATGATTCCGGTCGCATCGCGCCCGTCGTCGCCACCATCCGGCGTACGCGGGTCGCTGGCATGAGCTGCCATCATGCCGGATACGACCCGGTTGAACAGAAACGACCCCATCATTGTCGACGGCTTGAACTCCGCTTGTGGAATGATCACGAACCCCGATGATGAAACGATCGGGCCCCGGGATCAATCCCGTTGATATGCTAATGTAGAGAGGCAGGTGCCGCTTCGCCAGTCCCGTGCGCCCCGGCAGGGCATGCGGCGAAGCGTCATCTGCGCCGCAAACCATTCTCCGCCAAGACAATCACGGCCCGCAATCCCAATTCGGAAGGGGTGGTTCCGGTGGATTCAGCGGATGCGGACGGCATCCAGCGAGAACATGATATCGACGCCGAATCCGACGGCACTCTCATCCGTGTGCGATTCGCCGATTCCGAAATCCCGGCGATCGACCCGCACCACCCCCTCGGCCGAGGCCCGATCGCCGTCCTGCCGGAGCGTGAAGGGCAGCATTACCGGGACTTCCGCACCGGCGAGGGACAGCACACCGTCGGCCACATAGCCGTCATCGGTTTCACGAATCGTCGCCTCGAAACGCGAGAGCGGGTGATTCCCGGCATCGAGGAAATCGGCACCCTTGGCCTGGCTCGTCACCGATCCGAGGCTCAGACTGTCGATGGCGATCGTCACTTCGACGCTGCCGCGCTGCGCGGCGGGCGCCTGCGGATCATATATGATGCCCGCGCTCCAATCGGCGAAGCTGCCGGAGACGGTGCTGCCCATCTGGCTCACGTCGAAGCCCAGCCGCCCCTCCTCGACACGCCATGACGGCCCCTCCGCCACGGCCTGATCGGAAACGGATGCGTCATCTGCCGCCAGCGCGGCCTGTACCGGCGCATCGCGTGTCAGCAGGGCCGGCGCGAGAGCGATGGCGAGGAACGCGATGACAAAGGCGGCGAGCGCCCCGGCATGTGCGAAGCCTTGATGCGCGAAGCCGGAATGGCCCGTCCTTCCGCCCGCCTGTGCGGAGGCGGGCAGCGCGATCCGCCTTCCCGGCAGCATCCGCCGCAGGGTATCGTCACGGTCGAGCAGATGATGCTTGAGCGCACCGCCCACATGCAGAAGCACGCTCGCGGCGAGGATCTTGGTGAAGAGCCAGTGCACGGCACCCGCCGCCTCGGCGAAAGCCGGCGATTGCGGCACGAGGGGCAGGCCCTGCCCGAGCGGCCACAGGATCGGCGCGAAGCCCGTCGTCGCCGCGTGATGCACCCAGCCGCTCAGCGGCACGATCAGCATGGCGAGATAGAGCGACCAGTGCACCGCCTCCGCCATGAACCGCTCGGCCTTGCGCCCGGGATGCAGGGGCACGGGGCGCCTTTGCGTCAGCGCCCAGAGGATGCGCGCGAGCGCGGTAAAGAAGGCTGCGATGCCCAGCGTCTTGTGAACCGAAAACAGATCCGCCTTCAGGGCAAATTGCGCCGTGGTCTCGTAAGGCCAGGCGTTGGCGATCATGCCCAGCGGAAAGGCGATCAGGATGAGCAGCGCCGTCAGCCAGTGCAGCGCCATGGCCACGCGCCCGTAACGCGCGGCACTGTTTGCCCACGTCACTTGCGGCGATGCCGCGTACGCATCAGCTGTATCCGGGCTTGCCTGATCGGGTGATCGTGACATGACGGCGCCTCGTCTGAAATTGGCCTGCGTGCCGCGAACGGCATGCAGGCCGGGGACTGCCTCACTCGGCCTTCATGGCCTCGATCGAGATCACGACATCGACTTCGTCGCTGACGAAGGGCGCGAACATGCCGAGTTCGAAATCACTGCGAACCAGGGTGGTGGTGGCATCGAAGCCGGCCCATTCACGCTCTTCCATCGGATGCATGCCCGCAGCGTTGAGCCGGGCATCGAGCACGACCTCGCGGGTGATCTCGTTGAGCGTGAGATCGCCGGTGATGAGGGCGGTGTCCTCGCCGGTGACTTCGATGCCGGTCGAGACGAAGCTGACCATCTCGTCATCGGCGGCGCCGAAGAAATCCTCCGACATGAAATGCGCGAAGCGCGCTTCCCAGCCGGTCAGCATCGAACGCACGGGGAAGCTCACCGTGACCGAAGAGGCGGCGGGATCGTCCTGATCGAAGACGATCTCACCATCGAAACCGGAGAACATGCCGTAGGTGGTGGAATAACCCAGATGATCGTAGCTGAAGAGGATCTGGCTGTGGCTGGCATCGAGAACGTAACGCTCAGCCGCTGCGGCGTCGGAGGCGAACGGCGCGACGAGGAGCGGGGCGATGGCGAGCATCAGGGGAAGGCCGGTACGGCGGAAGGGTGCTTGCATGGAAGATCTCCGGGATGAGGGGCGGAATGAAAGGATCCAGACGCGATTGTTTGCGTTCGCGCAGAAGATAACCGGTTCAGCAGGCAATTCTACCGGTGCGGCGCCGATGTAAATTTGCGAAAACGCAAAGAAGCAGCCGGCATCCAGGGCGCCCGACCGCGCGGATAGCTTCGTTAACCATTCTCGCTTACCATCCGATACCGTAACGGCATGAGCGCATCATGCCGTCGGGGCAATGCCGGCTCGCGGCCAGATGTTGTGGCGGCAGGCTACCTGCCGCCGGGGCGAGGGGGTGAGTAATGCGAATCATTTCGGGACATGCGCGCCGGGGCCTGTTCATCACCGGCCTCGCAACTCTGATCATGGCGCTCGGCGCCTGTACACAGCATGCGGCGGATGAATTGGTGCGTGGCGGCATTCAGGCCAGCAGCCATGATCTCGACCGCCATATCACGAGCTATGTCTCGGCGCCCATGCCGCGCCGGGTGGTCGATTACGAGACGCGGGAGCCGCCCGGCTCGATCGTGATCAGCAATTCCGAGCGCGCGCTCTACCTCGTCCTCGAAGACGGCAAGGCCTATCGCTACGGCGTCGGTGTCGGCCGGGACGGTTTCTCCTGGACCGGGCGCAACCGCGTCAGCATGAAGCGGGAATGGCCCGATTGGCGCCCGCCCCCCGCCATGCGTCGCCGCCAGCCCGATCTGCCGGTGCATATGCGTGGCGGACCGGCCAATCCGCTGGGTGCGCGCGCCCTCTATATCGGCAGCACGCTCTACCGGATCCACGGCTCCAACGAGCCGCACACGATCGGCCAGGCGGTCTCTTCGGGCTGCATCCGCATGACCAATGCCGATGTGCAGCACCTGTATGACCGGGTGCGCGTCGGTGCGCGGGTGGTGGTGCGCAACTAGCGCGCATTTCGGCCTGGCAGAAAAATACTCAAGAATATTGTATCACCCTCGGCGGCATGACCGGTCAGGCGGTTCTCCCGAGAATACCGCCTGATGCCATGTGCGTCGCGCTGATCTGAGCCATTGCGGTTGGTGGCGCTGCCATCCATGACATCATGACCCAGGCGCCGATGGGTGGGGCCAGCGGACATGATTGCGCCAGCCGATGGGCAGAGCCGGCGCGTAGTTATGGCCCGGTTGCGGACAATAGGTTTGCAAGCCGACGGTTTTGCGCGTCATCGCTGCCGCAGCAGCCGGTGAAACCGTCAGCATCGGTGCAATTCGGCAAATGATTCACGCCTCTCAGACTGCACCTCGTCCTTGCGACAGCCTTTACGCGCATAAACACCATGTGTTTCTCCGGCACGGACGTTCTCCATTGCCCCACTCTACATCGACGTTCCAAGCGTCGGTGGGGTTGGGCTTGAGGCAATGGGGCTCCCAGCGCTGTTGCAGCCGAGCAGCGCCGGTGCAAATGCTCCCCATCGTTGCGCTGATGGACCGGCGTTCGGAGTCTCGCCCGGGATGGGCTCGAGGCAACGTTGCTCCAGTGCTGTTGCGAGCGGACAACGCCGACGGTGGCGCTTTCCGTTGTCCCCCTCATGTACCGACGTTCAGAGTGAAAGCCGGGATGGGCTTCAGGCAATAGCGCGCCAGAACTGGTGCGGCCGGACAGTGCCGGTGCAAATACTCCCCTTCGTTGTGCTGATGGACCGGCGTTCGGAGTCTCGCCCGGGATGGGCTCGAGGCAACGTTGCTCCAGTGGTCTTACGAACCCCAAGTGCCGACACGGGCCCCCTCCGGTGCCCCGCTATACACCGACGTTCCGACCTTTAGCCCGGAAAGGCTTCAAGCGATTTCGCGCCAGCGTTGCTGCGACCAGATGCGCCGGCGCGGGCCATCTGCGTCGTTCGGCTGATGCACCGAGGTCCCGGGTGCCGGACTAGACGAACTGAGGCAACCGGGCCCGAGGTCTCTGGCTTTCTCTGCCCTTTGGCGCGTGAATGGCCGTCACGCGCCGTCAATCATCTGCCTGCGCTGCGGCATAGGCGGGTCGCCCGGTACAGCGGGCGATCCATGCCCGCACCGCAGGGTGATCGGGCGTGGATTCCGGAAAATGCAGATAGGGCGAGCAAAGCAGGATGTCGGCCGCCGTGAACGTGCTACCCATCAGCCAGTCCCGATCGCCGAGGGCTGCGATCAGACGCGCGGCAATCGCTTCGCGATCACGAAAGCTCGCCTGCGCCACAGGATGCGCGGCTACGCCCATGACTTCTGCGAGATAGACCGGCTCGACAACCCCGCAATACCAGAAGAGCCAGCTCAGATAAGCTCCGCGACCGGGCGCACCCGGCGCGATGCCGAGCCCGCGCCCGGGAAAGAGGTCAGTCAGATAGAGCAGGATCGCCGCGGTTTCAGTGATGAGAGCGCCGTCATGCGCAAGCGCGGGAACCTTCCCGTCAGGATGCGGATTACGCGGGTCGCGCCCGCCGGAACCATCCTGTCGCGGAATGTCACAGCGAACCATGGTGAATGGCACGTCGAGTTCGTGCAACAGCCAGTGTACCCGGCCCGAACGCGACAGCGGCGCGTGATAGAAGATCAGCTTCCCGTCATCCATGACCCATCCTGCCCGGTATCCTCTTGCCCGACCTCGACCTGTCCCGCCTCGACCTGTCCCGCCTCGACTTGCCCCGGCATCATTCTGCCCCGCTCGGCCAGCCCGAATCGGGCTCCCGCGCATCAACCCGCCCTGCCTCCGGCTGGCGCCAGATCACGACCCGCGCGACCGGAGCGGCGGCAGCCCGGCACGCGCATCGGTCACGGAGACGGGTGGCCCCGCCTGCGTATCTCCTCAATAACGGCGCACCAGCGAGACGAGCCGCCCCTGGATCTGCACCCGATCGGGCCCGAGTACACGCGTCTCATAGGCCGGGTTGGCCGCTTCCAGCGCGATGGAAGAGCCGCGCCGGCGGAAGCGCTTGAGCGTCGCCTCCTCCTCGTCGATCAGCGCCACGATGATATCACCGGTATTCGCCACGTCCTGGCGCCGGATGACGACGATATCGCCATCGAGAATGCCCGCCTCGATCATCGAATCGCCGCGAACCTCCAATGCGTAATGCTCGCCACCGGTGATGAAATCGGGCGAGACCGCGATGGTATGCATCGGATTCTGGATCGCCGAGATCGGCGTACCGGCCGCAATGCGCCCCATCACGGGGATGTTCACCGCGCGCTCGTAATCCTCGTCGGCGAGCGGGTTCGCAAGACCGGCATCATCCGTCGCGCCGCCCTGCCCCGGATCGCGACCACGCGACCTGCCATCGCCTGACCTTGAACGGCCCCCCTGGCCGCCGCTCCCCTGGCCGTCACGCGCATTGCCGCCTTCTGCTTTCCCGCCCTCGACGACACTCGGCGAGAAGCCGCCGCGCCCGCCGCCGGCACCGGCGCTGCCGACCGGGCGCTGCAATGTCTCGGGCATACGCAGGATCTCCAGCGCGCGCGCGCGATAAGGCAGGCGCCGGATGAAACCACGCTCCTCAAGCGCCGTGATCAGGCGATGGATGCCGGATTTCGATTTCAGATCCAGCGCATCCTTCATCTCGTCGAAGGATGGCGGCACGCCCGATTCGCGCATGCGTTCGTGGATGAAGGTCAGCAATTCGTGCTGCTTACGCGTGAGCATGGTTCCGCCTTGCGATTCGAGATTAAACAAATCACGAACACATTACGGGTTCCCACTGTGTTCCGCAAGTCCGAGACGGCTTCTTTTATGTGCTTTCCGAAAAAACAATCTTGAATCACGATGCAATGACAGCCCTGCATTGCCCTTCGGTTGCTTTTCACACCGGTTTGATCAGCGCCGCATCGCATTCCGGCTTTGAAGAATGCACTTTCGATTCTATTCTGGTGCCATGAACGACAGTGTAGCCACCTCCACAGCTCTCAGCCCCGACACGCCGATGACCGGCGAATCCCCGGCATTCACCGGGGCCGGTTCCGTGCGCCGGCATCTGTTTCAGGCGCTGGTCGAATCGAAGCGGGCATTCGGCGGCAAGACCGTCATCCTCGAAGATGCCCAGCGCCAGCCCCTGACCTATGGCCGCCTGGTGATCGGAGCCCGCGCGCTCGGGCGCAAGCTCGTTGCGGACACGAAACCGGGCGAGCGGATCGGCGTGTTCCTGCCGAGTGTCCAGGCAACCGCCGTCACCTTCTTCGGCCTGCATGCCTTTGCCCGTGTACCGGCGATGCTGAACTTCACCGCCGGCCCCGCCAATCTGAAGGCCGCCTGTGAGATCGCCGCGATCGGCACCATCGTCACGTCGCGCAAGTTCATCGACGAAGGCAAGCTCGACGATGCCCTCGCCGCGATCGGGCAGGGGCGCCGGGTGATCTATCTCGAAGACGTGCGCGACACGGTCACCAGCCTCGACAAGGCGCGCGCGGCAGCCGAGAGCCTGTTTGCCGGCGCGCTGGCGAAGCGTACCGGGCTGACACCGGATGACGAGGGCGTGATCCTCTTCACCTCGGGCTCGGAGGGCAAGCCGAAGGCGGTCGTGCTCTCTCATGCCAATCTCTTGTCCAATGCGGCCCAGGTGATGCAGCATGCCGAAGGCGTGCTCAGCCGGGACGACATCTTCTTCAATCCGCTTCCCGTGTTTCATTCCTTCGGCCTGACCGCAGGGCTGATCCTGCCCGTGATCCACGGCATCCGCGCCTTCCTCTATCCGAGCCCGCTGCATTACAAGCAGGTGCCGAAGCTGATCGAGAGCGCGAAGGCGACCTTCCTGCTCGCCACCGACACCTTCCTGCAAGGCTATGCGCGCGCCGCCGGCGATGTCGACATGTCCTCGATCCGCTACATCGTCGCCGGCGCCGAACGGGTGCGCGAGGAGACGCAGCGGCTGTGGAAGCGATACGATGCCGTTATTCTGGAAGGCTACGGCGCGACGGAATGCGCGCCGGTCATCGCCTGCAATCTCCCCCAGCGTAACCGGCACGGCTCGGTCGGCCCCTTCCTGCCCGGCATCCGCTGGAAACTGACGCCGGTGGAGGGCATCAAGCGCGGTGGTCGCCTCTCGATCGCCGGCCCCAACGTCATGGCCGGCTATATCGATCCGGATGATCCCACGCGCCTGATCCCGCCGGAAGGCGGCTGGCACGATACCGGGGACATCATCCTGATCGAGGATGGTTTCGTCACGATTCGCGGGCGGGCCAAGCGCTTCGCCAAGATCGGCGGCGAAATGATCTCGCTCGCCGCCGTCGAGACGATGATCCAGGAATTGTGGCCCGACGACACCCATGTCGTCGTGGCCCTGGCCGACGAGCGCAAGGGCGAGCAGCTCGTTCTCGTCACGGAAAAGGCCGATGCCGATCGCGAAGCGGTGGTCGAGCATGGCCGCGACAAGGGCTTTTCGGATCTCTGGCTGCCGCGCGCGGTGCTCGTGGCGCAGATTCCTGTTCTCGGATCGGGCAAGATCGATTATGCCGGAACCGAAGCGCTGGCGGCCAAGCTGCGCGCGATGATGTAGGGGCGGGCGCGGGCGCCCGATCGGAGCCGGTATGACCCTTTTCGAAGCGGCGCTTCTGGGCATCGTCCAGGGCGTATTCATGTTCGTGCCGGTCTCATCGACCGCGCATCTCGTGCTCACCCAGCATTTCCTGATCGCGCAGGGCTCGCAGATGCCGCCGCCCGAGAGCGCGCAGATGATCCTGTTCGATCTGATCGTGCATGTCGGCACGCTGGTCTCGATCGTCGTGGTCTTCCGCAAGACGCTGTCGCAGTTCCTCGGCGGCTCGCTTCTCGCCGCGCGCGAGATCGCGCTCGAGCGCCGGGCTTCGCCGCAGGCGCGGTTCCTGATCTGGCTCTGGGCGATGGGGCTGCTCTCGGTCTTCGTCACCGGCGTGATGGGGCTCACCTTCCGCGACATGTTCGAGCGCGTCTTCGCCAATCCGGCCATCATCCCGATGATGCTGGCGACGACGGGCGTGCTGCTCTGGCTCACCGACCGGCTGAAGCCGCGCCGCTACGGGCTCAAGGATCTGGGCATCGGCATGGCGCTCACCATCGGCTTCGCCCAGGGGCTGGCGCTGATCCCCGGCATCAGCCGCTCGGGCATGACCATCATCGCAGCGCTTTTTGTCGGGCTGAAGCGCAAGCGCGCGGCGGAATATTCCTTCCTGATCGCCTTCCCCACCATCATCGCCGCGACGGGGGTGCAGGGGCTCAAGGTGTTTCGTGGCGACGAGCCGATCCGCATCGACTGGATGGCCACGAGTGTCGGCTTCGTCGTCTCGGCGCTGGTCGGCACGATCGCGCTCCAGATCGTCCTCAAGCTGCTCTATCGCGCGAAGCTGAAATACTTCTCTTTCTACCTCTGGGGCATGGCCCTGCTCGTCGCCTTCGGCGTGGTGGAATGGGGCAAGTAAGCGGGGGGCAAGTAAGCGGGGAGCAAGTGAGGCGGGGGGTGCGCCCGTCACACCTCCAGCCGCAACAGCGCGAAGCTGCGCATACAGAGTACTCCGCATTCTCTCCCCGGCAGGGAGGAATTGGAGTGGGAAAGCGTTGCTGAAGCTGGTTGACCTCGCGGCTCCCGGAACCCGGGTTCACTCCACCCTCGATCGCTCCCCTGGAGCGCGTTCCGACCTGACGGAGTCAGGCCGGGCGCTCTATCGGGAGGGGAATGCGGCCCGAATCACTGCGAGCATCCGAAAACCTCGGTGCCCGCAGCGCTCGCGCCGCAGAACAGTCTCTCCCCCGCCATCGAGAAAGGCCGGGGGGCAGATGCGTTCATGGCGCGGTCATGGTGCATTCATGGCGCGGTTTTGCGCTTTGCCGATAAGCCGCGCCCGATCCCCTTATGCACCCCCTGAGGCCAGGAAATCACGCCGAGGCCTCAGGCCATGTACTGGCCGCCATTGATCGACAGGGTCGAGCCGGTGATGAAGCCGGCCTCGTCGGAGGCGAGGAAGACGACGCCGCGGGCGATTTCTTCCGCCTCGCCGAGACGCCCGACCGGGATCTGCGGGATGATCTTGGAATTGAGCACATCCGCCGGCACGGCCTTGACCATCTCGGTGGCGATGTAGCCCGGCGCGATCACGTTGACGGTGATGCCCTTGGCGGCATTTTCCTGCGCAAGCGCCTTGGCGAAACCGATCACGCCGGCCTTGGCGGCGGAGTAATTGCTCTGGCCCATCTGGCCCTTCTGGCCGTTGACCGAGGAGATCGCGATGATGCGACCGAAGCCGCGCGACTGCATGCCCTCGATCACCGGGCGCGTCACCGTGAACATCGAATCGAGATTGGTGCGCATCACCTGCGTCCATTGCTCGTAGGACATGCGGTGGAACATCTTGTCGCGCGTGATGCCGGCATTGTTGACGACGATGTCGACCGGGCCGAGATCGCTCTCGATCTGCTTGATCGCGTCCTCGCAGGCCTGCGCGTCGGAGACGTCGAACTTGTAGACCGGAATGCCGGTGGCTTCCTTGAACTTCGCGGCCGCTTCATCATTGCCGGCATAATTCGCCGCAACACTGTAGCCCGCTTCCTTCAGACCCTTCGAGATCGCCTCGCCGATACCGCGGGTCCCGCCCGTCACCAATGCAACACGCGCCATGATCATTTCCTCCCAGAAACAGAAATTCGAGATTGAGAAACCCGGGCATGCTCCCAACACGCCCGGATCATCGTGTCAAGCCGGGGCGTTCATCGCCCCGTGATTGCAACGTCGGCCTGCCGGACGGCGCGTTCCCGTGCCATCCGGACGGCCTTGCGAAGTCTTCAGCGCTCGAGGCACATGGCGACGCCCATGCCGCCGCCGATGCAGAGCGTCGTGAGACCCTTCTTCGCATCGCGCTTGCCCATTTCGTGCAGGAGCGTGACGAGAACGCGTGCGCCCGAGGCGCCGATCGGATGGCCGATGGCGATGGCGCCGCCATTGACGTTCACGATCTCCGGATCCCAGCCCATATCCTTGTTGACGGCGAGTGCCTGGGCGGCGAAGGCCTCGTTGGCCTCCACGAGATCGAGATCGCCGACCTTCCAGCCGGCCTTCTCGAGCGCCTTGCGCGAGGCCGGGATCGGGCCGGTGCCCATGATGGCGGGATCGACGCCGCAGGTGGACCAGGAGGCGATGCGCGCGAGCGGCGTGAGACCGCGCTTCTCCGCTTCCGCCGCCGTCATCAGCACGACCGCCGCAGCGCCGTCATTGATGCCCGAAGCGTTACCGGCGGTGACGCTGCCCTCCTTCGAGAAGGCGGGGCGCAGCTTCTGCATGCCCTCGAGCGTGGCGCCGGCGCGGATGTATTCGTCCTGGTCGACCACCGTGTCGCCCTTGCGGGTGGAGACGGTGAAGGGTGCGATCTCGTCCTTGAACTTGCCGGCCTTCTGCGCGGCCTCCGCCTTGTTCTGCGAAGCGACGGCGAAGGCGTCCTGCTCCTCGCGGGTGAGCTGCCAGCGTGCGGCGACGTTCTCGGCGGTGTTGCCCATGTGATACCCGTGGAAGGCGTCGATCAGCCCGTCCTTGAGCATCGAATCCATCATCTTCAGGTCACCCATTTTCTGGCCGGAGCGCAGATAGGCGACATGCGGGGCCTGGGACATGGATTCCTGCCCGCCCGCGACGATGATGTCGGCATCGCCATTGGCGATCTGCTGCATGCCCAGCGCCACGGCGCGCAGGCCCGAACCGCAGAGCTGGTTGAGCCCCCAGGAGGTCGCTTCCTGCGGGATCCCCGCCTTCATCGCGGCCTGGCGCGCCGGGTTCTGCCCCTGGCCGGCGGCGAGGATCTGGCCGAGGATGACCTCGTTGACCTCTGCGCCCGCGACCTTTGCACGCTCCAGCGCCGTGCTGATGGCGACCGCGCCGAGCTCATGCGCCGGGACGCTCGCGAACGCGCCGTTGAACGAGCCCACCGCCGTACGTGCGGCGGAGACGATGACGATATCCTGGCTTGCCATGGTGACTTCCATTCCCTGTTGGTCGTTTCGCTCGATGGGACCGGCGCGGATCAAACCGCGCGAGATCTTCTTGCGCCGATCAAAGCAGGCGAGGCAATGAAGTCAAGGGCGTGCGAATGCGAATATGCGCAGCCGACGCCCCCGGCGCCCCGTGCCTACCAGCGAATCAGCGCGCTGCCCCAGGTGAAGCCGCCGCCGATCGCCTCCAGCATGACGAGATCGCCGCGCCTGATGCGCCCGTCCTTCACCGCGACGTCGAGCGCCAGCGGGATCGAGGCGGCGGAGGTGTTGCCGTGGCGATCGACGGTGATCACCACCTTCTCGCGGGCGATGCCGAGCTTGTCGGCGGAGGCATCGATGATGCGCTTGTTGGCCTGATGCGGCACGAACCAGTTCAGCTCTTCGGCGCTGGTCCCGGTCTGCGCGAAGGCGGCCTCGACCACGTCGGTCACCATGCCGACGGCGAAGCGGAAGACCTCGCGGCCCTCCATGCGCAGGCAGCCGGTGGTCTTGGTCGAGCCCGGCCCGCCATCGACATAGAGCTTGTCGCGATAGCGCCCGTCGGAACGCAATTGCGTGCTCAGAACGCCGCGATCGCTCGTGGCGCCATCACCGTCCTGCGCCTCCAGCACCACCGCGCCGGCCCCGTCGCCGAACAGCACGCAGGTGGTGCGGTCGGACCAGTCGAGGATGCGCGAGAAGGTCTCGGCGCCGATCACCAGCGCGCGCCTGTGCGCGCCGGCCTTGAGGAAATTATCCGCCGTGGCGATCGCATAGACGAAGCCGGTACAGACCGCCTGCAGATCGAAGGCGGCGCCGTGATGCATGCCGAGCCCGGCCTGGATCTGCGTCGCCGTGGAGGGGA
>LFIK01000607.1_pt1 | contig 27238 bp, 43 predicted proteins | sample 643401 | NCBI WGS metagenome assembly LFIK01 (sample SAMN03777447, study PRJNA286221) | soda lake metagenome | biome: soda lake; feature: Kulunda steppe; material: water; isolation source: sample T5-Br brine of Lake Tanatar-5 | place: Russia: Kulunda steppe | collected 2010-07
TGAGGAGCACGAGGGGATGTGAGGAGCACGAGGGGAGGGGGGAAAGGGAGGGGGGAGCCTTGAGCAGGCTGTTGCGTGTGCGTGTATGTGTGTTTATGTTTGTGAGCGCCAAGTGCCCAGCTTGTGGTTCCGCCACAGCAGCTCTTGCGCTTTGCAATGGCCTCGACCTGCACAGATAGTCAAGGCGCGTCGTCCTGTTCTCGCACGTGCCCAGGCGCGGCATGGGGCTGGCACGCGCTTGCCATACGCCACAAGGCAGAGTCCTCACAAAGCAGAGGGCCTGCACGCACCGCGATGGCGGTCTGGGGCTCCATGTACATGTGGGTCTGGGATGGCAGGCGCTGCGTGCCGCCGCGCACAACGTGGGGGCAAGAGGCAAAGGCGTTATCGACGTCGCCTGCGGCGCGCACACCAAAAGGCCCAAACCAACGTCAGCGGTGTGACCAGGCATTGAGCAGCGGCACACCCGAGCAGGCTCGAATTAACGACAGCGGTGTGACCAGGCATTGAGCAGCGGCACACCCGAGCAGGCTCAAACCAACGTCAGCGGTGTGACCAGGCATTGAGCAGCGGCACGCCCGAGCGCAAGCATGGAGCGCGTCCTCTGCACACAGGGTACACATTCCCACACCACCCCCAACACCCTCCTTTTCAATCTAATCCCTGGAAGGTGCATGACCTTCAGGGCTAGATATCCCATGGAGGCTTGCATGGGCAGCGATCCCTTAATAGACTGTGCACTTGAGCACAGGCACACCCTTACAAGCCCATCTCTCTCGCCTCCCTCCTTCTCCCTCTCTCTCCCTCTGCACCCCCCTCCACTCCCAACTCCCTCCCTCATGTACACATTCAGCTGCGCAGGCGCGTGCGGGCCTACAAAGTGCATAGGGGAGTGCTGCCCCTGACGTACGTCCCTTGCACCATTCAAGCGCAGCACCCAGCGCACCCACCCGAGGTGACCATGATGCTGTTGGGCAGCTTGCCGGGTGGGACGAAGGGGATGAGCGCGTGCAGCGGGTGCATGGAGCCCTCTGCCAGCGCCTGCTCGATGCTGAGCACGGGCGGCTTGTCAGGCTGCTCGTACTCCACATGCACCTGCTGCGCGGCCCAGCGGGCAGCGGAGGGGCTGGTGGCCAGCATCATGCCCACCTGCGGCGTGGTGTGGACCACCACAGAGAGCAGTCCTGTGTGCCAGCACTGTGTGTGTGAGAAGGACAGGCACAGCAGTGTGTGGGGCCTACTGCAAGGCCTCCTATGGGGTGGTGGGGTGGTGCATGGCAAGGCTTCCAATGTGAGGCCTGCATGCCTGTGCCTGCTATCAGATCCGCGTGAGGGAGGCTCCTCTCGGTGGGGCCCCCACGCTCTGTCACACAGATGTTTTCCTGTGGCGAGACCGGAGCAGCGGCACAGCGTGCAAGCAGCAGCAGCAGCAGCAGCAGGCGGCAGCAGCAGCAAGGCACATATGGTGCAAGCGCAGTGCCAGGCTGCTTGGGCGACATATGGTGCAAGCTATGCTGCTTGGGCGACATATGGTGCAAGCTATGCTGCTTGGGCGACATATGGTGCAAGCTATGCTGCTTGGGCGACATATGGTGCAAGCCATGCTGCTTGGGCGACATATGGTGCAAGCCAAGCTGCTTGGGCGACATATGGTGCAAGCCAAGCTGCTTGGGCGACATATGGTGCAAGCGCAGTGCCAAGCTGCTTGAGCCACATGGTGCAAGCTATGCTGCTTGGGCCACATGGTGCAAGCCAAGCTGCTTGGGCCACCTTGTCTCCTTACTCCAGGGCGGCCTGCAAGCTGCTGCGCTGTCTGCTATGGGGCAGACATACCCAGCCTTTGAGCGCAGCAGAGCCATGGGGGTTGGATGGGCAAAGACAGAGGAGAGCATTCACACTGCGGGCGCCTTGGCTTGGGTGTGGCGCAATGGGAGTCATTTGCACACTGTGGGTATGCTGCACACAGTCTTGCACACTCAGGGTAAGCTGCACAGTCTTGCACACAGTGAATAAGTCTTGCACGCAGGGGGTGGGCTGAGTCTGGACACAACAATGTGCTTGCATGCGCACCCACGCACATGCACGCACACGCGCAGCCATGCAATTGCATGCACATGCACATGCACACACACCAGCACACCCATTTGCACTTTTTCATTCATACTGCACACACGCACCGGCTCCCCATAAAACTGCACTTCCGTGGCAAAGATGGGCTCCTCCCGCATCAGACCCCGTGTGTTCATGACCGCCAAGCCCTGCACACGTCAGTCAGGAATAAAAATTCCAGGCAACGGCGACACAATTGCACCTCTTGCTGTAGGGGAGGGCAGTGGAAGCCTGAAGGGCCCTGCCTATTTTTGACCCCTAACTTAAGCAGCGGAAGACACAAGAACAAGGGAAGATCAGGGATACTTCGGAGGGAGAAAGCATAGCAGCTGAGAGAGACAGTAGCAGCAGCAGCAGCAGATTGGACTGTACAATTTGCTTCTGACACATGGCTTGAACAGGCTACATAGTACAAAATTGCTGCTGCTGCTGCAGATGCTGTCATGCCTGAGCGCATCTGGGATGCATGTATGCAACAAGTGGTGTTGGACATCACCAACACAATGAGGCATGGGTGGGCTTTTGGGGTGCAAGCCACCTCATGTACACGTGGCCACCCCAATCTTCAACTACCTAAGGCGGAGCGTCAGAGAGGCAGAGAGCGCTTGGCTTGCAGCGCTGGTGCCCAAGAAGCGCGTCCAAGCAAAGCGCACAGGAATGCAGATGCGGTCGGTGCACATTCGTGCGAGGGTGAGGCCCCTCTAGCTGCGGCTGTGGTGGTGGCCAAACCAGCACGCCAATGACACAATGCCATCGCCGTGGATGCTGGGCGGGCGCGTGCCGCAGGATCCCATGGATGAGAAGAAGCAGTGTCTGGTGCCAAAACCAAAGGACAAGATGGGAGCAGGGTTGGCTGCAAGCGTGGCTGCGTGACGGAGGTCTGGCAGGCGGGAGGCCCCTCCACGCCGCATGCATGCGCACTCATGCACACACATCACATGCACACACATGCACACACTCGCACACGTACATGCACAAGCACAAGCACGCCAACGTGCTTGCTTGTGCTCGTTTTCACGTGCGCGAGTGCACACACCACGTAGTTACCAGGCACATCCAAGGGATCCGCCATGCGCACATACCTGCACGCAGAAGCATGTGCGCGTGCTCTCACGCGGCACGTGATCACATGCCCACACACACGTACCACATTGTCGCCGGGTATGTCCGAGGGGCCCACAAAGCGCACAGCCCCTGGTACTCTGAGGGCGTCGTCGGTGCGGATGGCGGTGATCTTGCCCTTGCACACGCGCGCACACACGTACGCGCCGTACAGGCTCCCTGCTTCGACGGGGATGTCGTCCGTGTACACGGCAGTGCCTGAGGCCTGCGCGCGATGTGTGCAGGGAGCGCACGGGTTCATCAAGTAAGCACGGTAAGCGCACGCGTTTGTCGAGTGCAAGCCTGACAAAGTGCGCATGATGAGAGCACTCCTGATAAGCGCAATACAGACGAGATCCGGGAATGGCGGGAGCATGCATGATGAGCGCACACGTGATATGGTGGGAGCATGCATGATGAGCGCACACGTAATATGGTGGGAGCATGCATGACAAGTGCACACATGATGCGCGCACACTTAACACGACAAGAGCGCGCATGACAAGCGCACACACACACACACGCACACACACATGCACGTACACATGCACACACATGCATGCACACACGCGCACACACGCACGCACACACACACACACACACAATTGCGCACACGCACACGCACGCGCACACGCACACGCACAAACACATGGGATCCAATGAAGGCCTCGCAAAAGCCACAGATCGCGCCTGCCAGCACACATCCTCTGTGTGGACAGAGCGCCTGTGGGCGCAAGCTGTGGTGTGCTGGTGCCCACAGGCGCGAGCATTGTGTGCGTGAGCGCACAAATGTGCGCTGCGTGCATGCAAGCGTGTGGGTGTGTGGCTGCATGCGTGCCCACCCAGCACTTACAAAAAGTGTGCACGCGCTTGAGTGCACCCATGGAAGCAGACGAGGAGGAGCACCTGCTACACGCAAAGCAGGGGCACATGGCCTCCCCCAGCCTGGCACGCCTTGCCCCCTCTCGCCCGGCACGCTCTGCCTGCCCTAGCCCAGCAAATTCTGCCACCCCCGGCCCAGCACAACTCTTGCCTCCCCTGGCTCACCACATTCTCTGCCTCACCCGGCACGCAGTGCTGCCCCCGGCCCAGCACAATTCTCGCCTCCCCTGGCCCACCACATTCTCTGCCTCACCCAGCGCGCTGTGCCGCCCCTGGCCCAGCACACTTCGCGCCTCCCCTGGCTCACCACATTCTCTGCCTCACCCAGCGCACAGTGCAGCCCCTGGCCCAGCACTCTTAGTGGCCCCCCTGGCCCAGCACACTTAGTGCCCCACCTGGCCCAGCGCGTTGGTCTTGCCGACTGGCATCGTCATCGGGGCCAACGCAGGGTCAGGAGGGGGGAAGTCCTGCGTGCCGCTGATGACCTTGGGAGGCGGCAGCTTGGGGGCCAGCAGCTTCGCGTCTGCGCCAGGTGCCTGCGCACGTGCAGTGAGTCCGACAGGCCTCTGTCACACAAACAAAATGTGCGTGCAGGGAGCAGACGCATGCGCCTGCAGCAGAGGCCAGGGAGAGCCATCAGCTCATGGTTTGAAACGCACCAACACACCGTCTGATTGTTCCTGAAACAGACGCCCATGTACGGCAGCAAGGAGCAACAGGTCCCCACGACAGGTTGGAGCACCTTCGCAAGGCGGGGGCTCCGTCGGGGCACCTCCTGTTAAAGTGCCCTGCCGCCGGACACTTGGACCCCCCGCAGAGCGCAAACCCTCCAACCCCTCATTGGCAGCCATGTACACCATCGGGCACACACATGCCCCCTCCCCTTGTCTTGCCAATCAGGCTGCAGGCTCCCAGTGCCTCCGCTGCTGCTGAGCACCCCCGCTGTTGCGCCAATCGGCACCTTCTCTTGCAGGCTCCCAGCACCTCCGCTGCTGCTAAGCACCCCCGCTGTTGCGGCAATCAGTACCTCTTGTAGGCTCCCAGCACCTCAGCTGCTTTGCCTCTGCCCTGGCCTGCTACCAAGGACACCTTCAGCACGGCTGCTGCATCAGCACTGCTCTGGCCTGGTGGCGGGCAAGCCTTGATCCGCACATGTGTGCCAAAGGCTGCAAACCTTCCTTCCCCATGCACACACTCCTGCAATGTGCACATGCAGCTTCTCCCACACCTGGCAGTGGCCAAACAGGGCCGTGATGGCCTGCAGCAGGAAGCCTTCAGCCACAGATCGCAGGAACTGGGTACGAGAGGCAGGCGTGGCCGGGGCTGCGCGCAAGGATGCACACAACAAGGTGTAGTTGATGCCATGGTGGGTGTGCGTGGTTGTACCCGCGCTGTGTAAGTTTGTATCTGTGTGTGCAGGTTCAGCCGCAGGCTCTGCACCCAGGTGAGCACCCTAAATGGCCAAGGACGCTGAGCTGAGCCTTGCGTTGGGTGCACATTTCGACAACATTTGCTTCAGTGGGCTGCAGCAGGAAAGCTGGGCGCAACTCTGCGTCGGCTGGCAGCAAGCGGCAGCGCTGAGCTGTGCAACACGCCGGCATTGCGCATGCAGACACGGCATGCATGTGGTTGGCATGCATGTGCTCAATGTATGCACGACCGCGCGGCCACCCCTGCCGCTGCTGCTGCTGCAAATGCGCGACCCCTGGAGGATCAGAATCCACTATTGCCCGCCAACACCCCTGTTAGCTTGCGCTCTTATTTCAGCCCCCCTGCCGTCACCACAGGCCTTGCAAACCAAGTCCTCCTCTGCACCCAGCCCCTCCGACAAGCCGCGCACCATGGGCCACACCATTGGAGGCCTCGCTGACCCCATGGAAGACCCCCTTGGAGGCCTCGCTGACCCCATGGAAGACCTCCTTGGAGGCCCCGTTGGCCAAGTGGCCATCGCCGGCATGGGCAGCGAGACCAGCTGCCCCGGTGCCTTGCAGGCCATTGCTGGCGTGAGTGGGGGTGGCGGATCCGTTGGCGTGCAGCCCGTTGCCGGCGGGGACAGGGCCAGTGCTGCTGCCGTTGCTGGCGAGAGGAGACAAGTCCTGTGCCAGGGCGGCCAGGGCGGCCTTGAGGGTGGCCAACACTGAGGGCGCCGCCGACGTTGCAGCCTGCGGTCGGGGCATTGGCACAGCTGTGCAGCAGCCCAGCCATCGGCAAGTGGGTGCAGGCGCTGCGGGGCGTGCCCAAACATCTCCCCGCCCCGCCCAGATGGCGCAGGTGCGGTGCTGTATGTCCTCCGGCGCGCACCAGGCATATGGCTGTGGATCCCATCCACCCGTGAGTGCGCTTGTGCGCCCTGTCAGCATGACAGTGTGCCCTGTCAGCACAACTGGTTGCCTGTCAGATCAAGCATGCGCCCTATCAGCACCAGCGGTGTGCCCCATCAGCACAACAGTGAGCCCTCCCAGCACGGCGTGTTGCCTCAGCAGCACACCTGTGCGCCCTATCAGCACAACTGCATGCCCCATCAGCATTACAGATTGCGCCCTCCCAGCACAACAGCGTGCCTCATTTGTCTGACGGCATGCCCTGTCAGTGCAACAATGTGCAACAAAGCATCAGCATGGGTGCCTCAGTTCAGCGCTGCAGCACGTGTGCCTTAGCAGAGGTGGTGCAGCGCCAAGCCATTCATCACTGTGAACTGCACCACGTTAGCATACCAGGCCCCCCCAGAGGCATGCACCGCCCCTTTTTGGCCCTCTGCCCACGTGCTGTGCAGTGCAACATGGCCACAAACAACACACATCCTCACCTCTTCCAGCACGGCTTCTACATGTGGGCACTTCACCACCCGCCACTCATGCTTCCCTGCAAAAAGAAAATCGGTGCAAAGCAGCACCGTGTTGTTCGGGCGCTTCATCTCCTGCACACGCATGCACGTGCACACACATGCATGCGCGCGCGCGCACACACACACACACACACACATGCATGCGCGCGCGCACACACACACACATACACACACACGCACACACACACATGCACCAATGGCACAAGAGGTGCTGTGCGATGCCCAGAGCAACCCATACGGCACCTCTCAGTCCAGGCCATGCTATCAGTCCCCACGCGCTGCCACAGCTGCGATGCAATGCTGCGAGTTGCGGCAAAAGCATATCCCCCGCGGCGGCCACCTGCAATGGTGAGGGCACTGTCTGTAGGCACAGCCAGGATCTCACAGCAAAGCTTGGGAATGCATTCCCTGACATTGGCAGGAATCTCCAGCTGTGCCTTGCGCCAAAAGCATCGCGCTTGCCAGGGCCACTGCACTTCAGAGCCAGGTGCACTGTGCCCACAGCGCGCTTTCCAGAGCTGCTGCGCTCACCGGGGGGCACACGTTTTGCTCCACCAATGAACCTAGCGCATTGCCTGGAAGGTCTCCCGGGTATACTCTACCCACATACCGAGCACTGTGCCCAGGTCCATGCCGTACACAACGCGCGCCCGCCTGCCGCCAGGGCCGCTGTCGTACAGCGACGCGGCTGCATTGATGAAGGAGGCGGCATTCGCCCACCGCTCCGCCACGCGCGAAGACCAGAAGCGCGGCGCGCTGGTGCCCTGCTCCAAAAAAAGCGCGCACGCACACACACACACACATGTGCATACTGTGCAATGTGCACACCCGCACCCGCGTGGGCCTCCCCACAGACATGCCAAGAGGCGCTGCCGGAGCGCAGGCGTGCGTGGACAACGCAGGGGGTATGCTGCCTGGGGCACAGCACACGCCGTCATCTGGCGGTGCATGCCTCACGAGCGTGCTTGTGCCAGCAAGTCAGGTGGCATGCAAGTTGTGTAACACCTGCGAGGCATGCATGGCGCATGGGAGGATACACGTGCATGCATACATAGCATGTGAAGGAAAAGGTATGCATGTGAAGGTCATGTGGCACATGTGACGCGCAGCATGAGGGAGGACCACGGCATACGGCAGCAAGGCAAGGCGGGTAATATTGTGTGTGTGTTTGCGTGGCTTATTAAGGAGGCAGTGGCGGGTGCACGGGCATCCTTATAAAGCACACTTGGGGAGAGATTGCATGAGTGCCTCTTCGCACAACTGAAGCAGCCCAGTGCGCCTTGGGGTGGATGCACGCATGCTTGGGCCAGGTTTTGTGTGGGTAGGTTCTTGCCAAGGCCGAGCTTCAGAGGCCATGTACATGTCACATCACCTTACGACATTGTGCACAGGTGTGGGGCAGGGCATGTAGCTCCAAAGCAGGCTGGTGGCAGTGTGATTATGCTGGTGGCAGTGTGATGACCCAGTTCACATCAAAGGACATCAAGAGAACATCACATTCGAGCTTAAGAAACACACACATGGGTCACATCAAAGGGCAACGAGAGGAGCTCATTACATCTGAGCTCATGGAAAGCACACCAAAGAACACAGCTGGCACTCCCCACACGCCGCGCATGCTAGTGTTCCAGAGCAGGCTCACCTGGAGTGCACACATTCAGCGCACTGGCACTTTCGATGCTCACTTGCAATGGGCACACTGCGCCCCCTGCGAAGGACGCACTGCACCCCGCCTGCATAGGTACGGCACCGTGTGCTCACCTTGGCCATAGGCAGTGTGACTGCAGTCACCAGGACGGAGCCGTCCGCCAGGCCCTGCGTCAAGTCGTCGCTGCTCCCAGGGTGCGCGGGGGCTGCTTGCTCTCCTGCACAGGTGCCCACAAGGGTGAGAGGCATGGCACGTGTACCCACGGGGGTGAGAGGCATGGCACGGGTGGGAGGCGTGGCACGTGTGAGAGGCATGGCACGTGTGAGAGAGGCATGGCACGGGTGGCCACGGGGGTGAGAGGCATGGCACATGGCAAGGGAGCTGTCGCGTGCGACACGCTTGGGTGCGGGCTGCAACAGTGGTGCAGGGGGAGGGGCAAAAGAGTATCCAAGGCCGCCCAGCTAGATGTGCCAGTATTCTATGGTGTGCCGTGGCTGGCTAGTCGGCTACGTTTGTGGGCCTGTCCTTGATGCACCATGCCGGTGATCTTATTGACAAAACATTGTGCAGCATGGCCCTGTGATGGACAGGCAGCCAGGCATGCTGTCCCTGTACATAAAATGGGCGCACCACCCTTGCACGCCATCTGCTTGCCTCAATTGCCACATTTGTATCAGGTATGGCATCGCCGTTGCACATCATCACCTCCACAATAAGTAACGTGATTAGCGAGGACCACATGACCACTGTGGGCCGCAATATAGTTGTAAGGATGGCCATCATTGCATTACAATCCACATCCCTATCAATTGGCAAACACTGTATCCAAGAAGGGCTCTTTTCTTTACAATTTGGAAGCAGAGCGCCTGATGCTGCCAGCAGGCTTGCCTAATGCTGCCGGCAAGCTGGTTACTGCACCTGCAGCAGCGCCAAGGAACTCAAGCAGTGGCAAGGTCTGGACAGCCGGCTCCCCACCCTTGCTCCGGAAGTCTAGCAACTCGATCTGGGCGCCTGCAGCAGAGCCCCAGCGGCAGAGGGGAAGCAGCAGCATTTGTGTGTGAGAGGGGATGTGGAATTGCATGGTGTAACATTGGGTGATCTGGGGCTGCATGCTGCAGTATTCAGCCTCGTGGCACAGAGCCCTGGAGCAGAGCAGGACAAAAGGAGGGCTGCAGCCCCTTTCAAGGGACAGGACGGACATCATCCTCCCATCCGAGAACAGCCATCCCCTGGCAGGCTAGGGGGTAATAGTAGGAAGGAGTACAGGCAGGGGGTTGAGCGCGCGCTGTGAGCCGCATGCGCGCTTGCATAGATGCGTGCATCCATTACGTGCCATCGGTGCAGCCCTGCTGCAGCGCTGGCCGCCAAGAGGATGTAGTGCGCCTCCATGGCACATCTAAGGTTCTGAGCACCAGCACAGCATCGAGCGGGGCTGGTGTTGTTGGCACAGTGCTCACTGGACTGGGCACACCAGAGACTGCGACCGCACTGCGCGAGAGTCGCACACAGCTCGGATCACTTGTGATGAGGCAGAAATGATTCACATGACGTGCACGCCTGATGTTCGGTTCGTGCTTGCATCACAAAGGCTTTCGTCGTGCAAGCTTGCATCGGCCTTGCCCTTCGCTCTGCGCACTCCCGTCTGTCTGCACACACGCCCCTTTGACGCGATGGTGTGATTGCTCTCTATAGGCCAGTGTGCATCAGCTCTGACGCGCGCAATGGTCCTGGTGCAATGTCTGGGCTGCGCGCTTGCATCCAACCCTCCCGCCCCCGTGTCACCGCCACACCCCATCCCCGGCCATCCACGGCTCGTTCGCAACGCCGCATTCCCCACATCACTGCAGAAATGGTGTTATTGCGCCTCCTTTTTTTAGCCTTCCACGCATTGCGCCATCGGCGGGTTGTCAAGCCCAGTGCTTAGCCAGGGCAGTGCTCAGCTCCCGACCACCCCAACTAACCAACTCAACAGGGTTTTCCAAGCGGGTGTCCGCCAGCGTGAGCATTGCACCCGCCCTTATGCAGTGGGCACAAAGCAAGTGCGAGCACAACGCCGGCGTGAGCATTGTGCCAGTGCCTGTTTTGGGATGGCCGGTAGGCCTGTGTGCCATTGCGCGTCGGCCACACTCCCGGTGCAAGCACAATGCCCGCGTGAGCACCGTGCCACTGTCTATTATGGGTGGCAGCGTGCAGTGCCTGGTGTGTGCCTGTTGTGTCCTGAAGACCCACCTGCTGCCAGCATGAGCGTGGCCACGTCTGAGGGCAGCCCCCGCAACCTTGCCAGCACCAAGTTGCCCACCACAGTTGCACTGTTGCGCACGTGCGTGCCTGCGACGCGCCTCAGGTGCGCAGCCAAGCCCAGCCACACATCGCGCATGGAGGGGTGCTTGCACTCGCTCTCGCCATCTTCCTCTGCGCATGTGCAGGCAGTCAGAGCAGGTGATCCATCAATACAACGGCTGGGTGCATACCACTGATCAAGCAATACAATGGCTGGGTGCATGCCTCTGATCCTGCTGTCTTTCAATGCACGCGCACAGTCAAGCACGTGCACGAGCACAGCGAGAGCAGGTGATCACTGGTTATCAGTCAGCCAGGATCTGTACAGTGGCATGGCCACGCTCCCTTGATTCAAGGCCAGAGGCCGGCACGCGCAACCCAACCAGACCATCCCCACTGCTGCATGCCCCCTCATGCACTGTACGCCATTCCAAAAAGCATGCTGCACAAAAAGCATGCTTTCCAACCAAAAGCAGCGCCTCACAAGAGTGTGCGCGCAGACTCGCGCGCGCCGTACTTCCAGCGCCTGTGCATGCCGCTGGACCGGGCTGCAGGCCATTCACGCACCTGCCAACTCCTGCAGCTTGCTGATGAGATTGGACAGCGTCACGGCAGACCCAACACGCAAGGCCTGCAATGCTCCCATGGGAGTCGGCGCGACCTGCAGCAGTTCTGGGACCTGCACGCAGCACCATGCACAGGAGTTCAAGCGCGTGCATGCACAGCTGAGTACACTGCGCTGACTGAGAGGTGCAGGGGATGGGCGGACGAGGGCAAGTGTGCTAGAGGGGCCCCATGCGCAGGCGCGCGCATGGGCGTGCGCGTGCGCAGCGCAGCGCAGTGCGCATCCCTGCGTGCCTGTGCGCTTTGGTGGGGGCATGCGCGCTGTGCGCACATGCTGTTTTCCAGGGCTGAGCTCGGGGCCAGTTTCAAGCCCACCACCCTCTGCCCTCTGCTATCCTTGCGCTCATCATGCTGAGTGCACATGCTGCGCGTCCCTCACCACCACCTGCACAATGATGCCCCCGAGGCTTGCTGCTGTGCGACCCTCGCTTCAGTGCTTGAAAAATGTGTGCATTCACACAGACAGCACACACGCGTCTGCACACGTGCTAACAGAAACACACGCACACGTCTGGCATGCTTGCGCGCGCGTGCACACACGCACATACACACACACGCACGCACACACATGCACACCTTGAGGGTGGTGACAAGCACAGGCTGCTGTCGAGGCCAGTCTTTGTACACGCCTGGCCCGGTGTTGCCAGCCACCAGGCGTACGTTGCCGCCGGCGTGCTGCTGCATGACCTGTGTGGGCATATGTGGACAGTGGGCGGCGGCGCATGCCTCAGCAGCTGCCGCAAGCTGCTGTTGCGAGTGCGTGCCAAGGGGGTGCATCGTTCAGCGCTTAAGCCTTCCACCCATCAGCAAGTGCGTGCCAGGGGGGGGGACGGCAGCATCTCCTCCATCTGCCTTGTGGGCAGACTTCTGGCACAGCTGGCCGCACCGGCCACACCCAGGCACGGCAGGGCTAGTGCCACCTTGCGTCGTGTGGAGAGGGACAGCAACCGAATTGCATGCAGGAGGCAGCACCCCCACCACCCAGGCAGAGACGAGGCACAGTTGGAAGCATGTCAGCACTGTGGTCACGCCTGGCGCAGCACGGCCAGTGCGGTCACGCGCACAATCCACGACACAGTGCAGATAACGCGCATGATCGACGAGACAGTACAATGAACGCACGAGATCAACAACGCAGTGCAGTCGCGCACTCGGTCAAGATGGACTGCGACCATGCGCTCAGCGTGCAGAGCAGCGCCTTGCATTGCGCCGGAAGCGCAGCTGCACCTGGCGCGGGGTCCCCAGCCCAGGCTGCCGCTTGGCCGGCCGGGCCTGTGACACCAGAGTGACTGCCTGTGACACCAGAGTGACTGCCTGTGACACCAGAGTGACTGCCTGCGACACCAGAGTGACTGCCTGCGACACCAGAGTGACTGCCTGCACAGCTGAGGCGGCGCTGCAGCTGCAGATGGGGGGCTGCTCACCTGAGACAGCTGCTCGAGCGAGTGTGGCACATAAAGCGTCTGCTGCTTGCTCAGGCTGACGACCTGCGGGCGGGGTTTGCGATGGTGGGCCGCTTGCTGGGCAAGGTGTGGGCCCTCCCACGCTGAACGCAGCCTCCTGAGCGGGCCCTGCTGCGCCCGAGCCTGCGTCTGAAAGGGCTCAGGCTGTCGTGCCTGAGCTGACCCTCCGCTGATTTCAAACAAGACCTGCTTTGCCTGAGTGGGAAGCCTCTGGCTTACTCCAGGTTTTGCTCGTTTGCACGGGCCACAGCTGCTGCGCACTGGGCTGGACCCCCGGGATCTGCAGCTCATGGCCAGGGCAACAGCCACAGGGGCAGCCCCCTTTGGCCAGCCAGCCCAGCTCTGTGCATTTATGTGAACACAGCCACAGGGGATTCCTCCTCACACGCATGCACACGCACACAGTAACACACAGACTCTCACCCTCCCACACTTGCACAGCCACCTGCGTCGCGGGGCAAGGCTTTGAATGCCTGAGCACACCCACGCAGTGCCTGCCAGGCGCCAGGGGCATGGCCAAGGGCAGTGGGGCAGTCAGGCACCAAGGACAGGGTCAGCAGCGAGGCAAAGGACAAGCAGCAACCAGGTACCGACGAGACGCTGCAGGGAGCAGCATACAGGGAGCACCAACCTCGAGGGGAGGCTCCTCAGCTTGGCTGCCCGCGGACAAGGTACTGGCCCCACTGCTGTCTCCGCAGCTGCTTGCACAGCTGTCTGCTGCAGGAGACGCGGGGGGCATGTCTGCCAGGGACTTGTAGGTGCTGAGGCCAAGGTCCTCGATGTCCACATCGCACGCAAAGCTCTGCAGGCATGCATGGCGCGCGCAGACATGGGAGCTGGGCATTGAGAAACCGCGCATGCAGTGGCAGCGTGACGAAGCACCTGCCTGCGTTCATGTACGCGGTGGCGTGTTTTAAATGGGCAAGTGCACCTGCATGTGTGTGTTTGCATGCACATGAGAGAGCATGTCAGCGCACGGGCACGGCAAGCGGCCCCAAGTAGGCGGGCGTGCGGCTGCGCTCATGGCCACAAGCACGAATGCTCATGTGGCCACCTATTACAGCTTGCACGCATCCATGTGGCCAACCCCTCACAGCTTGCATGCATCAGCTTGCGCGCATCCATGAGGCCGACCTCTAGCAGCTTGTACGCGTCAGCTTGCACGCATCTGTGTGGCCAACCTCTCACAAAGCTTGCTCACCTTGCATGCATCCACTATGGGTCTGTAACCGGTGCATCGACACAGGTTGCCATCAAGCGCATCCCGCAGCTCTGTCGCAGTAAGGCCAGCTGCAAGGCCGCGGCAAGGGTGGGAGAGGGCAGAAGCAGAGGGTCATGCCAGGTTTGCCTCAACCAGTGTGAGATGTGACCTACTTCCAGTCCAGAACAAGCGACGCAGGCATCAACGCCGCTCCTCCTGTATGAACTCCTACTTGACTTCAGCAAAATTGTGCTCTAAATGGGGCTGTACACAAGCCTTCAAACAGCTAGTGCCGACCATTTGTCCTGGCCATAGGCCCCTTTGCAGGCATGCTGCAGCCAATCAGGCCAGATCTCCCAAACAAAGCCTCCTTTGACACACATATGCTGGCATAACGCACTTGCCAATCTCACCAACGAGACCTAACTGAGCCGCAGCAACATGGGCGTAAACACACACACACACGCACACACACGCACAGATGCACATACGCATGCGCACCAAGGCATGCAAAGAGCCCCACCTTTGCCTGCCGCCTTGCCTGCCCCAGCATTGGCCAGAGCCGTGTGGCAAGCTACGGCCATGCCTGGAGTGCAGAAGCCGCTGCAGCAGAGCACGAGCACACATCGGGCACGGGCTGTTGTGTGTGAAATGACGGCCATGCCTGGAGTGCAGGAGCCGCCGCAGCAGAGCATGAGCACACACTGGGGCACGGGCTGGTACACCACATGGTGTGTGCGCACCTCCCTGCATGCGTGTGCCTGTGGGGCGCGCACATGAGCATGCACCTGTTCCTTGCATGACAGCTGCTGAGGGTGTGGCTGCACATGGAAGTGGGGCGCAAGCTTTGGCGCAGTTTGCATCAAAGGAGGCAGCACTCTTCCTGGGTCATCTGCTAGAAGGCATCTGTGGAGGGGTGACACGGTGCCTCAGCACATGTGGAGGGGTGACACGGTGCCTCAGCCCTATGTGACCCCCTCATCCTTAATTGATGCGGGGAGTGTTTTCACGGCCTGCAATGTTTTCTGTGTCTCTCTTCTTTTTGAGCAGGACTCACCATTGGCTTGCATGGAACCCGACCAGGCGATCTGCGCGTGAAGGGCCCACCAGGAGCAGGGGTGAGAGCCACAGAGGGTGAGTGCATCAGAGGTGTCAGGAGCTTAAGGTGCCAGCATCAGCCCCAGTGCCCCAGAGCTGCACAGGCCAGCTGCTCGCCATGGGCAAGCTCAGGCAACATGGTCGGAGCAGAACAGCAACCCGATCAGATTGCCTCACAGAGCACCTCGTGGCGCACCCACCGATGACTGGGTTAACAGCCCCGCCCTCTCCCTTGGGTAACCCCTCAGCTGTTGTGACGGCACACCCAGCGACGGCATAGGCAGGGGTCAGGCAGGAGTTAACGGACTTGATGGCAGGCTTGCCTGCGCACACGAGGCACAAGGGCCCTCTTCTGAGTGATTACAACCAAAGCCTGGCTGCTGGACTGTGTAAGGTGCAGGCAAACAGCAGATAGCACAGCCACACTGTCGGTGGCAGGTACCTAGGACACAGGTGAATTATCAGATTAAGGAACAGACGAGTGGGCTATATTCAGACGGGTGCACACTGGCATGCACACTTTGCACTAACACAACTACCAACACCGCGCACGCACGCATGCACGCTCACACACACATACACACACACGCTAATACACGCACAGACACACACATACATGCACGTACGCACACAAGCATTGTGCCAACGTCGCTACATTGATTCATTTTGGGACCTGCTTGACTTAGCCCCCCTTTCTTTGTCAAAACAAGCCAAACGGAACATGTGGCAAACTTACAACTGAGTAAGATTCCACGGGCTAAAAAATGGGTGAGGAGCAGAAGGGTGTCAGACCTCCAAAGCAAGTAATTATGTTGAGAAGGATTCATGTGCTCTTGGCCCAGGGCTCGCACAAAGCACAGCACGGTCAAAACATATCATCAACCCACCTGTGATGGGGTCCACATATTGAACAGATACTGCACATGCACCACACCCGCCTTCACCACAGGACAGCTTGCTGGACTGCAACCGCAGGCAAACAGCGCACGTGAGCCACAACAAAAAATGGCCAAGCAAAACCCACGATCTGGGATGGATGTTACAGAAAGTGACAAAATTAGGTACTTGTCTGTGCTTGCCTAGGGCTTGGAAGCTGGCTTTTGGTGGAAGGGGCCTCAGGAGCACAAGTTTTGTGCACCACGTCAGAGGAGCAATCGCACTTGCCTTGACTCGCGTGTGCAGCCGAATCCACTCATTCAGTGAGCAGTTGGCATCCTCTGAGATGATCTCCTCTTTGCCGTTCAGGAGGAAGCTCAAGTCTTTGGGCGCGCTTGCAGACGGCATCGTTCACGCGAAAATCTTACTGCAAATATGTGGTGAATATGTACATTTTATTATTGTATTTCAGTCGTATGCGAGTATGCGGGTTACTTGAACCGCAAACAAGCTTTGACACGAGCTACGAGCACATACCACTTTTACCTGACACTTGTACCGTAAAAAATTGTATGCGCCACGTGTACAACTTTGTCTACTGCATCCTTCGTGTACACGTTTATTGTTTATTGTTTATTCGAGACTTGTACAAATGTGTTGCCAATTGCATCACCCCCCAATACGCAAATTCAGCCCTAGGTCTGAAAGCTGGATGATGTTGAGGATGCAGCGACTAAAGTACAGAAACAACTAGGTCGGTTCAGCTTCAAACCTGGGAGAACATGCATGAAAAGCCTATGTTCGAACATTTTCTGTAAGGCACATCCACATGCAAGCACTCAAATTCATACAGCAGAGAAAGACATACCCACGACAGTGTTAAACAAGAAACAGACACTAACACACTGATTACCATGCATTCTTGTAAAAACATGCCCAGCTGCAGAATGCATAGTTCCTCATGAGGGGCCACATGCATATGCATGTCTCTTCACCATATTAACTTGATCATTATGATCAACCAACTCGCTGTTGCCTCTCGGTTTCTCCAGCGGGAGCCATATGATTGATAAAGAAGACTAGAGAATCTGACACTCAGATCATCTTTACATGTCCACCCCAACATTAGACTTCATTAGGCTAAGGCTTCATGAGGCTTGATCAAGCTGTGCTTGCAAAATCCTTTTCAGACTGGTGTTCCGCAACAATTTGCTTCAGAGCTTGCAAAGGCACTCATTACAATCCCATCTTATGCACAGAATTCTCCTTTGCATATGCCTCTGCACTTTGTGCTACCCCATGGCTATCAAAAATTCTTTGTACTTCTTTGTTCAAATTTTTCCAAAAGCACGCCCGCAACCTCAGTGCTGACTCCCTTATGCCTTGCCTGTCCCATGGCCTAGCCAAGGCCGTCATCACACCCTGGCGAACACCCTCCTCTGTTGGAGGCACAATGATGCAATTAACGACAGCATCACTGCAAGCACTACCGTCCAGCACACCTTCTGTATTGACTTTGCCTGGAGCCATCTTAGCCTGCGAAGCATTGCCACCGTCATCCCCACTAGGAAAGACTTTGGGCATGCCTTCCACACCTTCAGCTTCTGTTTTATACCAAACGTCCCTACCACCGACTGACGGCGTGCTTATGACTGGGCAGCCACACAGCAGGTACTCAGTACTTGCATAGCATGCACCTTCGTGCTCAGAGAAAATGCCCCCGAGGCAGCTTTTGTAGATTGCATCTGTCACCTCATCATGATCCAGGTACCTACAAGGGGCCACATGTTGATGTGAGCAACCTCTGCAATCAAGCATGCCTTTTCAGCACCCAAGTCCTGTTTGCCTCTCATCTGCTACAGTATTGGGCGAACAGCACAGCAAGATGGCAAGGCACCTGATGCCCTCACTAGAGTTCTTGCCTCAAAACAGCCCTGGCCCTTTCGAGTAGCATGATACTCTAATTGTATTGTTGATCACCTACCTGAGATCCTCCTCTCCGTCCTTGTTAAGTAGAAAATGCCGGCTCTTGCAGCTGTTTCTGCTGCTACTGCTGCTGCTGCTGCTGTTGCCGCCGCCAGCCAGCGGGGACTGGCAGCTGGTGCTAGGTCCGCAAAAAGGTGGGAGCACAATGGGGAGATGCCTGAAAAGAGTACAGGTGTCTGATATATTTATTGTGATGACAGGGAAGCTACTGTGCTTGTTGAATTCAGGTATTGAAACCAAAAACGGTGACTTGAGATGAAGGAGAGAAGGGACAGCATCACTGAAGGACTTCAGAATGAGCATGTCATCATTTATATTGGTCTGCTGATAATTTTGCGATAGTAAGCGTAGCAAAAGGTTATGTGCTGATACGAGGCCCAGGGCTGTTTTGAGGCAGCAAAGGATGCACGTACTGTGGAAGATGTGCTTAAGAACAAACCAATGCATCCTCAACAGCGCTGTGTTGTGGAGTATCTTCAGCCAGACTCTTTGCAGAATCACCTGCAAGGATAGCCAATGTGTGCTACTGCACCAGGCACGCTTCGTGACAGGTATGTCCTCTTGAAGGCCGCAAAGCAGCTGTTCACAACCATTGTAAACTCATGAGATCTGGACTGTGGCTCTGGCTTAAGGAATAGGTCCGGATCCAGAGTAGCATTCTGATTAAAGTATATATATCGCAGCCAGGGGAAGCACAGCTGGGCCTGCTGCAGCTCTTGGTACTCTTCTGGGGAATTGGCACAGAGGATAACCTGCAAATTCCAGAGGAGAATTGACAAGGCATATGACAAGAATGTGCGCACATTCTTGCACTGCTGTGCAAGGAGCCACGATTGTCTTCAGGACTTGCTCCAAGGGGTGCTACCAGGATTAAAGCCTACATGTGATTTACTGGTGTAACCAAAAGTTCCGGAAGGGATCCCTTAATCTATGCCCTCCAGTCTCCTGATCTGCATTCTTTGTGACCTTTTTGAGATTGCTTGACACACCTGGCAAGGAAATGCCCTGTACTGCTCGTATCTGCGAATGTCTAAGCCAATCCGGTGCCAGGAAAGGAGCAAGAAGACGTGATCAGCGCTACCCATCTGCCTGAGGCATTTGTCTACTCCATACTCCTGTGATTCTGTGCAGAATGATAGATGGGCGAAGAAGATGCTGCATTCTGCGCTATGAAAGTAGAGGACCGGCTGGCCCCAACAGTTGCGTCGTGCTCGTGCAGGAATCTGTTTCATTGTTTTCTAAACTGTTTTTAAAATTTTACCGATAAATGCAGCAAACTCGTCTCCCTCTCTCCCACACTCACTCCCCCCCCCCTGTCTCTGGTCTTCAACCTAAAAATATCGTGCAATTGTGTATCATTAAGTGCGCAGAACTGCAGTGGTTCCAGTTGGTTCTACCATAATGATACGCATTGCAGTTCGATTGAAACATCTTCACCTAACATTGACAGAGATGTACCTTCAAGGTGATTTGATTGGGTTCGGGTATTTAGAATCAATAAGTTTTTGCCAGGAGCCAGCAATTGGCTGGCCGGGCCGGCCCGGCCCCCCAGGCGCCTGGGGGTCGTGATCCGGCCCTGGGGGTCGTGATCCGGCAAGCACCCCACTGAATAGTGGATATTCACTTGCATGAGCTGTAAAGAACGCTATAAGAAGGGTCTCTTATGGGCTGGCCGGGGAACGATATCGGGAACGATATTAATTAATGAACTGGCCTGATCCCAGTCCAGCCTGAAGCCTGAGCCTGGTGGTTGGTTAGGTACTACCTCCAACTAGTAGTTGGAGATGATCTGGTGATCAAGAAAAGCCTGGTTTCGTTACATGAGCTTACAATAGGCCAAATCATTGCAAAATATACCTAGAAGATGGCCGCTGTCAGGCCATCACACTCACTCTGGCAGCAAACTGTAGTCATGGATCCAACCTCCGGAGGTTGTTCAGGCTTGTTAGCAGTTGATACTGAATCCACCTAATGCTCACGACCCTATAAAAATGATCTATTGTGGCACAATGAATGGCCTATGTAGATGACACCCAAATTATGTAAGACATCAACTAAGGGCTCCCCAAGGCAACTGCAATTATATACTGCAATCATACATATCAACCCGATTCCAAGTGATTGACGTTGTGCAGGTGAATGGATGTTTTCCAGACCTCAGCCGCATAAAAACCTCAGCTTCCCAGAGCACTGGGGTTTTGCCGGCTGCTGAATGATAATTACATCTGCACAGCACATGTGCAAGAGAAGGTCAATCAGCACCTGATCTTGTCGAGACTCAAAGATTTTGTTCTCAGTGAGAACTTCTCACTAAACGGCCGTGCAAAGCATGTGCACTTTCGATGCTGTTGTGCCAGAAAATGTATGCACCTGTATTTGATGCATATTCATCACTGACATTTACGGACTCCTAGGCTAAAGGACCTGTCAAGTCATCAGAGGCCCATTGGTGGTGCAATCTAAATAGGACTGCTTTCTCATTGCAGCACCGGCAAGCAGCAAGGCTCAATGCAGATTCACACCTGCAGGGGCTGGCGCGTACACGTACGCAGGCTGACTTGAAGCGGGCGGATAGCGATAAGCAGGTGCGGGAGCAAATTGATACGCGGGCTCAAGTGCAAGGACAGGTGCCGGAGCTGGTGCTGTTGGTGCAGCAGGCAGTGGAGCAGGGGCTGCAGCAACCTACAAGAGCTAGATTTGATATCATTAGTGGCATGTTGAATGGGGAGTGCTGGAAGGGTAAATTTGACATTGTTAGTGACATGTTCAGTAAAGGGGAATGCAAGCTGCAAGGTGCAGACGTGGCATCCAGACTACTTCCCCCCCTGATGTGAGCGTTCAATTCAGTTATGCGGTTGCGGTAGCACTGCTTGCCACAACAGCAAGTCCAGGATGTGCACCTGAGTGGGTGGGGGGAGAGGTGCTGGTTGAGGAGCTGGTTGAGGTTGCCCAGAAAAAGCAGTTGCCTGCAAGTTGGCCGAGGAAATTTGGGTTAACCTTAATTCTTTTATATTAAAGGAACAAGCTACCGGCCATGGTGCCAATGAGTAAATCCACAAAGAGCTGGAGTGCAGCCACCACAGAGATCGACAGGAAATTTAAAGAACAGTGGCACAACCTCCGTAACACACTCATTTAAGCCGAAAAGGCTGTACCTGAGCATAGGCTATGACAGGTTGCTGTTGTTGCTTCAGTTCTCTGGCAGTACTTGCAGCACACGCGACAGACAGTGCGCTGAGTGCAAAGAGCACCTGCAAGAAGACCACGCATGCATATGCATGTCTGGTGAGCCTGCTCATGCTGTCGATTCAAAGGTGCTTCTGAATGTATCTGCAAGTGCCCTTTGTCCAATGACGCACCCTCTGTGCAACCGCAAGCATTGTACGTTGTCGGCGTTATCGATGACCGGTAGGATGACGACTCGGTGCAAGGTTATGTTCAGTTTGAGATATAGTACAAAAAATATCGAAGCTCGACAACTGTATTTAATGACATTCCTTTCTTTGGCCTGGTTGCACATTCAGGCGACAAGCCCGCTTTACATCAAAATTGAAAGATACGGTGCATATTTTTGTCAAATTATTTTTTCTGGTTGCAGGTTCCAGGATTAGACAGATCAAAGATAGCAAGGCGCCTGCCGGCAGGCTGCGCCTTCTGGGATAGATCCCTATATTGGCATGTACAAGGAGATCTCCAAGGAGACTGGTTGAAAAGAATGTTGGTGTGGATCATTATCATATCATATAATGTGTAGATCTGATCAGATAAAGTCTATGGAGAAGGTACAGACGCCCCATAAATGCAGAATCCCCACCAAGGCGCCTTGAAGATGGCTCCAACTGAGAATTTAATTTATTTTTCTGCATTGGACAGTCAGAAGGTTGATATTTCTGGCTGTCTGGCTCGCGGCTGAGCAGTTTGAATGTAAAGCTGTGCCGTCCATGAATGCTGCCTTCGTGTCAGTCTACCAGTTCTGTACTTCATAGCATTGCACTTTTGTTGAAAGTTTATGCGAATCCAGGAACAAGCACTTACAGAAAAGGGCTTGTTTAGAATCTGCCTTGCATAGTAGTTTGACATGGTAGTTTGACCATCACTTTGGTATTCTGACTCACTTTCTGCATCTCTACCGTCACTGCGCAAAAACCTTTTCGAGTTTTAAGCTTAGGCTTTTGAACAGCTCATTAGCCCATTTAAGCTGATAGGGGAATGTTATCTGCAAATATATTGGCAGTGATGAGTGTGTGGTAGAGCAAGACCTAACAACATCCAAATGAGCACCTCATACTATGAGGCTCATAGAAACCTTTCCCTATGGTTTCTTCTACATCATCATGACCAGAATCTATCCTTATCATCCCAGCAGAATAACAGCTCCTTGCTCATGTGGAATTGCTGAATAATGTGATGATACGCGCCATGAAGTAAAGTCTCAGAGAGCAAGAGGCCAACACACTGGGCTCACACAAATAGTCTAGTCTCATGGATGATAGAAGGTATAATTGCACATTGTTTGCTAGGAGTACAATTTTCGTTACTGGTAGGCCATTAGAAAGGTAATGCCTTAATTCCCTGCATGGATTTCAATCTTGTTCTAGACTAGATGCTATTTGTATACTGCCAGCTGGAAGGCAGAATGGCCACCAAAATGACATAGAGGCTTTTCACTCTTTGCGTTGGGACTCGTTAAAGTCAATCTTGTGATGACAAACGACCAGAGCAACAACTAGCAAGAGCAACTGAACGGTATTTTAGATTGAAACACGCCCTTGCACTGCCACAAAGTGAGCTACATATCATCCTGGTCGGAGTGATGGGGACCATCTATGAATGTCATACTGAGCTATCTTCCAGTAAGTTTGGTCTAGATCGGTGTAAAGTGGAAGAGCTTACACTCACCACTCATTTAATTCAGTATGCAACATAAACCATAAATACAAGAAGGTTTGATAAGACAGACAGAGCACATGGTTCTTTTCAGAACCTTCCTACCCCAGCTAATGATTATCTTCCTTGCTTGATGGTGGGGCTTCGCTTGGCTCTTGCACCAGATGTACACCTCCTCGATTCGCGAAAAGAGGGGTTTCCCTGTTGGCGTAGTCTTTTCTTTTCTTTACCCCGTCAAACTTCTAAATGCCAGTTGCTGACCTTGTTCTGCCAATTGAGAATTGAGACCCATCTGGACAAGTATTTCGGCCGGGCATGCAGCCCTCCCAATGAGATGTTCACCTTGTTCAAATATGTGAGGATACACTCCCTCCCCACTGCACAGTGAATGAGACAAGACCTACACCGTCACTAATATCAGTTTGCAACCAAGATCATCCACACCAGAAAAAAGTTTGAATGTCTTCTCTTCATGGCGGGGAACCTGCCTAGTGCTAGCAACAGGTGCGTTCTACTCTCTTAGTGCATGCCACCAGGGAAATCCCTGCTAGCGTTAAGTCCGATGAAATTTGCTTCTATTATTTTGGCCTCCAACCTGAAAGAAATCTTCCCCCCTTAATCAACATGTACATCTGTGAGGTCTGAAACCGGACGTACTGTTGGGTGTGCCTTAAGAACACTGGCTGCTACACAGGGAGGCAGAGAAAGGAAGTTGACAAGAATGACAACTGGGCCTGCCCGGGCTGTGCTAACCTTAATGATGAACAAAAACAAAATAGCTCCCTGAGTGTATCCAGAGAATGAGCCCGACCTTTCTGCCCACAGCAGACCAAAACTTAGACAATGTGGAAAGACAAGCTTTTGACATGTCCAACAAGGCCAACCCTTGGATTTTAAAACTGGACACTGATCTTCAGAATGAATTCACCTTTGATGTCCACCCCACAAATCCACAAGTAGACATACAACCCATTGGGACCTATGAGTTCTGGATCTGTAATGTAGACCGTATTAGGTACAAGCCTAAACCTACCACTGACCAGTCCTCCCTCAACACAAATCCTCCACCTCCTATTCTCCCAGTAATCCATTCATCAAGAGTAGCATGTATCTACAGCACAGATGGAAGATGCCAGGGCATGATGGCACCGGAGCGCCTCAACATCCTTCATACAGCTTTCCACACAGCCAAGCTTTAAAAGTCTCCATAACAACATAACACCTGCACCTAAAAGCTTTGCTTCTGAACTTCTAGGGCTGCTTACTTGGAAAACAAAGCTAGAAAGGAAGGACAACGGAAAGATGATCAACGATATTTACTCGCGAGCTTTGCCAGCTCATGTACATCATGTAATACTGCCCTCCAGAAATGGTGGTTACTCAGGAAAAGATGGCCTCTCTGCTAGACTTCAACCTTAGCTACCCCCATTCAATGGGGGTCCAATAAGTCATTGGAGTGCAAAATCACGAGATGCACTCTTTGGTGCCCACCTCTCGTCCCACTCCCTCTCGTCCCAATTCACTGGTTTCTCAGTGCGCCATCCCATCTGTAACGACCATATGGTATGCATACCATGAATCTTAGCCTTAGGCATGCCATCTACTCAGCCATCCTCTGTACTGATGCAACCGCCACTTTCATGTTCCTTCCATCTTCAAGATTCCAAGTTGGGATCGATGATCACCAACCCATACTTGAGTCTCCTGAGAGCCTATCCCCACTTGTATTTAAAGCTTGGAACAATTCCTGCTGATAAGATCGTCTACGCTTCACCACAATCCTGAATTAATAAAAAGAAAACTCCCCTACCCCAGGCCCCTTGGAATATCCATGTCATAGCAGTCTGGTATACAGTTGCACGGCTTCACCTAAATAAATACAATACTATCCAAAACTCTCAATTCCACATCTTCCTTCATATAGTAAAATATCATGCCGGAATTGCCGGAAATGAATGTGCAGACGCCCTTGCTAAATACCAAGCCTGCCACGGAAACAGCCTCCCAGCTGAAACAACCATCCGCACCGCAGGCCCTGGTGGCAATTCCTTCTTTGATATTAGCTGGCTAATTGCTCTTGAAGAAGTTAATAGGCAAGGATTTCACTGAAACTCCCCAACACGGCCCCAGATCGACTTACCTTCCAAATCTTCATCTTGAAGCCGCACTAAAATCCCACATGCACTCAAATCATATGGGTTATGCCAACTCAAGTAAGCCAACTCAAATTATTTTCGATGCTCGTTTATTTGCTAGAGACAAATTATATTTGATGCTCTAGTCGCCCTGATGCCATTTTGGCCAAACTTTGGGTTAAACCCTTGCCAACTTAAGAACACAAATCCCCTATCACTCCTCATTTACACCAGGTGCCACATCCAAGACAACGCGACAGAGATGTACGCAGAGTCCACGAGCCGAATGTCAACAAGAGGGAGATACACCTCGTTGAGGTTAAATACTGTGAAGATACTCAGCCTGGACACCAATTAGAGGCCTCTAGAAACCAAACAACACGAGGTTCTTTGTAAGCGCTTGAAGGCCGAGAAATTTATCCTTCACACCATTCTTCTTGGTGTGGGATGCTCTATCTATAGTATAGATTCTATGCCTGACATACCTAAAATCTGAGTCGTCTTAAAGAGCTCGGCCTTGATACACAAAAAGCCCTTAGACTGCCTTCATATTTCAAGCTTTTCACAATCTTTCGTACTGGACTTCTTACTTTTTCAGTTAGACCAATGTTCTCTTCTTTAACCAGATACATTAAACGACAATGACTCACGTTTTGAACATGCGTATGATCAAAAGGGAACAAAACAGGGCAAATAACAGATTCAAGTGCCAATTCTTCTTGCAGACCCACCGATTGAATTCACCTGCGCAGCCCCTGGAAGGTATCACACACAAGCCTTGCAAACAAGCAGGTACACCAAGGCCGGGTCATGTACTGCAGGAGCTTTGCTAAGCCAACTCTCGCTGCGAGGACCCTCAAACGCATGAAACAATATGTGAAAAGCTTTTCGTACGCAGTTGTCTAATCAGTGCAGGGCAGTTTGTGCGAGCGCAGGCCTGCGCAAGTGGAGCAGAAGCACCCCAGAGTGGCAGAGCCTCACAAGGTTCACCATCAGCAGCCACTCTGCTACTGCTTGCAGCGGTGTCACCCTTCCGCAACCTGCTCTCGGCGCAGCACGCAGCATGCTTGCATGCCCTAGAGGCAGCTAATCCCCGCTGCCCTCCCCCATGACCATGGGCTGGGCACACGCGGGGGCAGCTGCACGGGCCAAGCCGGCGCCCGTTGAGTTGTTGGGCGCAGCCCCTGCAAGGTGTGGGCGCATGGACCCCACAGCCTCAGGCCCCCTTGCACTCGGCTGCGCTGCCAAGGAGGATTGTGGCGGCTGCGGCTGCTGCTGGTGCTGCTGTGGCGGCTGCCTGGGGGCTGCCCTTGCCGAGCCACCGCTGAAGATGGTCTGGCCTGAGAAGGGCAAATGGACTAGGGGGGCCTGCATGGGCGTGCCAGAGAGGCAGGCCGATCCAGGGATGTGCAGGCTCCCCGCGGCAGGGCTGACCTGCTGGCTCAGACGCCCTGCACGCCCAAGGGAGGGGAGGGTGTAAGGCACCCAGGTCAGGCTGGGCGGACACAAGCGGCGCAGGGGGCGAGGCAGGCATGCATGAGAGGCTTGAGCGAAATTTAGAGGGGGGGGCACCCAGCTTAGGCTGAGCAGGCACAAGCGGCGCGGGGCGAGAGGCAGGCGTGCAAGAGAGGCTTGAGCCTTGCTAGCACGCTTGCACAAACAGCCCAGGCGCTCGTATGCCAGCCTGCTTGGGCGTGACTTGCTGTGGAGCCACTGGGCAGCTCACGCACACGCCTGGCTCTGTCGTGCTTGGTGCTCCTATGCAAGGATGCCGGCACAGAGTGGCTTCCACATGCCTGCCCGTAACAGCTTGCCCGTCTTCCCCCAGTTCCCCAAAATGCCAGAATAATAGGGAGGAGGGAGGGATGTGTGAGGGACCCCAGCCCATCCCTTGTGTTGCGTGGTTCCAAATGATCATGCATAGGCTGAGATATGGCAATCTGTGGTTGTACGACTCCCCATGGTTCTCTATTGACTAAGGTTAGGCTGACAGCTTGTGTGACACCCAGCACGTGCTCCTCCCGTCCTTCCTCACCCACACATGCAAGCAGTGCAGCTTGTGTGACACCCAGCACGTGCTCCTCCCGTCCTTCCTCACCCACA
>LFIK01000608.1_pt1 | contig 27203 bp, 22 predicted proteins | sample 643401 | NCBI WGS metagenome assembly LFIK01 (sample SAMN03777447, study PRJNA286221) | soda lake metagenome | biome: soda lake; feature: Kulunda steppe; material: water; isolation source: sample T5-Br brine of Lake Tanatar-5 | place: Russia: Kulunda steppe | collected 2010-07
ACTGCTGCTGCATCTGCTGCTGCCGCATCTGTTGCTGCTGCTGCTGCTGTTGCTGCTGAAGCTGGTCGAGCTGATCGCGCTGATCGTCGGTAAAGATGCCGTCCACCCGGGATTGGAGAATAATCGACAAGGCGGTGATTTCGCCGGTCATTTCGCCCAGCTTAGCCGCGCCCTCGCGAATTTCGTCTTCATCGAAATCCTTCCCGGCTTTCCCGTGCAGCTCTTGCTGAGCTTCCTGGGCCTTGACCTGCAATTCTTCGATCTTAGGGCTGATCTCGGCGATCACTTCCCGGATCTCGGTTTGCTGATCATCACTCAGGCCAACCATTTGCGCGAGCTGGTCAACCTCGTCTGGTTGTTCCTCGGCCCCGGGAAACTGCGGCTGTTGGCCAAAAGCAGGGAGAGTAAACGCCACGGCCAAGCCGGCCACGGAAAGGAGTTGTAGTATCTTCTTGGATGTCATCATGTGCTTATTTCGCGGCATCAAATGCCGAATGTTCATGGTGTTCTCCGTAGGCGGAGAACGGGTTTTTGTTTGGCCACCCCTACAGGGCGAACTATGACCGGGAAACCTTTATGCCGATGGCAAAATCCCGATGAACCCGTAGACCCTAACCTTACTCCCACTGACGTCAAGTCGGACCTCAAGAATCAGGCAATGGACGCTCTCGAAAACGGCCTTCAACCTTTGATTCGCTGCTATAAACCCCCGCGCCCGCCTCAATCGAGAGGAATCGCCCACAACGTGCCATTTCCCCAAAAAACCCGGAAATTTTCGATGCGAGGGATGTTCTCCAGTTGTCCGCCACGCGGCAAATAACGGATGCCCGATAAAGCCAACTCTGGACGAAAATCGACTACCACAAACGCTCACTCGCTACGACATTCCCGCCGCACGGAATAACAACGCTGCATCGTCAAAATACGCATCCACCCAAGGATGAAGAAACAGGAAATAAACCAACCCGCCGAGAGCGAGCATCGGACCGAAGGGGATCATTCGGCCCAGCGCAACGTCCTCTTCGCCCTCCGCCTCTTTCGGTTTTTGAACTCGAAACAAGGGACGCACCATCAGGAGGATTCCGAGCCCGATCGTTCCCAAAACCGCACCGCCGAACACCGAGAAAACCGCGCCTTCCCAACCGGTAAAGGCCCCGATTGCCCCGACGAATTTCACGTCCCCAAACCCCATTGCCTCCTTTTTCAACACAACCTCGGCCAGGAGCGCGATCCATAGAACCACGGCAGAACCGATCAAGAGGCCGACAATGGCCGCAAGTCCCGAACGCATACTGTCGAGCAAAGCAATTTCGGACTCAAAACCGTGCAAACCTGGCACGAGGAACGCCAACACAACTCCTGCAACCGCTCCACCTATGGTAAAACGGTCGGGAATGATCATGTGGTCGAAATCGATGAACGTGGCGCACAGCAAAATCGCGCAGAAGAACATGCCGCACAACGCGACCAACGGAGGAAAGAACCACCAGCAAAGAAAAAACAGAACCCCGGTCAGGAGTTCGATCGCCGGATATCGAACGCTAAAAGCGCCTCCACAACAGCGGGCCCTACCGCGCAGAAGAAGCCAACTTACAATCGGAATGTTGTTATACCACGCGATCGGCGCCCCGCAGGCGCAGGCCGAACCAGGAGAAACCACCGACCGCTCTTCCGGTATCCGGTATATACATACATTCAGAAAACTCCCCGCGATCGCCCCGAACAGAAACGCGAAGACCCGAAAGAACCACGGAAACTGCTCGTTGAAGGCTGCGTAAGCTTCGATCATAAATCACGGCCTATGCCCGGCCCATGTAGTTGCCGTCAGCCGTGCTGATTTTGATGACCTCGCCCTCCTTGATGAACAAAGGCACCTGGACCACCAAACCCGTCTCAACCGTAGCCGGCTTCTGCACATTGCTCGCCGTATCTCCGCGAAGCCCCTCCGCCGATTCCGTCACCTTCAAGTTCACTGAAGCGGGCAGGCGCAATTCAACCGGGTTCCCATCCACCAAAAGCACTTCCACTTCGGCATTGGGAACGAGGTAGTTCTTCGCGTCAGCCACCAGGACGTCCGGCAGTTCAATCGTTTCGAACGAAACCGGATCCATGAAGAAATAACTTCCGCGGTCCTCGTAACTGAACTCAAGCTTCTGTTGCTCGGTCGTGAGGACCTCGACGCTCTCGGTGCTGGAGAAGCGGACGGCGTTACTTTTCCCGTTGCGCAGATTGCGAATCGTTGCCTGCACAAAAGCCCGAAGGTTTCCCGGCGTCCGGTGCTGCACCTCGAGGACAAGGTGAGGATCGTTGTTGTAGTTGATGACGTTTCCCTTACGGAGATCGTTAGCTTGCGGCATAATAGCGGTAAAAGGTTAAAAACGGCACAATTAAGCAATCCCTCCTCATGGTGTCAACCCGCTAGGGCAATTGACTGCAACCCCTTCCATCGCGACGTTCCCATCGATCGCAGGAGGACAAACCCGATACCGCAGCCGTAGCCCGCTTCGTAAGAAGCAGACCCCGGAACGGTTCGACAGCGGCCGAAGACTTTTCCAACAACGTCGCGGAGAGATCCGCCGGCTTACGCCACCCGCTCGACGATCAACTGCGTCGGATTCGGACGCTTCGGGGCCAGGCGATAGGCGGCCTTGAAGTATTCAAGGGCGCTCTCCAGCTTGGCTTCGTCGTTGTAATGGATCATCATCAACGGCTCACCTTGCTTGACCTGGGCTCCGACCTTCTTGATTTCCGACACTCCCACGGCATGATCGATCTTCGCCGCGCCACCATCGCGCCCCGCGCCGAGCAGGCTCACGCCCCTGGCGATCATCGCCGCGTTGATGGTATGCACGTATCCGCGTTTTGGCGCCGGAAGTTTGCGAACGTGGCTGGCGACCGGGAATTTGTCCGGACTGTCAATGTAACTGACATCGCCCCCTTGAGTTGCGACCATTTCCTTGAACTTCTGCAAAGCCGTCCCGTCCTTCAAATGACGTTGCACCGTCTGTTTGGCCGACAACGTCGAGCCGGCGACCCCGGCCAAACGGACGATTTCCATCCCTAACTTCAACACGAGTTCCTGAAGATCCTCGGGCCCTTCGCCTTTGAGCAACTGGATCGCCTCCTGAACCTCCAAGCCCGTGCCGACCGTATCCCCGAGCGGTTGATTCATGTCCGTGACCAACGCGACGCAACGGCGCTTCATGGAACGTCCGACGCGGGTCATTGATCGCGCAAGCTGTTTGGCCTGCTCCAGATCGCGAACAAACGAACCATTTCCCCATTTCACATCGATGACCAGGCCTTCCGAACCTTCAGCCAACTTTTTGCTCAACACGCCACCCGTGATGAGCGGCAAACTTTGAATCGTGGCGGTCGCATTTCGCAACTCGTAGAGAACGGCCTCAGCCGGCGAAATCTCTTTGCTCTGCTTCACAATCGCGCAATTCAACGTCGTCAATTGCTTTACGAATTTGTCGATCGACAACGTGGTATTGAAACCGGGGATCGCGCTGAGTTTATCCAGCGTGCTGATCACAAAATCCTCGTCCACCCCACACATCATTGGAACCACAACCCCACTGGCGGCGGCCAGCGGCACCAACACCATGGACGTCTTGTCCCCGACTCCCCCTGTGGAGTATTTGTCGATCTTCGGTTTGGAAATACGAGACAGGTCAATCACCTCACCGGACAACATCATCTCTTCAGTCAATGTCGCCGTCTCCTGGGCCGACATCCCCTGAAAATAGATGGCCATCGCCAATGCGGCCATCTGGAAACGCGGCATCTCCCCATCCAGCATCGAATCGATGACATAGCGGATCTCATCTTGACTGAACTCCCCACCGTCACGCTTCTTCTCAATCAGGTAAGAATAAGATGGCTTAATAAACTTTCGCCCGGCAATTGCTTTCTTTCTCATACAATAGTGGTCTGATAATAGTGACTCATCTGCACTACTAAACGTAAGCTGCTTATGATAAGCTTATTGCATTTGAGATGTCGAGGTTTTTTTTAAATGGCGGCTTGCCGGACCGCAAAAAGTGTAATAATGGGGGCCCTCAAGGTGATTTCAACCCGTCCTCGCACACCACGACGCACCTTCCGTCTCCCGCTGAATTAAGCCAAAAGGCCTTCGAAAGACGTTCGCGATGAGACCGCCCTAGGACGGCTGTTGCTGCGAGATGCAATGAAGCGCACCCAGGCCTAACACCAGATCCACGCAATCCATCGGGATGATTTCCCGTCCCGGAAAACAGTCACTCATAACCTCCGCCGCCAATCCATCCGGGCCCGATTGGTCAAAAACGGGTAAAAGGACCGCGCCATTGATGACGAGATAATTGGCGTAGCTCGCCGGGAGCCGCTCTCCATCGCACAAAACCGGACTCGGCATCGGAAGGCGTTTTAACTCAAACCCCCTTCCATCCCGCGTCCGCAGGTCCTTCAATCGCTCCCAATTCTCGTGCAAGATTGGAAAATTAGGATCCTTCTCGTTGTCTTCATAAAGCGTCACAATGGCATCCGTCCGGTAAAACCGGGCCAGATCATCAATGTGCCCATCTGTATCGTCACCCACAATACCGTCGTGAAGCCAAAGAATCCGATCCACCCCGAGATTGTCGCAGAGCTGGACCTCGATTTCCCGGCGCGTCAGATGCGGATTTCTATTCCGGTTGAGCAAACAGGCCTCCGTGGTCAGAAGTTGCCCCGCTCCATCAACCTCGATCGACCCTCCTTCCATCACGATTGGAATTTCGAACCGGCGCATGCTTAAGGCTTCCGCGATCCGGCCCGGCACTTGGTTGTCCAGGTCGTACGGCGGATATTTCCCGCCCCAGGCATTATACTGCCAGTCGGTAAGCGCCACTTCCCCCGTGCGGTCATTCTTGATAAAGATCGGTCCATGATCGCGACACCAGGCGTCGTTCGTGGGGTGATCGTAGAACTCGATCCGCGAAAGCTCCGCACCGGCCTTCGCCAGCAATCGGCGCGGTTCGTCCTGAAGGGACCTGGGACAGTTGATCCGCACCTTCTGAAAGCGGCTGATAACGGCGGCGATCTCCGCGAATTTTTTCGGAATCGGCGCAAAGTGATTCGGCCAGGTTTTGAGGTTGAACGGCCATGAGAGCCAAACCGCTTCCTGAGATTCCCATTCCGCGGGCGCACGAAATCCCTGGGAGGATGGAGTGGAATCAGTATTCACGAATAAAACCGTTCAATCGATGAAACGTTGCTGGATCGGCCCATACGTCTCGATGCGCCGGTCGCGAAAGAAGGGCCAGTTGCAACGCACTTCGTCAATGACACCCAAGTCACATTCGACGTGAAGAATCTCCTCTTGATCGACCGAAGCTTCGCCGATGAGCTGGCCGTATGGATTCACGGCAAACGATTGGCCCCAGAACTCGAGGTTCTCCTCCGCCCCGGTGCGATTCGCCGCAAGCACATAACAACCGTTGGCGACCGCATGCCCTCGCTGGACCGTCTGCCAAGCGGTGTGCTGAGCCACACCGTATTGCTCCTTCTCCGGGGGAATCCAACCGATCGCGGTCGGATAAAAGAGAATCTGGGCGCCGGACAGGGCGGTGAGCCGGGCCGCTTCCGGATACCACTGATCCCAACAGACCAGCACCCCGATCTTGCCAAACTTTGTCTCCCAGGTGCGATACCCCAAATCTCCCGGGGTGAAATAGTACTTTTCGTAATAAAGCGGGTCGTCGGGGATGTGCATCTTCCGGTATTTCCCCAAGTAGGTCCCATCGGCGTCAATTACGACCGCCGTGTTGTGATAAATCCCGGGCGCCCGCTTTTCGAACAACGAGGCGACGAGGACACAACCGCATTCCGCCGCCACTTTCGCGAGGACTTCCGTGGTCGGGCCCGGAACAGCTTCGGCCAGCTTAAACAGGCTCGCATCTTCCTTTTGGCAAAAATACGGCGTCAAAAACAATTCCTGAAGGCACACGATCTGAGCCCCGCTCGCCGCCGCCTCCCGAATCCGCTCCACCGTCCGATCGAGATTCTCCTTCTTGTCCCAGGTGCATCGCGCCTGGATGAGAGCCACTTGAACCTTCATACCCCGCAAAAAACTCAGTAAACGACTTTGTTCAAGGGATACTCGATAATCCCCTCAGCGCCCAATTCCTTCAGCTGAGGAATAATTTCCCGAACCACCCGCTCATCAATAATCGTTTCCAGAGCCACCCAATCCGGCGTGCTCAACGTCGACACCGTCGGATTACGCAGGGACGGCAAAGTATCGATCAGCTTTTGGACTTGGCTCTTCGGTGCGTTCAACTTCAGGCCGACTTTATCCTGAGCCTCCAATGCAGCCGTCAACAACAGGGCAATGCTTTCGATCTTCTTCCGCTTCTTCGGATCCTCCCAGCTTTCGCGATTGGCCACGAATTTGGTGTTTGTCTTGATCAGCGTCTCCACGATCCGCAGCTTATTCGCCCGCAACGAACCGCCCGTTTCGGTCAAATCAACGATCGCGTCCACCAGGTCCGGGACCTTCACCTCGGTGGCCCCCCAGGAGAACTCGACGTTCGCCTTGACGTTTCGCTCCGCCAAAAATTTGCGGGTGATATTCACCACCTCGGTCGCGATCCGTTTCCCCTCCAGATCCTCCACCTTCTGAATCGAGGAACTCTCGGGCACCGCCAAAATCCAGCGCGATACCGCCGAGGAAGCCCGGCTGTAAATCAAGTCACACACTTCGACCACGTCGGAATCGTTTTCGACAATCCAGTCGTGGCCCGTTAATCCACAGTCAAAATACCCGTGCTCAACATAGCGGCTAATCTCCTGGGCGCGAACGAATCGTCCATCCAGGTCCGGATCATCGATCGCAGGCTTGTACGAACGAGAGCTCGTCGTGATTCGAAATCCCGCTCTCTCGAAAAGTTTTAACGTGGCAGCTTCCAGACTCCCCTTTGGAAGCCCGATCATAAGAAATGGTTGCGTGTCCAACACCATACCAAAACAGGGGTAAAGCCGATCACAGACAAGCCATTTTTTTTGACAACCCTATTTCTCCCCCTAATCTCCCCTAAGAATCAAACAATATGTCCAATCTAACCTTATTGCGAAAAGGGCAGCCCATACCGAGTTTCTCCTTCAAAGAAGCCGACGGAACAGAACGCAACTCGCGGGACCTCGCCGGCGCATTTTCCGTGATTTACTTTTATCCCAAAGACGACACCCCAGGTTGCACCAAGGAAGCGTGTGGTTTTCGGGACCAACACCAGAAATACGTGGATCAGGGCATTAAAGTAATCGGTGTGAGCCCGGATGACGAAGCCTCCCACCAGAAATTCCGCCAAAAATTCGCCCTCCCGTTTGCGCTCGGCTCCGACACCGACCACGAAATCGCCAAGGCTTTCGGCGCCTGGGGACCGAAAACGCGCATGGGACGCACCTACGAAGGTGTTCATCGCGTTACTTTTCTCATCGATCAGGAAAACCGGGTCGCCCACGTATATCCAAAGGTTCAACCCGAGCAACATGCCGAGGAAATCCTTCGGGATGCGGCCCAATTATCATGAGCGTTCCCAAGCCACTCATTGTCATCGTCGAAGATGAAAAAGAACTCGCCAGCCTCACGGCTGAGCGCCTCGAAGCCAGCGACATGAACACCATGATTTGCAACGATGGCAATCATGCCCTGCGCTTTCTCCGGAATAATTTCGCCAATCTGCTCCTCCTCGACCTCGGGCTCCCGGATCGCAACGGGTTCTCCCTGATGGAAGAACTCCACCAACACGATATCAATGTACCGACAATCTTCGTCACCGGAAACAACTCCGAGGTCGATATCGTCAAGGGCTTCACCCTGGGAGGAGATGACTACATCACCAAACCCTTTAGTTTCAATGAACTCGTCGCCCGCATTCAAGCGGTCCTACGACGAGCGGAAACGGTCGGCGACCAAAGGGTCACCAAAAACGCCAGCGTCACGGAAGGCCCGTTTCATTTCTGCGGCGCGGAAATAAACCCGCAACGAATGGAGGTGGTGTTTCCGAATGGAACCACCAAGAAAATCGGCCGGAAAGATTTGGGGATTCTCACCTATCTCTGGACCAATAAAGGCGTCGTCCTCACCCGCAAAAGCCTGATTCACGCGGTCTGGGGGATTCACGCCGACGTTCGAAGCCGTTCCCTCGACCAATATATCGTCAAAATCCGTGACACGTTCACCCAAAACGGTTGCGACCTAAAACCGTTTAATACCATCCACGGAGTCGGATATATCTACGATCCGGAAAACACCGCCCAGACCGAGAAATCATAGTCAGTTTTCCAGGCCGGTAAGCAGATCCGGCTCGGGATATCGGCGCCGAGCCTCCTTCAAGTGATTCTTCATTTCCAGGTCGTCCAGGAGTGAAAACAGAGCCTCCCGATCCAACTCATATTTCTGGAAGACGGGAACCTCAACTTCGCAGTTCAATCGCGTCAGGGAAAGATTTCGGGCCAGGTTCTCGCGTTCCGCCTCCACCTTCTCCCGAAACCGTTCCGGCTTCAAACGGGAGACATTTTCAAGAACCCCATCAATCGAACCGTATTCCTCCAGCCATTTCGCGGCCGTCTTTGGCCCCACGCCTGGAACCCCGGGAATTCCATCGATCGAATCGCCCACCAGGGAGAGGTAGTCGGGAATCTGATCCGGTCTCACCCCAAACTTCTCCTTCACCCCGGCCGCATCAATCCGCCTCCACCCCGATTTCGCACTGGCCGTCGCGGGTGGGGTCATCATCCAAACACTGTCGTTCACGCATTGCGCGAAATCCTTGTCGGAACTGACGATATAAACTTGATGCCCCTGCCTGGAGAGTGACACCGCGTAACTTCCGATAATATCATCCGCCTCCACCTCGGCAATTTCGACCATATCGGCGCCCAACCTTCGGGTAAGTTCCTTAATCACCGGTAGCTGCTGACGCAGCTCATCCGGCATTTCAGCACGATCCGCTTTGTATTCGGGCAAGAGAGCCATCTTGCGGGGATCGTCGCCCAAATCGAATACGACCAAGATCTCGTCCGGCCGCTCCTCGTCCGCCAATCGCCACAAGGACCGCACCCACCCGTGAATCGCATTGGTAGGGAAGCCATCCGCCCTCGCTAAATGCGGGATAGCGTAAAACGAACGGAACACCAAGTTATACCCATCGACTACCAACCACTTACCCATTTCCTTGTTCTCCAAACCAATTTCGAATTCACTCAAGCCCGTCGGAAGAGCTTGAAGGTGACCGACAGGAGCCGCGACATCAAGCCCGTCATCACAAAAAAACCTCCACCAAATTACCGGCGGAGGTTTCTTAGCAAAACGTTACTCCCTAAATCACTCCTCGCGCCTTTCGCGGGAAATAGCGCCGGAAGGCATCACGAGAGTCGGATTCTGGAACAAGGCCCCCGGCTCGACATCACGCAACTGCTGGCGCATCGGAGAACCACCCGGGCTCACGAGGTTTGCCGTAACAAAGATCAGGAGATTCCTCTTTTGACTCCCCTCGCCTTCCGAACGGAAGAAACGGCCCAGAACCGGAATATCCCCCAAAACCGGCAGTTTGTCTTCCACCCGGCGAACTTCCTCACGGGTCAAACCGCCCATAACAACCGTGGCACCATCCCAGATATTGACCTTCGTGTTCACCTCACGGGTCGCGAAGATAGGCTGAAAGAAACCGGATGGAGTCGTCACAACCTCCCCACCGGAGATCGCGAGACTTACGCCACCGAATTCAACAAAGCCTTCAAACTCCGTGACACTGGGATTCAAATCGAGCGTCACACTGTTGTCCTGTTCGACGGTTGGAGTCACAGTCAACTCAACCCCAACCCGGCGCATTTGGAAATCCTGCGGAGTTCCAGGCGTGATCGTAACACCCGCGGAACCTGCCTCGCCGGTTCCACCACGACCCACATCACTCTGGGTGTCGCCAAAAGAATCCGGATACCGAATTTCCTGCGCCACATTAATATTAGCCTGATGCCCGGAAAGAACCGTCAGCTTCGGGGCACTGAGAAGGTCGGAACCGGTCCGCTGCGACAAAGCGCGAACCGCAGCCCGCACATCGAAGCCATCCACCGATCCGTCAATCGTAGCCACGCTCGTGGCGCCGCTCCCAAGAGCCGGTCCACCGGGAATCGTCGGAGGAGTCACCGGGAACGACAGGTCCCCGATCCGTATCTCATTGGCGGCAGACTGCTGGCCAGCCGAAGCCCCCGCCAAGTTACGATTCTGGGTCTGATACTGGACGTTTCCGCCCGGCGAAACCACATTCCAGTCAAAGCCGAGCTCGTCGACTGCGCTCTCAGACACCTCGAGGAACCGGGCTTCGATCTCCACCTGCCTCACATCGGTCAAGCGACGGAACACATTGCGGATTCGTTCCAGATTACGGGGAGTCTGCGTCACCCAGACATCCGTTCCGTCGTAAATCAAACTACTTCCCTGAACCGTAAAATCAACCCCGGCCGCCTGCTGAAGAAAGTCGCGGAGGCCGCTCGAACTGGCCCCGTTACCCGCGTCTTCGGGCGCGGGAGTCGGCGACGCAAAAGGGTCATCCGATCCACCGCCCGCATCGCTCGGCGCCGCCCGTCCCATCATCCGTTGAATCGTCGAAGCGGAAACCGGAAAGTTCTCGGTTTCCAAGTCCGGCCGACGGCGAACTCCCGGGCGGACAACCACAGCGTCCTCCTCCACTTCATATCGAAAAGTCACCGAGTCCACGATCAAATCGAGAACCCGCTTCAGCGACAAGTCACGCACATTGATGTGAACCAAAGGCTCATCACCGTCCCGATCCATCCCCATCGTCACGATGTTTACGCCCACGCCATCCGGATCATACTCGGCGGATACTTGGCTCAATGTGCTGATTGCCCGGCGCAACTCGACGCCCGCGAAATTCACGCTGGGAATACGGATTTCGCCCAGCTTCCGCTCCAGGGGAAGTTCTTCCACTTCGTCAGGTGCGTCAGGGCGACGGTCAACATAGATCTGCGGACGTTGCCAGGATGCCCCAATTTCCTCCAGCATCTGCTTACGGGTTTTGGAACGGTCCAAATGATTTCGCCGACTCTTCTCTTCCGCAATTCGCGCGAGCATCGCTTTCGCCTCTGAATTGTATACATCCATCGCCTCAACCTGACGGAAGGTATTCTCAGCCCCAAGCAAATCGCCGTTCAAAAATTGAGCGCGCCCCACCCGGACCATTCGACGGATTTCTTCCTGGTCTTCGACAAATCCAGGACTGGCCTCCTCGATTGGAAGGCGTGCCGGACTTACCAGCTCCCTCTCCAAATCCCGCGTAACCCGGCTGGTCCGGCGCGATTCGGGAGCGACTTCCGCGTACGAAGCCAGAGATTCCCTGGCTCCATCCAAATCCCCTTGATCCAGTTGATATTGGATAAAAGCCAGCAACGCTTCCGACTGGTCTTTCTCCAGTTGCATGTGAAGGTCTTGAGTGGCGGCATTCCTCGGCAATTCCGCACGAGCCAAGCGAAGCGTCTCAACCGCGTTGCTATGCTCGTTGTTTTTCGACTGATCCTTCGCCAAGCCGCGATAAGCTTTCACATCGTCGATAACCGTCTCCAACTCGCGTCGTTGAGATTCCGACAAACCGGAAGCAGTAAGCTCATCTCCTTCAACCTCGAAGGCAGTGTCGTCCAAGGCCGGCTGAATGTTTCGTTCAACATTTGCCAGCAGTCGTTGCAAGCCCTCGTCGTCGGGGCTGTATTCCAGGAGTTGGACGAGTTTATCTTTCGCGCGTTCCATGTCACCAACGTCACGAGCGGCTAGAGCATCGGACATGAGGCGAATCCGTTCATCAGCCGGAGCATTGCCGTGAACATTACCTGCAAATACGCCCATGCTAAGGAAGAGGCAGCAGCATGAGAAGGTATTAAGGAGATTTCGAGTCGGACGGTAGTTCTTCATATGGAAATTCTGGCTGATTTTCTAGAGCGATTGGTGGGATGAGCAATGGCAAAATTAAACTTTCTGACGAGAGTCTCGTTTAAATTCGTCACCTCCGAGTGGATGCAGGACCTGTCGCCCCCCCCTGACGCAGGACATCAGGGGTTTGCAAAGCCTCGCTGGCAGATGGATTTGCCGTGGCTCTGCTCACTCGTAAAGTTTTGGTTTCGGGTTCGGCTTCGACTTCCGCGTCCTCGCCTCCAGTCCGGGTGATAACGGCCGAACCGGGTGGATCGAGACTCTCGACGTGATAAGTAATGTCCCCATGGCGGAAGGTCTCTCCGGAGCGGGCTCGGAATTCCTGAGTCGAATCGTCCGTGGCGCGGAAAATTGCGGTCGGTTCGTCGTCCCGCTTACGCTGGTCCGAGCGCAGCGTGACTTCCTGATCGAGGCGCCGGTCCTGCAAAACGACAAACGCAACGTCATCCGTGACCGCGGTTTCGCCCCCATGATCGATCCTGACCCTGTCGATTTTGATGGATCGAACCTCGATTCCGAAGTTCCCGTATTCCTGCCCCTCACGAGCCAGCACCTGTTCGCCGGTTTCGACATTCTCCAAAGTAGCCAGATAACTTCCCTCCCGGCCAAAATAACCGACCAACTGGACGCGGTAGAGAGCGTCTTCGATGCTGACCAATTCAATGCCGAATTCCTGCGGCGCGGGTAGATCGACGCCGGGAAGAACGAACTCACCGGCGTCGGTGTCAAAAAGGATCACCGGCGGCGTGAAAACATCGAACACCCATTCCGGGCCGGCGCTTTGGGCAGGCGGGTTTTCCCACTCCGCAAGGCTGAGATCCAGCTCGGGGAGTTCCGATACCTGTAATGTGTTCTCTGCCCGCAGTGCGGGAATATCCACGAACGCCGTAATCGGCTGAGGGTCGGGGCGAAACGCGGCGAATCCGAAGACGACCAGCAGCACCAGCAGTGCGCCCACCAAAAGAATTTTGTCGTAATATTTACTGATCATGTGTTGTCCCAAGCTGACTTATTCGTCGGCGTCTTCGACCGGCTTAACGTCCACAAATTCCATCGAAACCGTGAAGCGTGAAAGGTTATCGGCAACGAGCGGAATCCTTTCCCCGCTTCTCGATTCGGCACCGTTCTCATCCTCCGACTCAGCTTCGGTCTCTGCGGGGGAGGACCGTTGGGCCCGGCGCGGTTGCCGACGCTCACTGCTTTCACGGCGGCGCTCTCCGGCCTGACCAGCCGGAGCGACTCGGACATTGCGGACGATTAACGGCATATCGAATGAAGTCAGTTGATTCAGAAACGAACGCAGGGTGGAGGCACGCCCGGTAAAGACGACCTGATAGGCAGACGTATCGGCCACGTCAGGAATCGCAGCGGTAAACTGGGGACTCAATTGAAAGGTGCCCCCTCGGTTTCCGTTCTCCCCCCCGTCCCCGGGACGTCTCACCTCGACCAAACTCTTAGGCTCTGCTTCGAACAACCGGTCGAGAATGTAAGCGACTACCAGCCGCTGTTTATAGACCGACGCCAAACGCCCTTCGGCCGGTCCCACGCTGGAATAGGCCTCGAAACCAAAATGGGAATCTTGAACATCTTCTGCGCTCAGACCCGCGGCGATCGCCCGCTCGCGATAGTCATCGACGAAACTGGCGATATCGAAGAAGGCGTCGGATCGACTCGTCGGATGATCGGCGAACGCTTCGGAGAGACCGCTCCGCCCTTGCATTGAAGCGTGATATAGCTGGAGCTCATCCCGCTGACGTTCAATTTCAGCGGCGCTGTTCTCCACGTTTCGCCGGTGGGGCAGAACTTCGCCCCCGGCAAGTCGGCGGTACTCGTCGACTTTGCTCCTAAAAGCATCTTCGGCCTCGCGCGCCTCCGCGCGCTGCCCCAGAATCATGACGGTCTCAACCACCAAGACGGCTCCGAGAACGGCCATGGCGAAGGTGAAGAGTAGGTTTTTTTTAAGCCAAATCATGCAATCGAAATTTAAAGACCTCGTTCAGGATTGACGATGAGAACGAAATGAAAGCGGAGAATCCCCGCTTCGTCCGCATCGAAGCGCTCATTCTCCACGGCGGAGATAAATTCGGAATCCGTAAAGCTGGCGAGAAGGGAGGTGACTCGGCTCTGACTGGCTGGACTCACCCGGGAGAGTGGATTCTCGCGATCCAGAAGCCGTCCGGAAACATTCAAGCGAATCTTTTCGACTTCGGGCTCCGACGCCTGGTCCTGGGCTCCCCCGATTAAACCGCCCCGGCCAGTGCGTTCCTGACGCCGCTCCGGTTCAACCGCAGCCAATTCATCGAGCCAGACGTCTTCCACTTGAACGAGCCGCTCTTGCAGATCGCGCAAGAGCACAATCCAGTTCCCCTTGGCCTTCGTCAATTGCTGGAACGACTCGATCCGTTCCCGAATCTCACTCGCGCGGTCCAGATTGTATTGAATTTCGTTGTTTAGCTCCCGAAGGGGAACCAGCTCTTTCTCCAACTCGGCCGCTTGCTGCATAAACGTTTCGGCCTGAGTCTGATAATTGAGCACTGGAATAAACCCGGCCACGACTAAAATCGCGGCGGCCCCCACGAGATAAGTCCGTTTCCGTTTGAAATCGATCTGTTTCGCCAGCGCCGGAGGCAGCAAATTGAGGTGCGAAGGCGTTCCCGGCAGCGCTCGAAGGGCGGTGCCGACAAGGGTGCTGAATTGGAGACGGTGGCTGTCCACCATTTCCTGAGGCACCTTGGGGCGCACCGTGACATTGCGCAACGCGTCATACCATTCGACGTCAATCTTCAGCTTTTCGCCTAAATATTCAATAACACCCGGAACGATCGCGCCGCCTCCGGTCAGATAGACGATCGAAACCTGCTCGGCGCCACTTTGACGCCGGAAGTTCACGATCGAACGCGTGACCTCCATACTGAACCGGCGAAGGAAAGACTCCGTCGCGCGCTGGACGCCGTTCAACATCTCCTCCTCCACATCGTCCGCTTCACCGGCGAACACATGGAGCTTCAGGGCCTCCGCGTGGGCGAACGAAATCTTCAGATCGTCCGCGATACTTTGCGTCAGCGCGTTGCCGGCAATCGGCACGTTCCGGACGAAAAAACCGTGGGTGTCGATAAACAACAGGTCCGTCGATTTGGCCCCAATGCTCACCAGCAACGCCCCCTCCTGCACCTCCGGGTAACTGTGGCGGAAGGCGTTGAATTGCGCCATACTGGCCGGTTCGACGATTTCCGCTTCGACGCCGAGAACCGCGATCCGGTCACACAGACTCTGCGCGATCTCGATCTTCATCGCCACCAGCGCCACTTCAAACTCGGCACCATCGTCCAGAAGCGTTTCGTAATCCCACACCACTTCCGGCAACGGATACGGAATATTCTGTTGGGCTTCGAATTTAACAATTTGATCCCGCTTGTTCTTCGCCACGTGCGGAATCTTGAGGAACTTCATTAAGAGAAGATGCCCCGGTGCGATCAGATAGGCGGCCCCCGAAAGCTTTTTACGCTTGGAAATGGCCCGCAAGCCCATTTGAACAGCGTTGACCCACTCCTGCTCATTCGAGTAGTCGCCGCCAATGACTTCAGTCTCGAGCGCGGAAAGAATCGGACCCTTCGCACTGACTGTAAAAGAACCAACCGACACATGATTCGCGCCGCAGTCGATTACCAAAACCTTTTTTGGAGAACTCATCAGATGGAAACAGGCATTTGCAATTTAACAGGTCGACGCAAGAAAAATTTCCCGCGTGGTTGCAGAGGGTTTAAGGGACGGATCACGGGAAGCATTTTTGGCGGCATTCAGATCTTCCGAAGGTTAATAGCTGATTGAGAAACAACAAGCGAAACTTTTCGCCAAGTCCGATCCACCCGGCCTCAGCCACAAACAGTTTGGGACGCTGGACAAAAAAAACGGACGGCATTGTCCCATGCGCCCGAAGTCGGCGAATATTTTGAAGAGTGGCTCTTAAACCCATAAAGGATTAGTCATCGGATGAAATGTCGGGCAAATCAATGTAAAAATCCGAATCCGGCCCTTAATAATGTCTTTTCCAGTCCCGAGGGACAAAGCGCATCCCACTTCCTCGCCCGCTTCCGGGCCGGTATCCGAGACCCGGCTCAGCGCCGCGTTTTTCACCTTTTTGATTTGCCGCAGACGGTGCTGTCGGCGAAAACCTCTCAACGATGTCGAGCCAAACCAGCCGTCCCTTCAAGATCAGCGTGCTCATATTCCTGCGAGACCGCCGGAAGCGTTTTCTGCTGATCCAACGCGCCCGTTCGCCCAACAAAGGCCTTTGGAGCCCGATTGGGGGAAAGTTGGAAATGAACGCGGGCGAATCACCGTTCGAGTGCGCTGTCCGGGAAACCCGCGAAGAAACCGGGGTCAGCGTCACGGAACGGGATTTGCACCTGTTTTCGATGATCTCGGAAAAGGATTACGAAGGCAGCGGACATTGGTTGATGTTTCTCTTCGAGTGCCACAAGCCAATCGAGACCCTGCCGCCTTCCATTGAGGAAGGTGAGTTCGGTTTTTTCACACGGGAGGAACTGAACGCCATTCCCGTCCCGGAAACGGACCGGACCGCCCTATGGCCCATCCATGACCGCTACCACGACGGCTTCGTTTCCCTCCGCGCCAATTGCGACCCGGGCCATCCTCTCGAAATTGTCGTCGAGGAAAGCCGCGAGGCGAACGGCGCCCCGGGAAAAAACTCTCTGACGGAATTCCGGCCGGCGTGAGAGCGGGCCGTTCCTGCGGCGGAATCCCCAAACAAGGGCAACCGAGCGGAAGTCGCCTCCGGGCTCGCAAACCGATTTACCTTGATTTATTCTCTTAAGACTAGAATTTTTAAACCTTTAATTGAAAACACCGTGAGTAAAAAGACGAATTCCACACTCGATCTGGACCATCCCGCAGCAGCTGAAGCAAACAAGCTCGCGGCGATCAACAGTTCTCTCAGCTCCGATCAAAAGGTCGACCTCTACAGCCAAATGGTAAGGGTTCGACGCTTCGAAGAACGCACCGTCCGCTGTTACCAACAGGGGAAGATCGGAGGCTTCTGCCACACTTATATCGGCCAGGAGGCCGTGGCCGTGGGCAGCATCTCCGTGCTGGGCGAAGAGGACCAGATCATAACCGCCTACCGCGACCATGCCCACGCTCTGGCCGTCGGAATGTCGATGAACGAACTCATGGCGGAGCTTTTCGGAAAATACACCGGCTGCTCCAAAGGCAAGGGCGGCTCCATGCACTTTTTCGCCCCGGAGAAACGTTTCTGGGGCGGCCACGGGATCGTCGGCGGACAAACTCCGCTGGGAGCGGGCATTGCCTTCGCCCTGAAATATCTGGAGAAGAAAGCCTGCTGCCTCTGCTACCTCGGCGACGGAGCCGTCAATCAGGGGGCCTTCCACGAGGCGCTCAACCTCGCCGCGCTTTGGGAACTTCCCGTCGTCTACATTATCGAGAACAACTACTACTCGATGGGCACCAGCCAGCCGCGCTCCTCGGCCGGCAACCCCCTCGCCAAGCGCGCTCTCGGATACGACATGGATTACGACGTGGCCGATGGCAACGACCTCTACCTCGTCCGCGAAAAAACCGCCGAGGCCGTCAAGCGGGCCAAAGAGGAATCCCTCCCCACCATTCTCGAATTCAAGACCTATCGCTTCCGCGGCCACTCCATGTCCGATCCGGAAAGCTACCGGACCAAACAGGAAATCGAGGACAAGAAGAAGACCGATCCCATCGTTCTCTTCGAAAAGTATCTCCTGGGCGAAGGCATCCTAAACGAAGAGAAAATCAAGGAGATCGATGGCGCCGCCAAAAAAGAGGCGGCCGACTCCAACGACTTCGCCGAACAAAGTCCGTTCCCGCCGGAAGAAGAGCTTTTCACCGACGTTTACACCAACGACGAAGATTACCTCAAAAAGAAGTAACAGGATTAGTCACGAAGCTCACTCGCCCTCTCGGGACTCCCGAAGGCGACTTCCCTCTCTCTCCGAACGTCTCTCTTTGAATCCATGCAGAAAATAACTTATCGCGAAGCTGTCAACCAGGCCATCACCGAAGAAATGGAGCGCGACAGCAAGGTCTATATCACAGGCGAAGAAGTGGCCGAATACCAGGGCGCTTATAAAGTCACCAAGAACCTGCTCAACAAGTTCGGCCCCAAACGGGTCATCGACTCTCCAATCAGCGAAACCGGTTTCGCCGGTCTCAGTATTGGCGCCGCCATGTATGGCCTCCGTCCGATCGTCGAGTTTATGACCTGGAGTTTCTCCTTCGTCGCCTTCGACCAAATCGCCAACAATGCCGGCAACATCCGTTACATGTCGGGAGGGCTCATCCAAATCCCCATCGTCTTCCGCGGCCCCGCCAACGGTGGCGTCAACGTCGGCGCAACCCACTCCCACACACCGGAAAACCTGTTCGCTCATTTCCCGGGCCTCAAGGTCGTCTGTCCGAGCAATGCCTACGATGCGAAGGGGTTGCTCAAGACCGCCATCCGCGACAACGATCCGGTCTGTGTCATGGAAGACACCCGCCTCTATGACCACGTTATGGAGATCCCGGATGATGAATATACGATTCCATTCGGCCAGGCGGACATTAAACGCGAAGGCACCGACATTTCCCTCGTTGCGCACGGACGGGCTGTCGTCACCGCGCTGCAAGCGGCGGAACTCCTGAAAGAACGCGACGGTGTCAACGCCGAGGTGGTGGACATTCGCTCCATTCGTCCGCTCGATTCCGAAACCATTCTGAAATCAGTCCGCAAAACCCACCGGGCGGTTCTCGTCGAGGAAAACAAACCGTTCTGCGGCCTCGACGCCCAGATCGCCTACGTCATCCAGGACGAGGCCTTCGACGATCTCGACGCTCCGGTGAAACGGGTTTCGGCTCTCGATGTCCCCCAACCTTTCAGCGACCCTTTTGAGAAAATGGTCTTGCCCGACGCCGAACGCGTCTACAAAACCTGCCTCCAAATCCTGTAACCGATAGATCACGCATGGCCTCCATTATCGAAATGCCGAAGTTGAGCGACACCATGACGGTGGGCACGCTCGTAAGCTGGTTAAAGCAAGAGGGCGAGCCGGTCGTCTCGGGCGACATGATCGCCGAGATCGAGACCGACAAAGCCACGATGGAGTTGGAAGCCTTCGACGAAGGCGTTCTTCTCAAGCAACTGGTCAAACCAGGCGAACAGGTGCCAGTCGGCACCTCGATCGCGGCCATCGGCGAAAAGGGCGAGAAAGTCGACACCTCGGCCTTGGCCGAAAAGGCTCCCGCCGCCGATAAAGGCGCCTCGGAAGAGCCCCCGAAGGAAACGACTCCTCCGGCTCAAGACCATGGCCAGGAAACAGCGAAGAAGGACGAGCCACAGGAACAGCCGGCCCCCTCGTCCAGCGCCACCGAACCGGCTCCGGAACCTGCGCCTTCTTCCGGCGACGGCAAACGCCTTAGGGTCTCCCCCCTCGCTCGCCGCCTGGCAAAAGAACGAGGCGTGGCCCTCGAAAACCTCCAGGGCTCCGGTCCCGGGGGCCGGATTGTCAAAGCGGATGTCATCGCCGCCGCGGAAAAAGGCACAGCTCCAGCCGCCGCTGCCAAAGCCGCGCCGGGAACCCCACCGCCCGCTCCCGCACCGATAGCCGCCGGCGGACCGATTGCCGAAGAAAAGACGATCACTCTCTCCAATATGCGCCAAACCATTGCCCGGCGCCTTCTGGAATCAAAGACGCAGATCCCCCACTTTTACCTGGAAGTCGATGTCGATGTCGAACCGCTGTTGGCGCTCAGGCAGAAGTTAAACAAGGCACTCGAAGGACTTACTCCCGAGCAGGGGGGCGGCAAGCTCAGCGTCAACGACTTCATTCTCAAAGCCTCCGCCGAGGCGCTGCGCCGCATTCCCGCCGCGAACTGCTCCTGGCAAAACGATAAGATCCATCAACATCCTTCCGCCGACGTCTCCTTCGCGGTGGCGATCGACGAGGGTTTGATCACGCCGGTCATTCGCCAGGCTCATAACAAGAGTCTGCGCCAGATCAGTGCCGAGGTGAAGAGCCTCGCCTGGAAGGCGAAGAACAAGAAGTTGAAACCGGATGAGTTCACCGGCGGAACATTCTGCGTGTCCAACCTCGGTATGTATGGGATCGATCGTTTCAACGCCATCATCAATCCCCCGAACTCCGCCATCCTCGCAGTCGGCGCAACCCGGAAAATCCCGGTTGTCCAGGGAGACCAAATCGTCATTGGCCAACGGATGTCGCTGACCCTCTCTTGCGATCACCGGGTTGTTGACGGTTCGGTGGGAGCGGAATTCATCAACGCGCTTCGCGAACTGCTGGAAACACCCGCCCTCGCGTTGGTGTAAAACGGAGCGAGCGAGAAGACGTCTTTAACGATCCACCAAACCGTTCCCTTGGCAGCCAAGGTCGGGAGCTTCTGTGGAACCGGGGCTCTCTGCGTTAGAGTGCGCGCTACGGAAGCAAAGTCACATCGACCAGTTCCCCCGGCCGGAGATTCAACCCCGCCGGCATCCCGATCACAACCGGCAGCCCGGATTCATATTGCTCCAAAAATGGCTGGCGAAACGCAGGGCTCAGCTCCTCCATCTGGGGGCCGACGAAAATAATCTCAGACGAAATCCGCTGCCGGGTCATGTTTCTCGCTCCGATCTCGACCTCCATCCCCACCGACGGCTCAATACTCAACGGCTGGCGAAGATAGGCCACAATTCGTTCAGCGCGGTCCGACTGAATACTCAAGATCGGATCCCCCTCGACGACATGTTCTCCATTGCGGCGATGCAACATCATCACCGTTCCCGAAATAGGAGCCACTAAACGGGCCGGCCGAAGCTCGGCCTCCTTTAAGCGGAGCCGCTCCTTCTGTAATTCCAGCGTCGCTTGCAACGCCGCCGGGGCAAAATCGTCATCCCCACGCTCCACGCCCAAAGTCTCAATCGAACGCTGCATCGCCTCCACGATATCTTCAAGCTGGCCAACGGTTTCCTCCAAAACCTTGAAACGATTTCGGGCTCGCTCGTATTCATCCTGTGATACCGTTTGATTCTCGATAAGGCGTCGAGCCCGTTCGTAATCCCGCTCCGCCTGGCGAAGTTCGATCGTCCTGATCGCCAGTGTCGCCCGCTCATCCATCCAATCCAGTTTCAAGGATTCCAGCTGGAGGGCGTTCCGTTGCTGATCCAGAAACGGATCGATCCATCCAAGCCGGGTCAACTCAATCTCCGCCTTGAGAACCGCAAACGACGCGTGCAAAATATCAGGCGGGGTCGTAATGATTTCCCCTAAATCCGCACCCGCCTCCACCTCTTCGAAACGAGCTACGCGCAATTGGGATAGCGTTCCCGCGCCGGGACTGGTGACTTCGCTCACCACCGCCTCCACTTCCCCCGCCATCGACGCGGGAGCCGACTCCTCCTGCCATAAATAAATCACCGCAAAGAGCGTGGCGCCACAGGCGAGAAACGGAAGGGCTTGAAAGCGGAAATCCTGCCAACGCTGCCTTAACGGAATGGGAATGGGTGTAAGTTTGCTCACAATACATCACGGCAACGCCGTTAGATTTCAGATTGCTCCTGGGCCATCAGGCCGGTCACCCTCTTGGCTCCTTCCAGTCGCCGGACTTCGGTAAAAAGCTCATCCATGCGGGAAGGATCGCGCAATAGCAAGCGATATGAAAGATCGGACCCCTCCTCTTCCCCGCTCGACCGCTGACTGGCGCATTGCGTCCGGCGGCTGTGACGCTGAAGCAACGACTGCAACTCCGGCAATTCCGCCAGCGGACGCGCCCAATGGAGATTCAGCACAACGTCATATCGATGCCGGCTGCCAAATGAGGAATACCAGAGGTAGAGTAAAATCGTTGCAATCACCACCAGACCGATAACCGCCGTACCATAACGTTGAGTACCGCACGCCATGCCCAAAGTAATTCCAGCCAGGATGTAACAAGTATCCAACGTGTCGCGTAGAATATTTCGAAACCGCACGATCGCAAACAAAGCCATTAACCCAAAGGCGGTCACCAGGTTGTTCGACAAGACCATCATCACCATCGAGACCAGAAACGGCATGATCACCAACGAACTGACGTAAGTCCGCGAATAGGAAAGTCCGCTATGGGTAATCATGTAGACCCAGGCGATCACCTGGCCACAGAGGAAGGCCAGAAATAAAGCCAGCAGAATGGCACTGAAACTCACCGGCTCGGCCACCGCTTCAGCGCGGAAGAATTCTTCGATCATAAGGGTTTTTCGGAAATATACCGATTGAAATTTGCCGAAGTGCGGCGCACGGTCCGCTCGCGACCTTCACTCGCGGAAGCATTGCCCACCTCCATCGGAAGTGACGTCTGATGAATCCGGTTCTCTTCCTCCATCAAAACCACCCCATCGACATATTTGGCCGCTGAAGTTTGGCGCAACCCGAAAACCCGGACCAATTCCCCGAACCAATTCGGGAAACGCCCCGTGAACTTAAGCTCCAAAACCACATCATCGCCAAAGACCAGCAACGGATCCTTCATCTCCGGGGTGAGGCGGCTCGTCGGTTCCGGACAACTCCGGACTTTCCGGTCAAACGTGACCCGAACCGAATTATCGCCGCCCGCCGGCAACCAGGCCTCCCGAACATAAGCCACATGCACTTTCGGAGTGGCCTGCAGACGATTGAGATGGGCGCTGAAGTTGTGAAGCGCTCCGAGTTGCTTGGGATCGTCCGTGGCCATCTGGCTCGGATCCGGTAACTGACCGCCCAAAATCGAATCCACCGCCTCCCGCTTCACCGCCCCGCGCTCTTTACTGATCGTGTTGTCCATCCGCTTCTTGATTTCGAAATAAACCGGAGCGCCCGGACGGTTCTCATAAAAGCGAAGGCGAAGTTTGAAGCGGTTTTTATCCCCGTTGATCGTGCTTTGGTGCAGCGTAAAAGTATCGGAATCGAGATATAAACTATGCACCGGATACGATAAATTCGGCTGCGTCGCCCCAAACTCATCCACTTCCAAGTACGACTGCACGAAATCACGAGCCGCCAACGCCAATGACTCCGGAATAATATACTTCAATTCGAAGCGCTGTTGCTGAAGACGGTCTTTGCTCACAAGGTATTTATAAAGAGGTAATTAATGGAACTCACCCAATTGTAACAAATCAGATTTTGGCCGACGAAAATCCCAAGGTCAAGGATAAGGAAGTTTGTGTCTCCATTCCAACCCCCTAAGTGGAGGTTTTCCTTCTGGACCGTTTATTTGACAACGGGAACCATTCGCGGGAATGGTTGACTCCAGCAAAGTCAATAAGACGTCTGCAAACTCCTCCCAACCGCCTGCCACGGGAACTCGCGCTGAGCCCAAAGGCCGAAGTAGGTCGCCTAAATGGTTACTCCACCGTCACACTCTTCGCAAGGTTGCGCGGTTTGTCCACGTTGCAACCGAGCTCAACCGCCATGTGATAGGCGAGTAACTGAAGGGGCACCACCGCCAGAATGGGTGTCAGACATTCCGCGCATCGCGGGATGTAGATGACATCGTCGGCGATATCTTCCATCTCGGTTTTCCCCTCCGTGGTCACCGCGATCACGGGGCCTTGCCGAGCCTTCACTTCCTCCATGTTGCTGACGTTCTTTTCGAACACCATGTCGTCCGGGGCGATGAAGACCGAGGGCAACCGCTCGTTGATGAGGGCGATGAAGCCGTGTTTCAATTCCGCACTCGGATGGCCCTCCGAAAAAAGGTAACTGATCTCCTTCAACTTCAAGGAGGCTTCCAACGCGATCGGGAAATTGAGCTGCCGCCCCATGAAAAGCATCCCGTCATGGTAGGCGTATTTTTTGGCGATGGTGCGAATCTGTTCGTTCTGCTTCAGAATGGTCCGGATCTTATCGGGAATGGCCTGCATCTCCTCGATAATCCGCTGCCCTTCCGCAGTGGAGAGATGTCGCATTCGCCCGAGCAACAGGGCCAGGAGGGTCAACACCGTGATCTGCGAAGTGAACGATTTCGTCGCGGCCACCCCGATTTCCGGGCCCGCGTGCATATAGACCCCGCCGTCACTCTCGCGGGCGATCGTGCTGGCCACGTTGTTACAAATCCCGAGCGTGCGGTGTCCCTTCCGCTTGCTCTCGCGAAGAGCCGCCAAGGTATCGGCCGTTTCACCGCTTTGACTCACCGCGAACACCAGCGAGTTTTTGTCCATCGGGATATTCCGATACCTGAACTCACTCGAAAACTCGACTTCCGCCGGCAAATACGCCAGCGATTCGACCAAATGTTCTCCGACCATGGCCGCGTGTCGCGCGGAGCCGCAACCGACCAAAAGAATCCGGTCCACTTCCCGCAATTCTTTCGCCGTCATATTGATGCCGCCCAGCTTCGCCGTGGCTTCATCCATCGACAAGCGCCCCCGCATCGCGTCCAACACGGTTTCCGGCTGCTCAAAGATTTCCTTGAGCATATGATGCGGGTAATCCCCCTTGCCAGTGTCCTCAGCCGAGAATTCCACCTGGCTGATCTCGTAAGCGTCCGACCGCCCGACCGGGGACGAGATATGGAAGGTGTCCGCCTCAACCGCGACGATATCGTGATCGTGCAGATAAATCGCCTCCCGGGTGTGCGCGACAATCGCGCCGGAGTCACTGGCGAGAAAATTCTCTCCCTTCCCCACTCCCAGGACCAGTGGACTCCCGCGGCGGGCGCCGACCATCAGTCCCGACAAATCCTGATGCATAAGAACGACCCCGTACGTGCCGCTAACTTGGGTCAAAGCTTGACGCAACGCCTCCGTCAACTTCTCGCGCGAAGCGGGTTGATCCAGGTTGTCGTAACAGCGGCCAATCAGGTGAGCCAAGACTTCCGTGTCTGTCTCCGACAAAAAGACATGCCCTTCCGAAATCATCTCAGCTTTGAGTTCCTTGTGGTTCTCAATAACGCCATTATGGACCAAAGCCAACTTTCCACTCTGGTCCGAGTGCGGATGAGCATTCACATCGACCGGTTTGCCGTGAGTCGCCCAACGGGTGTGACTGATACCCGAGGTTCCCTGCAACGGCTCAGCCTGGAGCAATTCGGCCAGGTTGGCGATCGGCCCCGCACATTTGCGCGTCTCGATACCCTTGCCATTCGGGATCGCAATCCCGGCGGAGTCGTAGCCCCGGTATTCGAGCCGTCGAAGTCCATTGAGGAGAATGGGAGCCGCCTGGGCTTTTCCAACATAACCGATAATTCCACACATATCTTGATCTAAAATCCCAGAAACTTCGACCTTGTGCAAATCAAAGTTTCCGGTTTAACCGGCAGCCCCGGAAGAAAAATCCCGTAACCTTGGACCTTCACCCGAGTTCTCGCAAGCACCGCCGATAAGTTACTGCGGAATAAAACAACCCGGCATCCCCTTCATTTCGCCCGGTTTCCGTCAACCCACACCACCTCCGGAAAAACCGCAGCGACCTCGCGACGGCCCAGCAGTTTAATCGTGCTTTCTCTATTTCTCCTGTGCTACCTTCTCGCGCTTATTGTGATGCCAACCTACGTTCGCCTTTGCCTGTTGCTTTTCCTGAACGGCCTCTTTGTGCCGTTGGGAACTGCCGTGGAGGTGAACTACTGGCCGTTCTTCACTGGAGAACGCGATCAGGAAGGCGAAATCCGCTCCTGGCAGGCGGGCGGTCCGATCGTTTTCTCCGAGACACGTCCAGGAGAGAACATCAGCGGAGTGCGGCCCCTCTTCGTCCGTTTCCAAGAAACCGAACGGGACGCGGGCAGCGTTCACGTCCTTTACCCCGTCTTCAATCACCGCCACTGGCCACTCGGGTCTTCCTGGGATCTGTTTAACCTCCTGCGTTTCGAATCGTCCCGGGCCGGAACCCCGGAGGCCAGTCAACGCCTCCACCTGTTTCCCGTCTTCTTCCGGCGCGCCGACCCCGATCCCGAAAGGTCCTACCTCGGAGTTTTCCCCATCGCGGGCAGCACCCAGAACACCTTGGGTTACGATGAAATCCGTTGGTTTCTCTTCCCCTTGACCGCCCGGTTGCAACAAGGAGATGTCACCACCCTCGCCGCGCCCTGGCCTTTCCTCCGCCTCGTCCGCGGCCCGGAAACCTCCGGCTTCCACGTCTGGCCGCTCTACGGAGAGGTCCTGCGCGAAGACGTCTCCACTCACCGCTACTGGTTCTGGCCTCTCGGCTACCATGTCTATCAGGAGACGGGAGGCGATGTGCCGTACGAGGCGTTCGGGTTTCTTCCACTCTACGCCTCCTCCAGCTCAGCCACCAGCATGAGCCGAACCTTTATCTGGCCGTTTTTCGGATACACCGTCAGCAGCGATCCGGAATACCGCGAGCATCGCTACCTTTGGCCGTTCTTCGTCCAACGCCGCGGCGAAAGTTACCGGAATCGATGGGCTCCTTTCTACACCCGCTCGATCCGAGCGAACCAGGACAACCGATGGATCCTCTGGCCGCTCCATCGGCAGGCTTCCTGGCAGGAGCGGGACTTGCTCAATGAGCGGACCCAATTCCTCTATTTCCTCTACTGGTCCAACCGGCAGTCGAGCCCCGCCCATCCGGAACTCGACCCTGCAATCAAACAACATGTTTGGCCCTTCTACAGCTACTGGGACGACGGAGCCGGTCGCAGCCAATTCCAAGTCTTCAGTCCGTTCGAGGTTTTCTTCCCTTTTAATGAGGCCGTGCGGGCGAAGTATTCCCCCCTGTTCGCCGTGTATCGACTCGATTACGAAGAGGATGTTCGCGCTCGCCACTCACTTCTTTTTAATTTCATCACCACAAGGCGCGAGTTCGAGGAGGATACCTTCCACCTGAATATCGGTCCGCTATTCCGCTACGAAACAGGGCCGGACCGTCGGGAATGGGAGTTCGCCAAGGGCCTCCTCTCCTTTTCGGCCGAGGAGGAGGAGCGGTCTTTCGGCGCGCTCTGGCTCAACCGCCCGCGCAAGAACGATCTGGACGATACCCCACGGCTCGCGCGCCCGAGGCAATCCCTGATTCGCCACCGGAACAGAAAACCCAGACGCGCCGAGTTGAAACCAAGTGTTGTCACAAGAACCCGCTCCTCATGAATAAGGTCAACCAATTTTTCGACCACGTCGGTTCAGCCGTCATCCTTGTCGTGCGTTCCCTGGCTTTCCTTCCACAACTTCCGCGCAACGGACGGCGTTTCATCGACCAGTGTATGCTGATCGGCTACACCACCTTGCCGATCG
>LFIK01000611.1_pt1 | contig 27181 bp, 24 predicted proteins | sample 643401 | NCBI WGS metagenome assembly LFIK01 (sample SAMN03777447, study PRJNA286221) | soda lake metagenome | biome: soda lake; feature: Kulunda steppe; material: water; isolation source: sample T5-Br brine of Lake Tanatar-5 | place: Russia: Kulunda steppe | collected 2010-07
CCGGGGCCGACACCGGCCTCCGAGGCCAGGTCGGTCGCGGTCATGGGGGGAAGATCGGCCGCTGCGGCCAGAACACGGCGCCGGGCCGCCGTCATCCGCTGCCCGATCTCTTCCGGCGCATCGGTTCCGGCAAGGGTGAAAAGGGTCACGGGCTTAGGCGGCGCCATCAGCGCCGTGCTGCCGACCGCCAGACGAAGCACCGCGCCCGGTGGCGCCATGACATAAGCCGCGACCCAGTCGATAAAAGCCATGAACGAGTCGGTCAGCCGCGGCAGATCAAGGATGGCCGACAGGGGCTTGAGCCGATCCGGCGCCAAATCGTTACTGCCCGGCCCCCAGACGACTCCAACGACCTCGCGCCGGCCGAGCGGCACCACGACCACCGTTCCCTTTGGCAGCACAGCCTCGACCTCGGTATTCGTGGCGCGGTCCTCGTTATCGCGAACCAAATCATCGGGGACTCGATAATCGAACGCCCGAGGCAGCGGCGCCGCCACCAGCACCGAAACACAAAAGACAAGACGATCGCCGGCAGGTCCGGCACACAGAGAATCGGTCATGAGCGCAAAGCCCGGTTCTGGTGTTTCAACGGTCGGCACGACCGGACACTGGCACGGCGATGCCGTCGGCGGAACGGCTATCAACCCGTCGTCACCACCCCAAAGGCAAAAAAGCCCCTTGCCGTGGACGACGCCACGATGTTCAGTGTCGATAGCAACAACCCCAGGGCCGGAACGAGGCAACGATCGTGACCGAAAAGGCGAAATCATCGAATGACGGTACCGCCGGGCCTCAATCCGGCGGCCGGGCGACAGACGATGCGACCCCGCAAACGACGCTGACGACGGAAGAGGCGGTTGGCTTTTTCCTGCGACGCAATCCGGATTTCCTGGCCGAGTTTCTGGATTCAAACCCGGATATGCTGCTCAAGATCCGCCCGCCCGAGGGGCCCGCAACGGGCGGCGTGATCGATCTCCGCCACGTCATGCTGGAACGCCTGCGCGGCGAGGTGACCCGGCTGACGGACCAACAGCGCGGCATCATCAGCGCCTCCCGCGCCAATCTGACCATTCAGAACCGGATTCATACCGCCGCGCTTCAGCTGCTCGACGCCGAAAGTTTTCAGCAGCTCATCGACACGATCGCAACCGACCTGCCGGCTATGCTCGATCTCGATGTCGCCGCTCTGGTCATCGAACGCAGCAGCGCCGAAGACGGCTTCCGGATCGACACGCCGGGGGTGCACATCGTTTCTCCAGGCTTCATCGAGAACCATCTCGAAGGCCAGGAGATCATTCTTCAAGCCGAAATCGCCGGCGATGATCAACTCTATGGCGCCGCCGGACGACAGGTTCGCAGCCAAGCGCTGGTTCGGCTTACGGTCTCGTCGGAAACCCCGCCCTGCATGCTGGCGCTGGGCTCACGCGAGCCGGACATGTTCCAAGAAGGCATGCGCACCGACCTGACAGCGTTTCTGGCTCGCATCATGGAACGGTGCATCCGACTATGGCTGGAACTGCCGGAATGACACCGAAAGCCGGCCGAAAGTCAGCCGGCCCGGCCTCCTGCGGCGCCACCTCCGATGCACAGGGCGGCTTCGGGCCGGCGGCGCCCGAAGTTGCACCCGATCTGGACAATGCCTTGAACCTGTGGCTGCGCTGGCTGACCACCGAAAAGCAATATGCCGATCACACCATCCGGGCCTATACCAGCGATTGCCGCAAATTCCTGTCATTTCTCGTCGACTATCGGGGCGAAAGGCCGTCGCTGGCGACGCTGGCCGATCTCTCGCTGACCGATTTCCGGGCCTATCTGGCGCGACAAGCGGGCGGCGGACTGGGGGCGGCAAGCCGGGCGCGCGGCTTGTCCGGCATTCGCAGCCTTTTTTTCCACCTCGACCGGCGTGGCGTGGTCCATAATCCGGCGATCGCCGCCTTGTCGACACCGCGCCACAAGCCGCCCCTGCCCCGCCCGCTGACAGCCGCTGACGCTCTGGACGCGCTGAAGACCGCGCCTCAGTTGTCCGACACACCGTGGATCGGCTTGCGCGACACCGCGTTGCTCAGCCTTCTCTACGGCGCCGGCCTCCGATTGGGTGAAGCCTTGTCGTTGAATTGCAGCGCCTTTTCCGGTTCCGACAACCTGCTCGTAAACGGCAAGGGCGACCACCAGCGGGTGGTGCCGCTGCTGCCCCTCGTCACCGAAAGGGTCGACGCCTATCTCGACGCCCGCCCCTTTGAGCGCACGCCAAGCTCCCCGCTGTTTCTGGGCCTGCGTGGAAAGCGGCTGAACCCCGGCGTCGCCGAACGCCAGGTTCGGCGCCTGCGGCAAGCCCTGGGGCTTCCGGACACGGTCACGCCGCACGCCCTGCGCCATAGCTTCGCAACCCACTTGCTGGCGTCAGGCGGCGATCTTCGCACGATCCAGGATCTGCTTGGCCATGCATCACTCTCGACAACCCAGCGCTATACCGATGTCGACGACGCGCGTTTGCTGGAACTGCATGCCGCCACGCATCCACGCGGGGCGGTCAAGCGCTAAAACACACCCCTTGCGATCAAGCCACTTTTCCAGCCGATTGTTATAGTGTAACAATCATGACTCAGGGGTCGGGCATGCAGGCCAAGGACTGGCGAGACCGTCAGATAGTGCTATAGTGCATTCCAATAGCGCCGATCCGGGATGACAAGTCAGGGACCGACGCCCCGGACGAAAACCCGTAACGAACCACCGCGGGGTTTTATGGACAAGGACGACAGTATCATGTGCCACGAAGAACAGCTTGGGGAACGGGAGTGCCGCTGCCGTGCGGCGGTCGCCCAAGCTTATGACGGGATGCGGCGAAGCGGCGCCCCTGACATGGTGGCGCTCGATGTCGCAAGCCGGGTCTATCGGCACTATCACCCGGAGAAATGCCCCGCCCAATCCCGGCTCGAGGTCGAGCTCTGGGTTCTGCAGAAGACCGTGCACTAAGTGGGTTGCTCCCAGGTTGGTCCACTACATCGCGATCGCGCCTCTATGCTTGCCACCCGCCGAACATCCGTTTAATTTGGTGGCATGATGTTCATGTCCACATTCTTCCCACTGATCTGAACGGCCCCCCCCGTTCGGCGCGTTCGCGCCGTCAGATCTATATTGCGCTGCTTGTGCAAGCGCTTTCGGGAGAATGAACATGTCCAACTCCACAACCGACGGCCTGACACCGTTTCGGGTCCAAGATTTCATTGATAGTGGGTTCGTCAGGATCGACAACGCCTTTCCGGTCGATCTAGCGAACCAATGCCGGGCAGAGCTATGGGGTGCTACGGGTCTCTCACCCGAAAAACCTGAGCACTGGAGGCAACCCGTCATTCGGATCGCGTCCATGTCCACGCCCGCTTTCGTCGAGGCGGCAAATGCGCCGGTCCTTCACCGGGCGTATGATCAGCTTGCCGGACCTGGGCGCTGGATTGCTCCGCGAGGCATGGGAAGCTTCCCGATCCGTTTCCCGTCGCCGGACAGACCCGGCGATGATGGCTGGCACGTCGATATGAGTTTTGGTAAAAGCGCCGATTTCATGGAATGGCGGATCAATGTGACGAGCGACGGCCGCGCTTTGCTGATGCTTTTCCTTTTCTCGGATGTCGGAAACGATGACGCTCCTACGAGGATCAGGAAGGGATCACACAAAACGATTGCCCGAGAATTGCTTCGTTACGGCAAGCAGGGTGCAACATTGCGGCAGCTTTCGGCTGACGGCTATGCTTCAACGCAGGATTGCTCCGTGGACTTCGCGACTGGGGAGGCAGGCACGGTCTATTTGTGCCATCCGTTCCTTGTGCATTCTGCCCAACCGCATCGAGGGAGCAAACCGCGCTTCATGGCACAGCCCCCGCTTCTGCCGAAGGGTACGTTCGACCCTGCACTAGAACCATCGCCCGTCCAGATTGCGATCCGCGAGGCTTGCGGATTGACGATCTGATATCGATCAAGTTCCGGGGCCGCAGCAACGGCCCCGGAGTTGCACACCGATGCGGGCGGCCGATAGCGGCGGCGGCGTTTTTCTATTGGTTTTTGCCGCGTTCCACGGTATTCGGCTCAGGTGGGATCGGCTCGAAAGCAACAAGAAAACTGATGCACGAAACGCATATCGCCGTCGCCGGGGCCGGGATCGGCGGATTGGCTGTTGCCGCCGCGCTGGCCCAGGCGGGACACCGGGTCGTCGTCTTCGATCAATTCGACCAAGCTCGACCGGTAGGATCGGGCCTGGTCGTCCAGCCCGTTGGTTTGCAGGTTCTGCATCAGATTGGCGCCGGTGACGCCGCGCTTGCCCTGGGTAATAGACTCCATCGCATGCTGGGCCATGAGGCGGATGGCGGTAATCGCGTTCTGGACGTGCACTACGATCGTCCCGGCGGCCCCCGCTTCGGGCTGGCCATCCACCGCGCGGCGCTGTTTCAGGTATTGCTGGATACGGCGATCAGCGCGGGCGCCGAGATTGTCTCAGATCATAGGGTTACGGGCCTGCGGGATCGGCGGCTTTGTTTCGAGGGTCGCAAGGATGCGGGACCGTTCCACTTGATTATTGATGCCAGCGGCGCGCGCTCTCCCCTTTCGCCGCTGCGGGCAAAGGCGCTGGGTTACGGTGCACTCTGGGCAACGGTCGATTGGCCGGAGCATACCGGCCTGCCGCGTGATGAACTGCGCCAAAAATACCGAAGGGCATCTCGAATGCTCGGTGTGCTGCCGGTAGGGACTCTGCCGGGCGAAACGGCGCAAAAGGCGGCGATCTTCTGGTCGCTTCCCGCATCCTCGCATGAGGCTTGGCGCAAACAGGGCGTCGATCTGTGGCGGGCTGAGGCGGCCACGCTGTGGCCCGAATATGCGCCCTTCGCGGCGCAGATCAGGAATCCGGACCAGATGGCGATGGCGCGTTACAGCCACGGCACCTTGCGCCAGCCGTGGAGCGACGGCGTTGTCCATATCGGCGACGCGGCCCACCGCGCCAGTCCGCAACTGGGACAAGGCGCCAACATGGCCCTTCTTGATGCCTGGGCGCTGGCAAAGGCCTGGGAACAGGCTAAGGGGGATGGCGACCGGGCCATAAAGCACTACGCGCGGGCAAGGCGTTGGCATGTACGCCTTTACCAACTGATGAGTTGGGCCTTTACCCCCCAGTACCAATCGGACAGCCGCCTGCTGCCTGTGGTGCGGGACCGCCTGCTGTTCCCATTATCAATGATCCCCCCGCTTCCACAGATCCTGAGCCGTCTTGTCTGTGGAGATCTTTTGCCACCGGAAGGCGTCGGACTGACGGGCCAGTGGGCTTGGCTTCATCGTCTGTCCGGTGGGGGACGCGGGCACATGGGTCATTGAACCGTTTTCGATCGCCGACCCGTGCCCCCTCAGCTCGATCCCGGCCTCAAGTCGATCAGGGATCGTGCATGAGCCGTGTGCGCGGGCTGAACGCCCGACCCGCCGCCGATGACCGTCGCCCCGGCATCGAGCCAGTCTTCCGTCCAATATCCGAATGTGTCGATCGGGACCGGGGACTCGGGCAAGAAACCCTCAGGGCCCTTGCCGTCCCGGCCGACGCGAAAGCCGAACCGCTTGTCGGTCAACGGCGCCAGATGGGCCGGCATCGTTGCCGGCCGGTCGCCCCCTTCATATTGCAAAAGGATCACCTCGACCGGCAGGCCGTCGACCGCTGAAACGGCCTCGATCAGCGTTTCTCCGCCGGCCAGGGTCGCCGGGCGGCTTTGGTCGACGGCAAAGGAGAGCCACACCGGGCGTCCGGTCATGGCGCCAGCCAGCACCGCCGCCTCGGCCTCGCGCGCCGACGCCATGCCGGCGCACAGTATGAGATCGGCGTCCGACGCCATCATATGCAGCAAATATTCATAGACGCCGATCAAGGTCGAGATCGGCCCTTCGAATCGGCGTCTGTCGGCGATCAACGGCCCCAGGCATGCGGCAACGAGAACATCGCGCGGCGCCTCCTTGCGGGCGCTGCAGGCGATCCCGCAGGCCGTCGCCAGAAGGTCGTCCAAGCGGCTTTCAAGCCCCAGATCATAGAGCCGCGTCGGCGTCAGCGAAGCGGTCGCCATGGTGACGATATCCGTCCCCGCATCGATATACGCATCATGCACCGCACGCAGCCGACCCTGGTCGGTCATGAGCGCATCAAGCAAGGAATAGGGGCGAAGCGGCACGGTTGCCGCATCGCCTGCGGTCCCGGTCGATCGGGCCAGATCATGCGCCGGATCGCCATCCATCAGCGTGATCGTGGTCAAGACGCTAACCCTTTTTGCAGATGATCGACGCCCCTAGGGTCCGGTATGCGGCAAGCCCCGAAAGCGGGCGCTCAATCGCGTTGATCGGGCATTTGGCTGGGATCGGCACGAAAGGAATGAGCGGGATAAACGCCCATGATTCGCACGGATTTGGTGAAGAATGTCAGTTCTTCGAACGCCCGTTTCATGGGGACATCGTCGGGATGACCTTCGACATCGGCGTAGAATTGCGCCTGCGAGAATCGGCCGTCGACCATGTAACTTTCCAATTTCGTCATGTTGATGCCGTTGGTCGCAAACCCGCCGAGCGCCTTATACAAGGCGGCCGGCACACTGCGGACTTCGAAGACGAAACTGGTCAGAAGATTGGGCGTTCCAAGCTCCGGCCATGTGGGATCCGGCGCCATGACAACGAAACGCGTGGTATTATGTTCAGCGTCTTCGATATCGCGGGCGACGATCTCCAAACCATAGATCTCGGCCGCCAAGGTCGACGCGATGGCCGCCCGGCCCGGCTCAGGCGACTCTGCAATCATGCGCGCCGCCCCGGCGGTGTCGGCGTGAACCACCGGCGTCAGCCCATGCCTGCGCAAGAAATTCTTGCATTGACCAATTGCATGAACATGGCTGTGGACTTCGCGGATGCTCTCGATGGCGGCGCCCGGCTTCACCATCAGATTGTGACGAACCCGCTGAAAGTATTCCCGGACGATGTGCAGATTGGACTGCGGCAGCAGATGATGGATGTCCGCCACGCGGCCGGCCACGGAATTGTCGATCGGGATCATGGCCAAGTCGGCCCGCCCCTCTTGTACGGCCCCGATCGTTTCCTCGAATGAGGGGCAGGCGAGCGTTGTCTGGCCGGGATAAAGGGTCCGGCAGGCCATGTCGGAATTCGCTCCTTCCCATCCCTGAAACGCGATGACCCGTTCCGTTCGGCTGTTTGGCGATGGCGTTTCTGGCGTGAGGTTCATGAAGGCCTGTCCAACCTGAATTCGTCAATCTGCGGCAATTTGAGGCGGCGGTGATCGGTGGAACCGCTAATCCGGCCTTTCGACCATCTCGGGGCCGGCGCCCGGCGCCAGCAACACGCGAACCCGGTCCAGATCACGCGGCGTATCAACACCGATGGGCACCGTATCGACAAAGGCGACATCCAGACGCATCCCGATGCCGAGCGCCCTGAGTTGCTCAAGCCGCTCGCGTTGTTCAAGATAACCCGGCGGCGCGGCAACGAATCGGCGAAGCGCATCCCGGCGATAGGCATAGATCCCAATATGATGATACATCGGCCCCGACCCCGTCGGCACCGTCGCCCGCGAGAAATAAAGCGCCCGTCCGCCGGCCCGGTCCGGCGCAGCCTCGACGACCGCCTTGACGACATTGGGGTTTTCCCGTTCGGCCGGGTCGACGATTGCAGCGGCAACCGTGGCGATGTCGACCTCGGGATTGTCAAAAGGCCCCAGAACCGCACGAACCACCGCCGGATCGATTGTCGGCAGGTCGCCTTGAAGATTGACGATCCGGTCGAAGGTCCCGTTCGGGTCAAGGCGTTCCAGCGCTTGGTTGATTCGGTCCGAGCCGCTGGGCAGGTCGGCATCGGTCAATACGGCACGCCCGTTCGCTGCCTCGACCACCTCGGCAATGCGGCGGTCGTCGCAGGCGACGATGACGGGACCGATATCGGCCTCTTGTGCCCGTCGCATGACATGGACGATCATCGGCTCGCCGCAAATGTCGGCGAGCGGCTTGCCCGGCAGCCGCGACGCCGCCAAGCGCGCGGGAATCATGACACAGCAACGGCTCATGGCGCCCTTGTCCAACAACGTGATAGGTGTCCACTGCCTGCAAACCGCATCGCCCGTCAAGCGTCAATCCGGCAGAAGACCATCGCGGGGGACTTGCCTTGCCGCGCCGGAGCGCCTAGAAATCGCGGTCGTAAAATGAATCCTGGGGCTAAACCGGTCTCACCACGCCAGCCCCGCATCCAGGAACAAGGGTCCAGTCCGGTATGGAACTGAATAAGATTTTCGCCTCCGTGTTGCTGGCGGGTATTATTGCCATGGCTTCCGGATTTATCGCCGATAAGCTGGTCTCGCCCCAGCAGCCCTCCGTCAGCCAATTGGCCATCGACATGGATACCGCGCCTGCGGCGACCGATGATGAACCCGAGGAACTGCCGCCCATTCGCCCCTTGCTGGCAAGCGCCGACCCGTCCGCGGGTGAATCTCTGATTCGGGCCTGCGCGTCGTGCCACAGCTTCGACGAAGGCGGCGCGAATCAGGTAGGGCCGAATCTATGGGGTGTTGTCGGCGCCCCGATGGCCCATCTCGATGATTTCAACTATTCGTCGGCCCTCCAAGCCCGCGCCGACGAGGGCGGGGAATGGACCTTCGAAAGTATGAATGCATTCCTTGAGAATCCGCGCGGTTATGTTTCCGGCACGAGCATGTCGTATGCTGGCATGCGCAGCGCCGAGGATCGGGCCAACTTAATCGCCTATATGAACGAGCAGAGCAACGACCCCCTGCCCTTGCCCGACCCCGCCGAGATCGAGGCCGAAGCCGAAGCGGCCGAGGCGGAAGCTGAGGCCGAGGAAGCCGACGAAGAAGACGGCGCCGAGGACGACGGGAACGACGACAATGGCGACGAGAACGAAGGCGACGAGAACGAAACCTGATCGATCCGATTTCATCCTCTCGTAGGCTTGAACAACTGAGACAGGGCAACATCCGAGTCAGGGCAACATCCGAGAACCCGATCGACAATGGACAAGACTGCCGCCACATCGATCGGGTTTCTTGCTGTCTTGATGTGGGCGTTGCTGGCGATCCTCACTGCGGCGTCCGGTATCGTGCCGCCGTTCCAATTGAACGCGCTGGCCTTTACGGTTGGCGCCCTGGTGGGCGTCGCCTGGATGGCCGGAACCGGCCGATGGCATGAACTGATCCAGCCTTGGCCGGTCTGGTCATTGGGTGTCATCGGACTTTTCGGGTATCACGCCCTTTACTTCACCGCACTGCGTAACGCACCGCCGGTCGAAGCGGGATTGATCGCCTATCTCTGGCCCTTGCTGATCGTCATTTTCGCCGCCGCGCTGCCGGGCGAGCGGCTGCGATGGTTCCATATGCTGGGCGGTTTGCTCGGTTTTGGCGGCGCCGCCCTGATCATCACCCGGGGCACCGGCTTGTCGTTTGATGCCCAGCATTTTCCGGGATATTTGGCCGCAATCGCCTGCGCGCTGACTTGGTCGGGCTATTCGGTGCTGTCCCGGCGCAATGCGGCGGTACCAACAGGCGCCGTGGTCGGATTTTGCGCCGCTGCCGCCGTGCTGTCGGTTCCGTTTCACTGGGCCATCGAGGAAACCGTCTGGCCGCGCAATGCGGGGGAATGGCTGGCGATCCTGGGGCTCGGCCTGATGCCGGTGGGCGCGGCTTTTTATGTTTGGGATATCGGCGTCAAGAAGGGCGACATCCAGCTACTGGGCGTGCTGAGCTATGCCGCCCCTCTTCTTTCCACCCTGATCCTGATCTTATTCGGTTTCGGGGCCTTCACGTGGCAGGTGGCGGCAGCGGCCCTCCTGATTACCGCCGGCGCGCTCATCGCCTCACAAGCTTTTCGCCTATTGCCGACAATGAAAAATCCCAGAGTCGATTGATCGGCTTGATAGGGCGAAATAATTGGTGGGGGCATTATAAGAATGCTCAACACGCGACCGGCCCGGCGATGAAACCGGCCCGGTCTTGAGCATTCGTGATCGACTGATATCGACCATTGATGGTCTGTGATTACAGCAAGCCCACATCACGCATAAGATTCAAGGTCCCTTCCAAATCTTCCAGGGCGTCGAGATCCAGTATGGGGCTGATCTCCAACAAGGTATCAAACGATTCCAGCGTTGGATTGACACTGACGGACGAAACAACCGGATATTCGTTCACTTCTGTCGTGAAGTATTCCTGAGCGGGTTCCGCCAACAGGAAACGAACAAATTCCAGCGCCAGTTCCGAATCATCTGAACTGGTCAACACACCGGCCCCGGCGACATTCACCATATTGCCGATATCACCGGACTCGAATGTGGTCTGATCGACGGGGAAATCGGGATCGTCAGCGATGAACCGGCCAAGATAGTAGTTGTTCACGATGGCATAGTCGATCTCGCCAGCCGCGATCCCCTCGACCTGCGTGGTATTGTTCCGGAAGGTCACCGCACCGTTTTCGGCCATGCCTTGAAGCCAAGCCCGTGTCTCGTCCTCGCCATGGACCAATCGCATGCCGGTCACAAACGCTTGAAACGACCCGTTTGTCGGCGCCCATCCGACCCGACCGCGATAAACCTCGTCCGTCAGGTCAAAAACGCTATCGGGGAAAACATCTGCCCGCTCGGGCGAATAGCCCAGGACGCGCGAGCGGCCACTGGTTGCAACCCAGGTTCCGGTTTCGCTTTTGAAGATCGTCGGCAGATCGTCGTAAATGTCGCTCGGCAATTCGGCAAAGAGGCCTGAATCGGCCATCGCACCGAGCGCACCCGCGTCTTGTGCCCAATAGACATCCGCCGGCGATGCCCCCCCCTCTTCTTGGATAAGCACGGCAAGTTCGGCAGTCCCGCCATAGCGGACATTCACCGTAATGCCGGTTTCGTCTTCGAACTGCTCAATCAGAGGCGCAACCAGCGATTCGCCGCGTCCGGAATAAAGGGTGATGGAACCCGACGCTGCCGCCGCCGATTGAAAAGCCATGACGCTTGCGGCGCCAAGAAGGGCGGTGGCGATGATGGGCTTATGTCCCATGGATGAATTCTCCGTTAGTGGGGCTTTCTCCACCAGGCGATGCGCCCGCCCGGCTGCGATTGCAAACTATTCTCATTTGGCAGGAGGATGCAAGCGCAAATGCGACCCATTCTCACCTCTTCGTACCGAGCCCGTTTTCACGCCGGTTTGAATGACATATGGGTCAGGCAGCGCCAGATCCATTCAAACGGACCATACCGAAACCTGCTCATCCAAACATGGCTGGCGGCGACGAGGGCAGCAAACACGGCAAAGGCGATCGCCAGAACGGCAAGATCGCCAACAGACGCCAATAGTCCAAAGCCCCAACCATAGAAAATAGCTTCCCCGAAGAGTCCACCGAGGAGATAAAGCGTTAGGGCCATCTGACCGGCCGGGGCCATCAGCCGCCGCAATTGCACCCCTCGGGCGCTGTCCAGAAAAAGCGCCCCGGCCGCCACATAGCCGATCGCCAGAATGGGGGTGCCCACCAGCAGCGCCATGGACCAAGGGCTCATTTGCGAAACCATATATTCCAGCGTCGCAAGGACGAGACCAACCGGCAACGCGATCATGGCGATGCGGCGCAGCAATCCACGATGCGCCGCCACATTGCCGGCGATCCCTGCCCGTCCGACCCAAAGGCCGAGCAGGAACAGCCCGGTAATGGTCAAATAGCGCCAAATACCAACGCCCGTGCTGGCGCCGGCCGCGTTCAGGTACCGATCGATGTTGGCGCTGATCATGCCCAGAAACGTAGGCTGGCTGAATCCCAACAAGGATCTGATATCGCTCACCGGGATGGAGAGCACCCCTTGCGCCTGGCCGAACAGAGCGAGGATCAGCGGCGTCCCGATGATCAGACCGGCCGCCAAGGCCAGAACGGACCGCTGGGACAAGGCGCTGGCCGGCAACAGGACGAGCCCCAGGATCGCATAGGTCACCAGGATATCGCCCCAGAAGAAAGCGGCGATGTTGATCACCCCGAAACACAACAGAAAGAAAAGGCGGCGAAGATAAAACGGCACCGTCGGGATGCCCCGGCGACGGCAGCTTTCAAGGATAAGGGTGAAGCTGATGCCGAAAAGAAGAGAAAAAGCCGAGAGTGATTTCCAGTCGACCAGGATTCCGAGAAACGCTTCTACCAGCCGGTCGACCGGTGCCTGAATCCCGACACGCTCATAAGGCCCCAATAGTGTGAGACCGCTTATATCGCGAAAATTCATCACCAAGACACCGAATAGCGCAATCGCTCTGACGGCATCGATCACGGTCACCCGAGCAGCCTTTTTAGCGTCCACGCCCGTGGCGCCCATACCCTGGGGGTCAATCGGCGCGGCGCGGCCATTTTGGCCAACTTTTGCGTTCGGGCTTATCTCGGTCATCCGGGTAATTCTATTAGGGCGATTATATGACAGCGCTCGCGGCCGATTTTATCCTGCCTCATACCGACCAGCCGTATCGCACGGCATGAAAAAACACGGGCGCGGCGAAAACGACGGAATCCAAACGATCCAACATGCCGCCATGGCCTTCGATCATACGTCCCCAGTCCTTTACGCCGCGATCGCGTTTGATCGCCGACATGACCAACCCGCCGAAAAATCCCATGACAGTAACCAGCAAGGCCATCGCCGCAGCCTCGGGGATCGTAAAGGGCGTGATCCACCAAAGTGCGGCACCGATACAACTGGCGCTGGCAACACCGCCGATCAGCCCCTCCCATGTCTTGGATGGCGACAGCGCCGGGGCGAGTTTGTGCCGGCCCAGCAATTTCCCCCAGATATACTGCAAAACATCGCTCGCCTGGACGACCAGCACGAGAAACGCAACCAGCAGCAGGTTGTTGCCCTCGAAACCGGGAATATCAAGGGTCAGCAGCGCCGGCACATGGGACAGGCAATAGACGGTCACCATCACGCCCCACTGAACCTCGGCCACCCGTAGCATGAAGCGATCGGTGTCCCCCCGCAGCGAGACGAAAATCGGCTGTAACAAAAAGACGTAGACGGGAATGAAAATGGCGTAAAGCCCGTACCACTCGATCCATACAAGGGTGTATTGCAGCGGCAAGACGACGAAGAACATCGCCGCAAGGGCCACGTGATCGCCCCGTCGGGTGTCGGTCAGAGTCAGGAACTCGCGAAGGGCGGCAAAGGATGCCAAAGCGAAAAGAATGATGACGCCCCCTTTTCCAATCAGGAACGCGGCGGCGATGAATGCCACCATCACCCACCAGGCTTTGATGCGGGCATTCAGGTTTTCAACCGTCGCGCTCGGCGTTCCGCCGGCGCGGGCCGCAAGGGCCGCCAACCGGTGCCCGACGATGCTCGCCACCACCAGCACAAGACCGATACCGACGAACAACCATAGAGCCTGCTGCGTGGCGGTCATCGATGACGCTCCGTTTCCCGTGACCCAAGCGCCAACAAGGCATCTCGAGTCCGTTTCAGGAAGCTGCTTTTGTCGTCATCGGCCGCCAGCACGATCGGTGCCCCGAAGGTCACGGTACACAGCAGCGGCACAGGGACGAATTCACCCTTGGGCAGGACACGATTTAAATGCTCGATCCAGACCGGCACGAATTCGATCGTCGGGCAGCGTCGGGCCAGATGGAACACGCCGCTTTTAAAGGGCAAGAGCGTCTCGGTCGTCAGATTGCGGGTGCCTTCTGGAAACAGAATCAGGCTGCTGCCGGCCTCCAAGGCCTCGGCCATCGTGGCGATCGGATCGGATCGGCCAGACCCAGGGCCCGATCCGGGATCGCGATCAATCAGCACCGCATTGAAAACGGATGTACCGATATATCGCCGCAGGCCGGCCTTTTGCCAATAATCCGCCCCGGCAACCGGCCGGGTCCGCCGTCGGACCGAGCCTGGCAGCACCGACCAGATCAAGACGAAATCGCCATGGCTGGCATGGTTGGCATAATACACCCGGGCCGTCATCGACGGGGTGCAGCCCTTCCAATTCGCCGTCACACCGGTCACGATCCAGGCCATCGCCGTAATCAGCCACGCTGTCAGCCGGGCACCGGCCCGACGCATCATTTCTGCCCTCTCATAGCGACCCCTTGGTCGGTTTGCCCGGCACTTTCGGGGAATGGGCGGCAGCGACGCCGGCCCGAACCCGATTGATCGTGGTGAGAACAAGCAATCCCGCCATGACCGGCATGATCCACCACAGCCACACGGGCAGCGGCGCCCCGATGCCGATCCAAAGCCCCAATATGCCCAATACCAAGGCCCGATCGCTTTTGCCGAAGGGCCCGTCATAACGGCGTCCCGCGCCTGCAGCCCAGCCTAGAACCCCGGCAAATTCCGAGACCAGGATCATGACGATCACCAAGCCGACCGTTGGAACGCCAAAGGCGGCAAGAGTGGCAAACGGCAGAAGCAGCGCCGCATCGGAGACGATATCGCCGATTTCATTCAGATAGGCGCCCAAAGCGCTGGCTTGGCCGAACTCCCGAGCGAGGATGCCATCGATGGCGTTGAGCGCCATGCGCAGGAAAAGCCATACCGGCAGCAGCAAAAAGAGCCAGTGCGCCTCGCCCAACATCGCCAGGCCGGCCCCCAGCACGACCGAGATCAGCGCAGCCACCACCGTCACCTGGTTTGCTGTAACGCCCCATCGTGCAAGGCGGCCGGCAACGGGGCGCAAGAGCGCTTGAAACCGTGGCTTGAGATCGTAAAGGGTCATTGCCCGTCTCGATAATGTTAGGGGCCCCTCGCCAACGTCCCACCCTTCCGGGTGCCGTGGCAACTTGTTTGACCGCGCGGCTGCGATATTGTCGATCGCCCGGCAGCAGGAATGCTATCGTTCAATCCGACACCACCGTGCGCCGGCAGTTGCGCTTGATCACGATGAAGCCCTGCTGGCCATACCAGCCGCCGCCGCCCACCAACCCCGATCGCCCCCATTTCCGAACGAGGCCCATTGTGACCGCCAGTTCCGCAGCCTGCCCCGACGATCTGATCGATCTTGCCAATCGCCTTGCCGACGCCGCATCGGCGGCCATACGACCGCATTGGCGCACGCCGATCGCCGTCGATATGAAACCCGACGCCTCGCCGGTCACGGCGGCGGACCGGGACGCGGAAATGGCAATGCGGCGACTCGTTGCCGCAGAACGGCCCGACCACGGCATGATCGGCGAGGAATTCGGAACGGAACGCGAGGGCGCGGCCTTTGTCTGGGTCTTCGATCCGATCGACGGCACAAAGGCGTTCATGACCGGCAAACCGACATTCGGCACCCTGATCGCTTTGCTGCAAGACGGCATCCCCATTTTGGGGATCATCGATCAGCCGATCGTCGGCGACCGCTGGGTCGGGGCAGCGGGCCATCCGACCCTATTGAACGGCCAACCCACCGCGCCGCGATCCTGCCCAAGCCTGAGCCAAGCGGTCATGTCGACGACGTCGCCCGATCTTTTCGACGACGACGCCTATCGGGCCTTTCGGTCGGTGGCCGATCAATGCGCGATTCGCGTTTATGGCGGTGACTGCACCAATTATGGCCTGCTCGCATCCGGCTACCTTGATGTCGTCGTTGAAACCGGCTTGAAACTGCACGACTTCGCCGCGCTGGTGCCGGTCATCACCGGGGCGGGCGGCACCTTGGTCGATTGGCAGGGGGCACCGCTGCACCAGGGATCCGATGGCACCGTTCTCGCGCTTGGCGATCACCGGCTGCTCACCTCGTGCCTCAACGCGTTGACCGCATCGGCATCCCCTTATCCAAACTAAGGGGTCCGAAAACGCTCATCCGGACAATCAATTGGAAAATGTCGCCAAAATTTCACGGTTGGACGTCTTCTGCCCTTTTCAAGCCATGCTCGGATATCAATCATAATGTTCTCGGAGACATCATACCTGTCGATGAAGAAAGGCCAGATCCCGGAATGAGCAGTTTTCTAAAGATGGATCGCAAGGACGTCCACAGCCTGGTCCCGACGACGCCGCTGCCGGTCGGAACCGCAACCCTGATCGCCATTGCCGGCTTGGCCACCGCCTTTTCGGCCCAGACGCCGGTTTTGGCGGACGAGATCGACGTTTTCGAGGCCGAAGATGTCGAGCGGGCCTATTTCATTTCTGAGTTCGAAGAACCGAAATACGGCCCGGACTTCGAACATTTCGCCTATGCCGACCCCGACGCCCCGAAAGGCGGGCGAATCGTCTTGGCATCGATCGGCACCTTCGACAGCTTGAACACGCTCCCCCTCGGCGGTGATGCCCCCCGGAATCTCGGCTTGACCAGCAGCAGCCTGATGGCCGGATCGCAGGATGAAATCGGCGTCCTCTACGGCTTGGTTGCCGAAGCGGTCTCTTATCCGGCGGATCGGTCGTCAATCACGTTCCATTTGCGGCCCGAGGCCGAATTCCATGACGGCGAGCCGATTACGGCCGACGATGTCGCCTGGACCTTCGAAAAGATCCGAGACGTCGGCCGCCCCTTCCTGCGCTCGTTTTATGACGACGTCGAAGGGGTCGAGGTGATCGACGACCAAACGGTCCAATTCACCTTTTCGACCACCGACTCGATGAAACCTCTGGCCCGCATCGCCGGCCTGACAATCTATCCCAGCCATTGGTGGGAAGCCGAAGACAGGGATATCGGCCGATCGACCCTGGAAATTCCCCTTGGCAGCGGGCCGTACGAACTCGCCAGCGTCGATGCCGGGCGCAGCATGACCTTTCGGCGGGTCGAAGACTATTGGGGCGCCGATTTGCCGGTCAATCGCGGCCAGTATAACTTCGACGAAATCCGCTATGACTTCTACCGTGACCCCAATGTCGCCTTCGAAGCATTCCTGGGCGGCGGCTATGACTTCCGGTGGGAAAACTCGGCCCAGAACTGGGCCGTCGGCTATGATACACCAGCCGTCGAGCGGGGCGAGATCGTAACCTACGAGATCCCCGAGCGCCAGATCAGCGGCATGTACGGCCTGATGATGAATCATCGTCTCGAAAGATTCGAGGATCGGCGGGTCCGCCAAGCCCTCAACTGGCTGTTCGACTTCGAATGGCTTAACGCCAATGTCTTCTATGATCAGTATGTCCGCCAGGACACCTATTTTAACGCCGAAGGATTCAGCGCCGAGGGAGTCCCCGAGGGACTGGAACTGGAACTCCTCGAACCGTTCCGCGACGAATTGCCGCCGGAGCTGTTCGATGAGCCCTTTGAATTGCCGGTAACCGATGGCAGCGGCAATGTTCGCACCCAATTGCGCGAAGCCCTGCGGCTGTTCCAGGAAGCCGGATGGGAGCCCCGAGACGGCCAACTCGTCCATAGCGAAACCGGCGAACCGTTTGAATTCGAAGCTCTGATCCGCTCCAGCACCATGGAACGGGTCATCCAGCCCTACGCCCGAAATCTGGAACGGGCTGGCATCGATGTTTCCATTCGGTTGATGGAGCCCGCTCAATGGGAACGCCGGATGCGCGCCCACGAATTCGATACCGCCGTCCTCGCCTACACGTTCTTCCCGCCGCCGGGCACCGAGCTGTTTTCCTATTACGGATCCGAGGCCGCCAATGTCGAAGGGTCGGCAAACTATATGGGTATCGAACGCGAACCGGTAGACAGCCTGATCCGGGCCGCGATCGACGCCGGCAGCCCTGACGAGCTGCGCGCCGCCACCGCCGCCCTGGACCGTGTGCTGCTCTGGGACTACCACGTGGTGCCGTTCTTTGGTGCTGAAATCGCGCGCATCGCCGCCTGGGACAAGTTCGGCATGCCGGAAACCCATCCATACTATTCGATCGGCCAGCCGAACAGCGTCGGGTTCCAGCCAACATGGTGGTATGACGAAGATGGTTCTGCCGTCGATCAATGACAAAGACGGCTCTGCCGTCAGCCAGAAGACACCGACGGCCGGGCTGCCGGCCGATAACGGCAATCGCCAAGACCAAAGGTAAGAGACAGGGAGAATGGGGCAATGAACGGATTGCAGCATGGGTCGGCCGGGCGGTCGGCCGGCAAGTGCATCGTCTCAGCTGGGGCGCCCTTCGCCCTTGGGGCGGTCATGGCGCTGACCGCCCCATTTTCCCTGGCACTGGCCGATACGGCGGCCACGGAGAACGGGGGCAGCGCCGTTACCACCCATGGCATGGCCATGCATGGCGAGGTCAAATACGGCCCGGACTTCACACATCTCGACTATGTCAATCCCGATGCCCCCCGCGGCGGCACGGCGCGTCTGTCGGCTTTTGGCAGCTACGACTCGCTGCATCCGTTCATCATCCGCGGCCAGTCGGCAGCCGGCCTCGGCCTGATTTACGAATCCCTGACCACATCGACCAGCGACGAGGCCTTCTCGCAATACGGCTTGATTGCACAATCCATGACCGTCCCGGACGACCGGTCCTGGGTGTCGTTCACCTTGAACCCAGACGCGCGTTGGCATGACGGTGAACCGATTACCGTCGACGATGTCATCTGGACCTTCAACACGCTGCAAGAAGACGGGGTGCCGTTCTATCAGTCCTATTACGGCGATGTCTCCAATGTGACGGCGACCGACGATCGAACCGTGCGGTTCGACTTTGGCCGGTCGGACAATGCGGAACTGCCCCTGATCTTGGGGCAGATGATCGTGCTGCCCAAACATTACTGGGAAGACCGTGACTTCACCCGTACGACCCTTGAGCCGCCATTGGGAAGCGGCCCCTATCGGATCGCCAATGTCGATACCGGCCGCGCCATCACATACGAGCGCGTTGATGACTGGTGGGCGCAAGACCTACCGATCATGCGCGGCCAGTACAACTTCGACACGATCCGATACGACTATTATCGGGATGACGCGGTTATGCTCGAGGCGTTCCTCGCCGGGCGATACGATTTCAGGCAAGAAAACACCGCGGCCAACTGGGCAACCGCCTATGACATCGAAGCGGTACGCGACGGCCGCGTCATTCTAGAAGAATTGCCGACCGAAGACCCGCGCGGCATGCAGGCCTTCGTCATGAATACGCGGCGCGACATCTTCAGAGACCCCCGCGTGCGTGAGGCCATCAACTATCTGTTCGATTTCGAGTTCTTGAACCGGACCATTTTCCACGGCGCCTATGAGCGATCCAACAGCTATTTCTCCAACTCCGAACTCGCCGCCACCGGGGAGCCGAGCGAGGCGGAACTGGCATTGCTGGAACCGTTCCGTGGCCAGATCCCCGATCAAGTCTTCGAACAGCCGTTCGAAGCACCGACAACCGATGGCAGCGGCCGAAGCCGGGATAACGTCCGCCATGCTCTGGCGCTTCTGGAGGAGGCCGGCTGGGTGTTGCGCGACGGCACGCTCGTCAATGCCGAAACCGGCCGGCCATTCCGGTTCGAATTGCTGCTCGTCCAGTCGAATCTCGACCGGGTCGCCAACCCCTTCGCCCGCAATCTCGAACGCGCCGGGATCGACATGACGGTGCGTATCGTCGACACCTCTCAATACACCAGCCGGATCGACAGTTTCGACTTTGATATGGTGTCCACGACATTTCGGCAATCCCTGTCGCCCGGCAACGAGCAGCGGGATTTCTGGGGCAGTGGAACGGCTGATCAGCCGGGCAGCCGGAACCTTATCGGGGTTGCCGATCCGGTCGTAGACGCCTTGATCGACACCATCATCGCCGCCGAGGACCGAGAGGCTCTGATCACGGCAACGCGGGCGCTCGACCGCGTTCTGCTTTGGAATTGGTATGTCGTTCCGCATTGGCATTCCGACACCTATCGGATCGCCTATTGGAACAAGTTCGAAAGGCCCGAGAACCCGCCGCGCTATGGCCTTCCCTTCGTATCCACTTGGTGGGCCAACGAGGATGCTCGATGATGCCGGCCAAACGCGCGCGTCATTATGCGACCCCCGCAATCCTAAGCGATAAGGACCGATAGCCGGCAAATGCTGTCTTACATCATCCGCCGCCTGATCCTGATGGTCCCGACCTTGTTCGGCATCATGGTCCTGACCTTCGTCATCGTTCAGTTCGCCCCGGGCGGACCGGTTGAGCAGATGATCGCACGCGTCCAGGGCACAGCCACCGATGCCACCGCCCGCTTCTCAGGCGGCGGCGGCGGCGATTTCGACGCGTCGAGTTTCGAATCGAGCAGTGAATCCGGCTCCTCAGGCAGTCAGTACCGGGGCGCTCAGGGTCTTGACCCCGCCTTCATTGCCGAAATCGAGCAAATGTTCGGGTTCGACCGGCCGGCGCATGAACGATTTTTCATGATGATCGGCAATTTTTTGCGATTCGATTTCGGCGACAGCTATTTCCGCGACACCAAAGTCGTCGATCTGGTGATCGATAAGCTCCCCGTTTCGATATCACTGGGCCTATGGACGACCCTGCTGACCTATCTGATATCGATCCCGCTTGGCATCCGAAAGGCGGTCAAGGACGGCTCGCGATTCGACGTCTGGACATCCGGCGTCGTCATTGTGGGATATGCGATTCCGAACTTTCTGTTCGCCGTGCTGCTCATCGTTCTATTTGCGGGCGGACGGTATTTCGACCTGTTCCCCTTGCGCGGTCTGACATCCGAAGGTTTCGCGGATATGACGACCATGCAACAAATCCTCGACTATCTATGGCACATCACCCTGCCGGTCCTGTCCATGGTCATCAGCGGGTTTGCAACATTGACCCTGCTGACCAAGAACTCGTTCCTGGACGAGATCGGCAAAATGTACGTGATGACCGCCCGCGCCAAAGGATTGACCGAGAATCGTGTCCTTTATGGCCATGTTTTCCGCAATGCAATGCTGATCGTGATCGCCGGGTTTCCGTCGGCATTCATTGGGGTCTTGTTTACGGGCGCCTTGCTGATCGAGGTTATATTCTCGCTCGACGGTTTGGGCTTGCTGGGATACGAGGCCGCCATCAATCGCGATTATCCGGTCATGTTCGCCACCTTATACTTCTTCAGTCTGATCGGCCTGCTACTCGGCCTCTTGGGCGATATCATGTACACGATCATCGATCCCCGGATCGATTTTGAGTCGCGGAGGGTCTGAACCATGGCTCTTTTCTCTTCCCGCCGCGAGGAACGCCAGGATGTTCGCAAGATCCTGGGATTTCGGGTGACGCCGATCACTTGGAGGCGTGTTCAGAACTTCAAGAGCAATCGCCGTGGCTATTGGTCGCTCTGGATTTTTCTGTTCTTGTTCATCATCTCGATGTTTGCCGAGTTCATAGCCAACGACAAGCCGTTGTTGGTCCGATATGACGGGGCATTCTATTATCCGGTTCTCGTCGCCTATCCGGAAACCACTTTCGGCGGCGAGTTCGCGACGACCGCCGACTATCGCGACCCCTTCGTCCAGGATCTGATCAAAGACGACGGCTGGATGATCTGGCCGCTGATTCCCTATAGCTATCAGACGATCAACTACGACCTGCCGTCGCCGGCCCCCTCGCCTCCGTCTATGGACAATTGGCTGGGTACCGACGATCAGGCGCGCGATGTGGCCGCCCGTGTCATCTATGGCTTCCGCATCTCGGTCCTGTTCGGCCTGATCCTGACCGCCGCCGCCAGCGTGATCGGTGTGGTATCGGGGGCCGTTCAAGGCTATTTCGGCGGCTGGACCGATCTGATTTTTCAGCGTTTCATCGAAATCTGGTCGTCTCTGCCGCTTTTATATCTTCTCATCATCATGGCCAGCGTCATCCAGCCCGGCTTCTGGTCGCTTCTGATCATTATGCTGCTATTCAGTTGGATGTCGCTTGTGGGCGTGGTGCGGGCGGAGTTTCTGCGCGCCCGGAATTTCGACTACATCCGCGCGGCACGGGCGCTGGGTCAGCCCAATCGCGTCATCATGTTCAAGCACACCCTGCCCAATGCCATGGTGGCGACCATCACCTTCCTGCCCTTTATTCTGAACGGGTCGATCACCACCCTGACCAGCCTGGATTTTCTGGGTTTCGGCATGCCGCCGGGATCGCCATCGCTGGGTGAATTGCTGCAGCAGGGCAAATCGAACTTGCAGGCACCGTGGCTGGGCTTTACAGGGTTCTTCACAATCGCAATTATGCTGAGCTTGTTGATTTTTATCGGAGAAGCTGTACGGGACGCCTTCGACCCCCGGAAATCGGCGTCGGCCTTACCGGTAGCCGGCGCCAACCCGCTTCAGGCCCCGCAACAACAAAGCAGCAAGGCCACCGCCTGATGACCGTGACAGATATCGATCAGCCCCCTCGGCCGACGGCCGGCATCCGTTCCAACACGCCGGTGGGCGTTGCCCCCTTGCTTTCGGTGTCCGACCTTCATGTGAATTTCTCCGTACCCGGTGGCACCGCCGCTGCCGTGCGTGGGGTTTCCTTTCACATCAACAAGGGGGAAAGCGTGGCTTTGGTGGGCGAAAGCGGGTCGGGTAAATCCGTCACCGCCTTGTCGATCCTCCAACTCTTGCCCTATCCCTCGGCCACGCACCCCAAAGGCACGGTCACCTATGACGGCACCCAAATGCTGGGCGCCCCCGAACCGGTCCTTAGGAAGATTCGCGGCAACAAGATCTCGATGGTCTTCCAGGAGCCGATGACCTCGCTGAACCCTCTGCATACCGTCGAAAAGCAGATCAACGAAGTCCTCTTCATCCACAAGGGGCTGTCGAAGGCGGCCGCCCGAACCCGAACCCTGGAACTCCTCCGTCTGGTCGGCCTCGCCGAGGCCGAGCGGCGGCTGAATGCCTATCCGCACGAGCTTTCTGGCGGTCAGCGTCAACGGGTCATGATCGCCATGGCGTTGGCCAACGAGCCAGACCTGTTGATCGCCGACGAGCCGACGACCGCCTTGGACGTGACCATCCAGGCCCAGATTCTGGAACTGTTGGAATCGCTGCAAAAACGCTTCGGCATGGCGCTGTTGCTGATCACCCACGACCTGGGTGTGGTGCGCAAGATGGCCAACCGCATCTGTGTGATGAACCAAGGCCTGATCGTCGAGGAACAACCCACGGAAACGCTGTTCACCGACCCGCAGCACCCCTATACCCGCAAACTGCTGGCGGCTGAACCCAAGGGATCGCCGGCCCGGCCGCCCGAAAATGCGACGACAGTCCTTCAGGCCGATGACGTCAAGGTCTGGTTCCCCATCAAAAAGGGCCTTTTGAAACGGACGGTCGACCATGTCAAAGCGGTTGACGGTATCAGCCTGACCGTGCGCGAGGGGCATACGGTCGGCGTCGTTGGGGAAAGCGGGTCCGGCAAAACGACGTTGGGGCTGGCTATTCTTCGGCTGATTTCGTCTGTCGGATCGATCAAGTTCGACGGTCAGGAACTCCAGGGCCGCCAGTTCAAGGAACTGCGCCCTCTTCGCCGGCAGATGCAGATCGTGTTTCAGGATCCGTTCGGCTCCCTTAGCCCCCGCATGTCGGTTTCCGAGATCGTTGAAGAAGGGCTTCACGTCCACAAGATTGGACGCCCCGGGCGCGAACGCGAAAAAATGATCATCGATGTTCTGACCGAAGTCGGCCTCGATCCCGAAGCCCGGCACCGCTATCCGCACGAATTCTCCGGCGGCCAACGCCAGCGGATTGCCATCGCCCGGGCGATGGTCCTGCGTCCGCGTTTCGTGGTGCTCGACGAGCCAACCTCTGCCCTTGATATGTCAGTCCAGGCCCAGATCGTCGATCTTCTGCGCGACCTGCAGCAACGCAATCGGCTGGCCTATCTGTTCATCAGTCACGATTTAAAGGTGGTCAAAGCGCTGTCCGATCATCTGATCGTCATGAAGGACGGCGTCGTCGTCGAACAAGGCCCCGCCGACCGGATCTTCAATGACGCTCAGCACCCCTATACTCAAGCGCTGCTGAAAGCGGCGTTCGAAATCAAGGCCACCCATAGCGAAGACATGGCTACCTGACGTGCCAGATGCGGGGTGATCAGCGGGGTTGATCTGTTCCAAAGACCTCGTGCAGGGCCGAGCACGTCGCCGCCCGGCGGGTCGCCTGATGCAGTTCGGGTGTCGACAATCGCCCAATCTGACGGCGTATATCAGCATCCAACGGACCGAATCGGGTTTCGAGGATATCGAGCAGAACCGCCGACAACGCATCCGCCTCGCCCCGCGCGACGCCCTTTGCCATGCCCTTTTCCATGCCTTTGGCCATGCCGTGAGCCATGCCTTCGGTGCGGCCCTGCTTCATCCATTCTTCGGCAGCGATCGAGACCATGTCACCACCCCGTTCCGGTTTCGATTGGCGCGCGATCCGGGCGAATAAATCGATTGTCACCCATCGCTGATTCCAGAGGATATACTGAATGACCTGACGTTCCAAGAGCGTGTCATCGGGCAGCATGCCGCAAATTTTCACAAGCAAGGCCCATGGGACGTCATCTTTGTTCAAATGCTTGAGCGCCAGAAATGTGGCTTTCACGGCGCGGTCGTCCGACAGACACGCGTCGTCGCGGTCGTTCAGATCGCACAATGTGTACCCCATTTCCCGTTGAGTATCGAGAACCGGCCTATCGCCCGCAATGCAGCCGATGACCGAGAGCGGAACGGTCCAGGATCGGGATCCATGATAGAAGACGATCGGAAAGATGGGTGGAAGATCGCGGAACCGGTTCTCGCCGCCATACCGGTCCCATATCCGCGCCCGATAGGTCAGAAGTTGTATCGGTGTTCGCGGGTCAGGCGTGCTTTTGTGTTCCAACAAGGCATAAATTAGGGCGTGTCCGCCATCAGCCAAACGCACCGCGAACAACCGATCGCTTTGGCTGCCCGCCAACGAATCGTCGATGAAGCTGCCTTCCATAGGAACCGGCGGGTCGCCGGTAAGACGGCACGCGATTTCCGATGGCAGATAGTCCTTTAAGATGGTGGCAGCGCGATCAACGTCATCCAGTAACGCCCTGAAAAGCGCATCATGAGGGGTCGATGATGCCGTCATTCTAGATACCGGTGGATGGAAAAGCGCAGGAACTTTCCGGCCGAAATACAACGTATAATCGCATTCAGCAAGGGTTGATGGCCAAAAAAGGCACCGTCACCTCGGGTTTTTCAGCGACCCCCTGGACGCATTCCGGCGAACCGGGTACCCATGACCGCACCGGACACGAACAGCGCGGGCACCGAAAACCAATGACACTGCTTTTTGCTTCTTCCGATTCCGAAGATACCGAAACCTGGGTTCCCGTTCTTCGGGACACCCTGAGCGATCGCGGCGTCCGCGCCTATCCGGATATCGGGCCGGAGGAGGATATCGAGTATGCCCTGGTCTGGAAGCCCGAACCCGGCTTGCTGGCGCGCTTGCCCAATCTCAAGGTCATTTTCTCAATGGGGGCCGGGGTTGATGCGGTCCTCAAAGATGAAACCCTGCCAAGCCATATTCCCCTGATCCGGATGGTCGATGACAGCCTGACCGAAGGCATGACCGAATATGTCGTGCTGCACACACTGCGCATTCATCGCCAAGCAGAAGCCTATCGGCAGCAACAAGCCCAACAGCTCTGGAACCCCTTGCCGGAACGGTTGGGGCGGGAGCGGCCGGTCGGCGTTATGGGCCTCGGGGTTCTTGGCAGTGACGCGGCTGCCATGCTGTCTCGATTGCGATTCGACGTCGCCGGCTGGAGCCGGTCGCCGAAGACAATCGAAGGGGTCACCTGCTTCGACGGCGACGACGGATTCGACACCTTTCTTCGGCGTACGGAGATATTGATCAATCTGCTGCCGCTGACACCGGCCACAACGGGCTTGATCAATGCCGAAACGCTCGGGAAAATGCCCCGTGGCGCCCATCTGATCAATGTTGCGCGCGGCCTTCATGTGGTCGACGAGGACCTGCTCGCCGCGCTGGATGACGGACACATCGCCAGCGCGACATTGGATGTTTTCGGAACCGAGCCGCTGCCGGCCGATCATCGTTATTGGTCGCATCCGTCGGTCACGATGACCCCGCATGTGGCCAGCGTCACCCATGCCCGTACCGCCATCAAAACGGTGATCGAGAATATTCGCCGCCTCGAAGCGGGGGAACCGCTTCAGAATGTCGTCGACCGCAATCGCGGCTATTGATTGCCCGCATTCAGACGCCGAACGGCGGTGACACCGCGATCATCGCGACCCTCGGCCTTGCAGCAACGGCGCGCGACTGTATCGACCGAATCGATCGACACCGCCATCGCGGCGGCATTGGCGTGAACCATGAGCATATCGTCCATCATGATGCCGATATGGCCCGGAAAAACGACGATATCGCCACGGACCCGGTCCCATTGCGCCGTGCCATCCTCGGCAGTTTTGAACGGAACCGGATCGCCGACAGTCGCGGCAAGCTGGTCGCTATCACGGGGAGCCGCAATGCCGGCCGCCTGGAGTGCCCGCTGCACAAGACCGGAACAATCGATTCCGGCCGCCGACCGGCCGCCCCAAACATAGGGGACATGAAGGAACATGGCGGCTGTCGCGGCAATGTCCGATCGGTCCCGGGCCATCAAATGGCGGCGATGGATATAACCGCCGAGGGATGGCGCGGCTGCAAAATCGTCCGAAACCGGTTCGCAAATCGGCAACGCGCCCATCGGAAGCACGGCGGTCACCGGGCTCTTGATGTCCGGGCGCTGGAAAACGGGCGCCGACAATGCTGTTACCGGCGTCGGGTCCGGCGCCCCCAGTACCGCCGGCCCAAGACTGGCCGCCGGCAAATAGCCGACATAACAATCGAGCGTGCTCTGCGCCCAAACCCAGTCGTCAGAACGATCCTCGAAGACGGTCACCGGTTCTCCGAAAAGGAACTCTGTCGTCATCGACGCTTCCGGCTCCGGTCGTCCCCTTACCGGCGCTTTGGGAACAGCGACCAAGGCATGCTGTCCTTCGGCATAAGCGTCGGCTCGAACGACGCCCTTGAGCTTGATATTCGCGAGATCGGACCGATAGGCGTTGATCCGCGGGTCTAAAGCGGCGTGGTCCCCCGTCGTCATTCGTCCTCTCGCATTGTCTGGGACTCGCTTCTGCTGAGCCTGGATTCCGGCGCCGTTTCGTGGCCGGCGTCTTTCATGGCCCGATTGACGATCTCACCAAACTCGCTGAGATAGACGGACCCCTTCACGGTCCTCTGTACCAGGACATTGCGCTTGTCGGCCTCGTCTTGTTTTCGTTTGACGAAGCCGAACGATCCCAGCCGATCCAAGGCTCTCGTAACGG
>LFIK01000613.1_pt1 | contig 27136 bp, 28 predicted proteins | sample 643401 | NCBI WGS metagenome assembly LFIK01 (sample SAMN03777447, study PRJNA286221) | soda lake metagenome | biome: soda lake; feature: Kulunda steppe; material: water; isolation source: sample T5-Br brine of Lake Tanatar-5 | place: Russia: Kulunda steppe | collected 2010-07
ACGGCAAATGGGCCGTCCTGAGCGACATCCTCGGCGACGAGGACCATCTGGGCGACATGGACTTCAAGGTCGCCGGCACCGAGGCGGGCATCACCTCGCTGCAGATGGACATCAAGGTCGCCGGGATTACCCCCGCCATCATGAAGCAGGCGCTCGCGCAGGCGAAGGACGGGCGCCTGCACATCCTCCGCGAGATGTCGAAGGCGCTCACCGAGGCGTCGGGCTTTTCCGAGCACGCGCCGCGCATCGAGATGATGCAGGTGCCCGTGGACAAGATCCGCGACGTGATCGGCTCTGGCGGCAAGGTGATCCGCGAGATCGTGGAAACCTCGGGCGCGAAAGTGGACATCAATGACGAGGGGCTCATCAAGATCGCGTCGCCGAACAGCGAGTCGATCAACAAGGCCCGCGATCTGATTCATTCGATCGTCGCCGAACCCGAAGAAGGCAAGATCTATACCGGCAAGGTCGTCAAGCTGGTCGATTTCGGCGCGTTCGTGAACTTCTTCGGCAAGCGTGACGGGCTGGTCCATGTCAGCCAGATTGCGAACAAGCGGCTCAACCACCCCTCCGACCTTCTGCAGGAGGGCCAGGAGGTCAAGGTCAAGCTGCTCGGCTTTGACGATCGCGGCAAGGTCCGGCTCGGCATGAAGATGGTCGATCAGGAAACCGGCGCGGAGATCACCGGCGAACAGCAGAACGCCTGATCCTGGCGCGAAGCTGCCTGAAGAACGCCCCGGCACGGTTGTCGGGGCGTTTTTGATTTGCACGGCATCGGACGTTGCGCTATTAATGTTATAGTATAACATATGGAGGCGCAGCATGGCCGAGGCTGACAATCGACTTCCGGTAACCGTCCTGTCCGGGTTTCTGGGTGCCGGGAAGACCACACTCCTCAACCGGGTCCTCAACAACCGTGAGGGCCGCAGCGTTGCCGTGATCGTCAACGACATGTCCGAGGTCAATATCGACGCGGATCTCGTCGATGCCGGGGTCGATCTGAAGCACAACGAAGAAAAGCTGGTCGAGATGTCGAATGGCTGCATCTGCTGCACGCTGCGCGACGACCTGCTGCAGGAGGTGCGCCGGCTCGCCGCCGAGGGCCGGTTCGACTATCTGCTCATCGAGTCGACCGGCATTTCCGAGCCGCTGCCCGTCGCCGCGACCTTCGAGTTCCGCGATGCGGAAGGCGAAAGCCTGTCCGATGTGGCCCGCCTCGACACGATGGTGACGGTCGTGGATGCGGTCAATCTGCTGCGTGACTTCTCCAGCCATGATTTCCTGTCCGATCGCGGTGAGACCCTGGGGGAGGATGACGATCGCACGCTCGTCAATCTTCTGACCGATCAGATCGAGTTCGCCGATGTCGTGGTCCTCAACAAGGTTTCGGATGCGGATACGCAACGCCGTGACGCGGCGCGCAAGATCATCAAGGCGCTGAACCCGGATGCGCGCCTGATCGAGACGGACCACGCGGATGTGCCGGCCGGCGCCATGCTCGATACCGGGCTGTTCGATTTCGAGCGTGCGCATGATCACCCCCTCTGGGCGAAGGAGCTTTACGGCTTCGCCGATCATGTCCCGGAAACCGAGGAATACGGGATTTCAAGCTTCGTCTATCGCGCAAGGCGACCTTTCCACCCGCAGAAGCTGCATGCGGTCCTCAATGGCGATCTGCCCGGGGTGATCCGCGCAAAGGGGCACTTCTGGCTGGCCACGCGCCCCGACTGGGTCGCCGAATTCAGCCTTGCCGGGGCGCTGAGTTCCGTCGCCCCGCTGGGCGGCTGGTGGGCCTGCGTCCCCGCCGACCGCCGTCCCGACCATCCCCAGGCGCGCAGTTATCTCGCCACGCACTGGCAAGAGCCGTGGGGCGACCGGCGCCAGGAGCTGGTCTTCATCGGTGCCGGAATGGACGAAGCGGCGATCAGGCAGCGCCTCGATGATTGCCTGCTGAGCGCGGCGGATGCGGCAGACTTCACGCCCGAAAACTGGGCCGACCTTCCCGACCCCTTTCCCCGTTGGGTGCGCAGGGAGGCCGCTTGATGGATGGTCGGTTTGCTATCGCCCGCGGAGTACATGCCGGGACGCACCCAGAAGCTTTGCGCCGGATCGGGGCCGAGGGGGTCGCCGCCGCAATCTGGGAGCGCGAGCGCAGCGCCGCCTTTGCGGCCTGGATCGATGCGCTTCCGGCCGCCAGCTTGCCCCGGCTGCGCACGACGGTCTCTCATGACCAGGTCGCCGCTGCGGTGCATGCGGCCTGCGACAGCGCCGGGACGCCGCGCGGGACCATGCGCGACTGGCTGGCCGAGGACGCGGCCGCGCTGGCGCTGATGTTCCATGCCATCATGGATGCGCCGATGCTGCAGCTTCGCCTGGATGTGATCGAAGGCAACGCCTGCACAAGGTTTCATCTGGACCGGGTGCCGGCGCGCCTGTTGTGCAGCTATCGCGGGGCGGGCACCGAGTATGGCGCCGCCCGTCCGCATGAAGAGCCCGCACATGTCGAGCGCCTGCGCACGGGCGCGGCGGCGGTGTTTCGGGGTGCCTTGTGGCCCAACGCAGAGACGACGGAGCTGCTGCATCGTTCCCCGCCCGTCGCCGGAACGGGGGAGACGCGGTTGTTGCTCGTTCTGGATGTGGCGGATGGCCCGCAGTCGGGACCGCCGGCGTCATGACGCGGCGCAACCTCAACAGCACGCTGCCGCGGCGCGCGCGCGGCGGCATGCGGGATTTCGACCGCCTGCCCGCAGAACTGCGGCACTGGCTGCATGATGCGGCCCTGCCCTGGAGCGCGCGCTCGGTCGCAAGACTCTGGCGGCGTGCCCTGCACGAATCCGGCGGCGATGTCGCGGCAGCCCGGGCGCAGCTTACGTTGGCGGAACGGCGCTCTCTGGCGCGTGATGCGGCAAAGATCTGGGGCCGGCCCGCCCCGGAGCGCGATGACACGGGCGCGAGGGGCGGCGCGAGGGGCTGATGCGATTGACCCCCGCGCGCCTTTGCCGCGCGCGGGGCGGTTCGGCCGGCAGCGTCAGCCGGGCATCCTGGTCTTGCGCAGATAGGGCAGGACCATCTCGACCTCGCCGAACCGGGCCCTGGCGTCCTCGTCGGAAACCGACAGGGCCACGATCACGTCCTCGCCGGGGCGCCAGTCCGCCGGGGTTGCCACAGGTGCCCCGTCCGCCACCCGGATGGCGTCGAGGGCACGCAGGATCTCGTCGAAATTGCGACCGACCGACATCGGATAGATCATTGCCAACCGCAGCTTCTTGTCGGGGCCGATGATGAAGGTGGTGCGCACGGTTGCGGTGTCGTTCGGCGTGCGCCCGTCAGGCAGATAGGCATCTCCCGGCAGCATGTCGAAAAGCTTGGCGACATGCAGCGACTCGTCGGCGATGATCGGAAAGGTCACCGGATTGCCCGAAACCTTCTCGACATCCGAGACCCACTTCTTGTGCTCCCCTACCGGGTCGATGGAGATACCGGCGACCTTGGTGCCGCGTTTCTCGAACTCGTCGGCCAGCCGCGCCACGGCGCCGAACTCGGTGGTGCACACCGGGGTGAAATCCTTGGGATGGCTGAACAGGATGGCGTAACTGTCACCGATCCATTCATGGAAGTTGATCGCGCCTTGCGTCGTCTCCGCGCTGAAGTCGGGGACGGTGTCATTGATGCGCAGTGTCATCGCGGGGTTTCCTTCGGCTGGAGCATGCATACGTCGAACTGGACGGTCCGGATATATGCGCGGCGGGGGCGACTTGCACCCCCTGCGCTGCGGTGACACTGTGACACAAACACTCAGGAGGAGCGGATGCTGGACAAGCGTCAATTCTACATCGACGGGGCGTGGTGCGCCCCCAGGGCCGGCCAGGACCTCGAGGTCATCGACCCCGCCACCGAAGAAGCCTTCGCCGTGATCTCGCTCGGTGGTCAGGCGGATACCGATGCCGCCGTCGCCGCGGCGCGCGCCGCGCTCGATGACTGGATGTATGCGCCCCCGCGCGAGCGCCGCGCCGTGGTCGAGCGCATCCTGGAGGCCTACAAGGCCCGTGCCGACGAGATGGCCGAAACCATCAGCCGCGAGATGGGCGCGCCGATCGATCTGGCGCGCAACGCGCAGGCGGCGGCGGGAATTGGCCATCTGAAGGGCTATCTCAAGGCCTTCGACGAGATCGCCTTCGAGGCACCGCTGGGCGATCACGCGCCGCATGACCGCATCATCAAGGAGGCGGTCGGGGTCTGCGGGCTGATCACGCCGTGGAACTGGCCGATGAATCAGGTCACGCTCAAGACGGTGCCCGCGCTGCTGGCGGGCTGCACGATGGTGCTCAAGCCGTCCGAAGTGGCGCCGCTGTCGTCGCTGCTGTATGCTGAGATCCTGCATGAGGCGGGTGTGCCGAAAGGGGTGTTCAACCTCGTCAATGGCGACGGCGCCGGGGTGGGAACGCAGCTTTCCGTTCATCCCGATGTGGACATGATCAGCCATACCGGATCGGGCCGCGCCGGCATCGCGATCTCCAAGAACGCGGCCGACACGCTCAAGCGCGTGCATCTGGAACTGGGCGGCAAGGGGGCCAACATCATCTTCCCCGATGCCGACGAAAAGGCCGTCAAGCGCGGCGCGGTGCATTGCTTCAACAACACCGGCCAGAGCTGCAACGCCCCCACCCGGATGCTGGTCGCGCGCGACATCTATGAGGAGGCCGTCGAAACCGCCCGCGCCACCGCCGAAGCCTGCCAGGTCGGTTCCCCGGCAGAGTCGGGCAAGCATATCGGCCCGCTGGTCAATCAGGCGCAGTTCGACAAGGTGCAGGACCTGATTCAGAAAGGTATCGATGAGGGCGCCCGGCTCGTCGCCGGCGGTGTCGGCCGTCCCGAAGGGGTAAACCGCGGCTACTACGTGCGCCCGACGGTCTTTGCCGATGTGTCCAACGACATGGTCATCGCGCGCGAGGAAATCTTTGGGCCCGTCCTGTCGATCATCCCCTTCGAGACTGAAGAGGAGGCGATCCGCATCGCCAACGACACCCCCTACGGACTGACGAACTATGTCCAGAGCGCGGACGACGCGCGCCGTCAGCGCCTGGCGCGGCGGCTGCGGTCGGGCATGGTCGAGATGAACGGCCAGTCGCGCGGGCTGGGCGCGCCTTTCGGCGGCATGAAGCAATCCGGCAACGGGCGCGAAGGCGGCGTCTGGGGCATCGAGGATTTCCTCGAGGTCAAGGCCGTCTCCGGCTGGGGCGAGGACTGAACCGGCCGCCCCGCGCCGACAGGCGCGGGGCACCATAAGCATTTCAGAACGGGCAGGGCGCGGTGAAGGTGACGAAGCGTCCGCCATCCGGGTGGCGCAGCCGCAGGCTTTCGGCGTGCAGCATCAGCCGCGGATGCTCGGCAACGGTGTCGGGCGCATAGAGCGGGTCGCCCAGGATCGGATGCCCCAGCGCCAGCATGTGCACCCGCAGCTGATGGCTGCGCCCCGTCACCGGCGACAGGGCCAGCCGCGTAACGTCGCCCGCCTCATGGCCGATGACCTCCCAGCCGGTTTGCGACGGTCGGCCGCGTTCGTGGCAGATCTTCTGGCGCGGGCGGTTGTCCATGTCGGTGGCGATGGGCAGATCGACCGTGCCCGCCCCCTCCAGCCGTCCGGCGACGCGGGCGATATAGCGCTTCTCGCTGCGCCGTTGCTCGAACTGGCGCGACAGATGCCGCTGCGCGCGCTGGGTCACGGCGAAGATGATGACGCCCGAGGTGTCCCGGTCGAGCCGGTGCACCAGAAGCGCCTCGGGAAAGGCGCCGCGCACCCGCGCCATCAGGCAGTCCTCCAGCCCCGGCAGCTTGCCCGGCACGCTGAGCAGCCCCGCCGGCTTGTCGACGACGAGGATTTCGTGATCGTGATGCAGCACCGAAAGCGGCACATCGGGCGGGTTGTAGCTGGTCATGCCCGGCAGTTACGCCGCGCGGGCGCCGGATGCAAATCTACATGAGCGCGAGCGCCACGCCATAGGCCACGAAACACGCCCCCATGACGCGCCGGAACCACAGATTCAGCACGGCACCCAGCGCGAGCCGCCCCAGCCAGGCGCCGAGCGCGGTGTATCCCGAATAGGAGAGCGCCGTGATGCCCAGCGCGGTGGGCATGATATACCACATCTGCGCGCTGATCGGGCGGTCCGGCTCGACGAACTGGGAAAAGGCGGCAATGTAGCCGGCCAGCGACTTGGCGTTTATCGTTGCGATCAGGAAGGCCTTGCCGAAGACCGATCCGGCCCGGGCGCGCAGCGTCACGGGCTGCCCGGCAGCCAGAATGCCGCGTGCCCCCAACCCGATGAGCACCGCCGCCCCGGCCAGCCGCAGCGTATCGAACAGCGCGGGCGAGGTCGCGATCAGCGCCCCCACCCCGGCCGCCGAGCCGACAAGGAACACGGATGCCTGCGTGAGGATTGCCGCCACCCCCCACCAGGCGCGCGCAAAGCCCAGCCGCATTCCGTTGTCGATGCAGTTGACCGCGTTCGGCCCCGGCGAGGTGACGAACACGACCCAGAAGGTCGCGAATACGGCCCAGCCCTGTGCCGTCATGCCCCGCGCGGGCGCGTGAACACCATCTTCTGATTGGCCAGCTTGTCGGATGGGCCGCTCCAGGCATAGGCGAGCAGCGAGGGCTCCCGGTCGGAGGCGGTTATGCGGTGGCGATGGCCCGGCGGGTTGAAGATCAGCGAGCCGGGGGCATAGACCCCCTGATGGTTCTCCGACACGGCGCCGGACAGGCACACATAGCTTTCGGTAATCCCGTCATGCGCATGCGCCGGATACACGCAGCCGGGCGCGAACAGCACGAGCCCGAGGATGATCTCATGGGTGCGGATCGGCCCGGTGGGGCCCGCCAGCTCGGCATAGGCGAATTTTCGCGCCAGGCCGGGCGGGACCTTTTCGTAGCCGTATTGCCAGCTCAGCGTGTCGCTCAGCGACGAGAGCACGCGGATCAGCGGCGCGTGACGTTCCTCCAGCCCCTCGTCGAGCGCGCGGCGCAGATGCGCGGTCACGGGCTTTGTGGCGGGTTCGGGAAACTCGAGGGCCGCTCCCGCGCGCAACACGCGGTTTATGGCCTCGCGCACGGTGCGCTGATGGGTGCGGATGCGGTCGCTGCCGCCCGAAGGCAAGAAACGATAGAGTTCGTAGAATTCGCGCAGCAGGTAACCCCACTCTGGATGGGTCGCGAGAGTGATCATCCCGGCGCCCCGGCAAAAACCCGATCGAGAATGGATTGCAGCGCATCGGCGTCGGCGCCGGTGAAGGCTGCGGGGCGGTCGCTGTCGATGTCCAGCACCGCGATCAGCGCGCCCGCGGCGTCGCGCACGGGCAGCACGAGCTCGGAGCGCGTCGTGACGGCGCAGGCGATGTGGCCGGGAAATGCGTCGACATCATCGACGATCTGCGCTTCGCCGCTGCGCGCGCAGGCACCGCACACCCCGCGGGAGAACGGGATCTGCAAGCAGCCATGTCCGCCCTGATAAGGCCCGATCTTCAGAAGATCGGGTGCGACGACACGGTAGAATCCGGTCCAGTCGAACCGGTCGTCATCGTGGTGGATCTCGCAGGCCAGTGTCGCCATCAGCGCGATCACGTCGTCTTCCCCCGCCGTCAGCGCGGCGATTCGTTCGGCAAGCGGGCTGTCGGGCGTCATCGCGGGCGGGCTCCTTGGCGGCGGTGGCGGATCGGAGGCGGGCAGGGGCCGTTCAGGGACGTTCGATCGCGATCGCCGTGCCTTCGCCCCCGCCGATGCAGATGGCGGCGACACCCCGCTTGAGGTCGCGCTTTTCCAGCGCGTTGAGCAGCGTGACGATGATCCGCGCGCCCGACGCGCCGATCGGATGACCCAGCGCGCAGGCCCCGCCATTGACGTTGATGCTGTCGCGCGCCACCCCCATCTCGCGCATGAAGGCCATCGGAACCACGGCGAAAGCTTCGTTGACCTCCCACAGGTCGACGTCATCCACGGTCCAGCCGATCTTCGAGAGCAGCTTTCTCGCCGCCGGCACCGGGGCGGTGGTAAACCGGCCCGGTGCCTGGGCGTGGCTGGCATGGCCCAGCACATGCGCACGCACCGGCATGCCGGCCGCTTCCGCCGCCGGGCGCGCGGCGAGCACCAGCGCCGCTGCCCCGTCCGAGATCGAGGAGGCATTCGCCGCGGTCACCGTCCCATCCTTGCGAAAGGCCGGTTTCAGCTGCGGGATCTTGTCGGGGCGCGCCTGGCCGGGCTGTTCGTCCTGGTTGACGTGCAGCTCTCCCTTGCGGGTGCGCACCGTGACGGGGGTGATCTCGTCATCGAAGGCGCCGGATTTCATCGCCTCGAGCGCACCGGACAGCGAGCCGAGGGCATAATCGTCCTGCGCCTCGCGGGTGAACTGGTATTCCTGCGCGCAGTCCTCGGCAAAGGTGCCCATCAGCCGACCCTTGTCATAGGCGTCTTCCAGCCCGTCGAGGAACATGTGGTCGATCACCTCGCCATGGCCCAATCTTGCACCGCCGCGCATGGCCGGCAGCAGATAGGGCGCGCGGCTCATGTTCTCCATCCCGCCGGCGACCATGATTCCGGTGCGGCCCAGCGCGATCTGGTCCCAGGCGGTCATCGCCGCCTTCATGCCGGAGCCGCACATCTTGTTGAGGGTGGTCGCGGGGACCTCTTCGCCGAGGCCGGCATCGAAGCCGGCCTGCCGCGCCGGTGCCTGTCCTTGTCCGGCGGGCAGGACACAACCCATAACGAGTTCTTCCACAAGCTCGGCCGTCACGCCGGCGCCGTTCAGCGCCGCACGGATTGCCGCCCCCCCCAGCCGCGCGGCCGGAACATCGGCGAAGACGCCCTGCAGGCCGCCCATTGCCGTACGCGCGGCACCCGAAATCACCACTTCCGTCATGTGGACCTCTTCAATCTGTGACAGCCGACGCGTTCGACGGCGCCTGCATGGATACCGAATGGTAAGCACCGGCGTCTAGGGTGCTCTGGCATCGTGAAGGAGGCGCCGTTGGAACTGGCCACCGAAACCCATGCCGACGCCCTGGTGGTGCGTGTCCATGAAAGCCGGCTGGATGCCGCAATCGCGATCCGGTTCAAGGACAGGATGCGCCAGCTTGCCCCGAACGCGCCGCCGCGGGTGGTGCTGGACCTGTCGCGGGTCGGCTTTCTGGACAGCAGCGGGCTGGGCGCGGTTGTCGCGGTGATGAAGCTTCTGGCGCCCGCCCACCGTCTGGAACTGGCGGGTCTGACGCCGATGGTGGCCAAGGTGTTCCGCCTGACGCGGATGGACGAGGTCCTGACCATCCACGCGAATCCGCCGTCGCCGGACGCCGCCATACCCGAGGTTCCGAACGACGCGGGGGCGACGTGAACGATCGCAAGCCTGCATGCCCCGTCGCGGAGCGGGGCGGAGCGTTGCACCGCGCCTTTCACGGCGACAACGAGGAAATACGCGCGACACTGTGTGATTTCTGCGATGCCCTTGCGCGCCTCGGTGTGGATGCCGCCACCATCGAGAATGTCGAGCTGGTTCTGGCGGAGGTCCTCAACAACATCATCGAACACGCCTATGACGGCCACGGTGGCGCGATCGAGGTCGAGATTCAGTTTGAAAGGAATGAGTTGACCGGGCTGATCGTCGATGACGGCCGCCCGATGCCCGGCGAGATCCTGCCGCAAGCGGCGTTGCCCGACATCTCCGGGCCCCGCGCCGCCATGCCCGAGGGCGGTTTCGGCTGGTTCCTGATTCGCCACCTCACCTCGGAACTGGATTATTCCCGGCGTGACGGGCAGAATCGGGTTCGATTCCGGCTGGAACGGCAACAAAGACCCGGCATGCGTTGATCTGTTCCGGCATGTGCAACAATGCCGCGTTGATGCCTTATTCGGACCAAGCCGGTGCCAGATTGTGCTGCCATCGCTGGGATGTGGCCGCGAAGGCTGACCCCGGCATCACGTCGAAACCCCCACCCAGCACGTGATGTCGGGGCGCGGCCACGGGAAGACCGGCGCGCAGGCATGACCCGGCGCAGACAGGAACCGGGCTTCTCGTGCCCACGTGTCCGGGCGCGCGCGTCCGGGCCGAAGCGCAGAATCTGGTCAGTTCAGCTGCACCTGAAGCGGGTAATAGCCATCCTCGAAATCGCCGAAGAGGTCGGACAGGTCGGGATGGTCGACCGGCTCGCCAGTGTCATCCGGAAGCAGATTCTGCTCGGACACATAGGCGACGTAATAGCTCTGGTCGTTCTCGGCGAGCAGGTGGTAGAAGGGCTGATCCTTCGCGGGACGGCTCTCTTCGGGAATGGCGTCATACCATTCCTGCGTGTTCGAGAACATCGCGTCCACATCGAACACGACGCCGCGGAAGGGATGCTTCCGGTGGCGGACAACCTGTCCGAGATGATATTTCGCGCGAGTCTTCATCATTGCGATACCCCCAACGCTATTCCCTAATGGCAATCGGGATGATTTGTCCATGGGTCAGCGCCTGATTCGCCGGAAACAGTGTGTGAGCAGGCCTCATACAGTCGCGGTGGCCAGCCGGTCACGATGCCGCAAGCGGCCGTTTCATCATTTCGCCGGCGCCGTGTTTGCGGTATAACTTGACAAAACGAAAAGACGTACAGAGGCAGAGATGAGCAGGTTTCCCTTCGTGGCGCTGTGTGCGCTGCTGTTTCTGGCGGCGTGCGGCGGTGGCCGCTTTTCGGCGCCAAATGATCTGGATAACGCATGCAGCATCGTCCAGGAACGCCCGCAATACCTGCGGGCCATGCAGGAAGCCGAACGCAACTGGGGCGTTCCGGTGCATGTGCAGATGGCAACCATCCATCAGGAAAGCCGGTTCGTCGGCAATGCGCGCACACCGCGCCGGTATACGCTGGGCGTGATCCCGATGGGCCGGCAGTCATCGGCCTTCGGGTATGCGCAGGCGCTTGACGGTACCTGGGACGAATACCGCGAGGAAACCGGAAACCGCTTTGCGCGCCGGACCCGAATAAGGGACGCGACCGATTTCATGGGCTGGTACATGAACCATACGCAAACGCGCAACAACATCCCCAAGACGGACGCCCGCAACCAGTATCTGGCCTATCATGAAGGTCATGCCGGGTATCGGCGCGGCAGCCACAACTCCAAGCCCTGGCTGCTGTCGGTCGCTGACCGGGTTCAGAATCGCGCCGAGCGCTACGAGCGGCAACTCGAATCCTGTTCGACACCGCGCCGCCGCAGCTTCGGCTTCGGCGCCTGAGCCAGCCGGATCAGCGGTTGCGCAGGTTCTGCTGGATGCTGAACAGGCTGTGTCCCAGCGACACATCCGTGTTCAGCTCCTGCAGGATGACCGTGGTCTGCTGTCCGGTGTCATCGGTTATCACCCATTGCCGCAATTCGGTCGGGTTATCGGTGAAGACCAGCCGGATATTGCCCTGATCCGGATTCTCGGGGTCCTGTGCGACAACCGAGGTCGAGGTGTCGTCGCTTTCATGCGCGATCACCATCCGCTCGCGCGTCAGGTCGACGTCGCGCGCCAGGATCAGGTTCAACGGAGTCTGGCGCAGCGGGTACTGGGACGGACCCTGATTGGATTTCGGATCGAAGATCGCGACCGTGCCGCCGGCAGCCAGCACCAGCCCGGCGTCGGGCGGGTCGTATTCGAAACGCACCCGCCCCGGGCGGTGAATGTACAGCGTTCCGGTCGACACGCTGCCATCGGCGTTGACCTGCGTGAAGTCGGTCTGCGCCGTTTCGAGCCCGTTGAGATAGCGCGACAACTCGTCGAGCGGGATACGATCCGCCGTGGCTGGCAGGGTCAGCATCGCGGTCGCGACGAGGGTCATGGCGAGGCGGTGGGTATATTGTTTCATGGCCGTTAAATAGGGTCGTTTTCCGGAACCGCAAATGGCGATTTTGCCTGTGTGGCAAGGACTCGCCGAAATCGCGCCGCGGCTGTCGGGATCAACCGGCCGGCCCTTTGCGGTGACGGCGGAAAACGACGATGTCGGGGTCGTCGGGGGCGGCACCTTCCGACCGGTAGCCGGCCTTTTCCAGCAGGCGTGCCGAGGCCGCATTCTCCCGGTGGACACGCGCGAAGATCGATTGCAGCTTCGGCCTGTTGGCGAAACACGTCTCGGTGAATTGCGCGACCATGCGTGCGCCGATGCCCCGGCCCCAATGGGCCCGGCCCAGCCAGTAACTGATTTCCGCCTCGGCACCGTCCTCGGTGCCGGGCTCATGCGCCAGCCGAACCTGCCCGACCGGCATGTCGGCGACCAGCACCGCCCGCACGACGTGATGCGCCGCAGCATTCGACAAGCCGATCAGATCCTGCGCCTGTGCTTCGGTCAGCGGGTCGGGATAGGGTTCCGGCAAAAGGCGCCAGACCTCCGGGTCGTCCAGAAGCGCGGTGAAGCGCGGCACGTCCTCCGGGGTCCATGCGCGGAAGCGAAGGCTGGCATCGGCTTCGGCGCCGCTGGACGACGCAGCGTCGAGCGACGGCCCCACGCCAAGGTCGTCCGGCGCGTCGGCGGCAACCCAGCCCGTCTGCGCGGGGTCATAGGCGAGGGCGACACCATTCGCGCGACACCATTCGAGCTGTTTTGCAGACAAAGGCCCGTGCGAACGCGGCGGCAGACCGCCATCCTCCGAGGCGGCTTCCGGGCCGTCACCGCGGTTCTGTGGTTGCGTGCGTGCCATTCGGGTCACCCATGCGATTGGTCAGTGTGCAGGTCCGTGCCGGCGACGGGTGTCGCGATCCCCGGACATTGTGGGCGCTGCCGGATCGCCACCCGTTCACATCATGATACTTTGCGCGCCCGTCGCGGCAATGGCGGGCCGGCCGGTCCGCCCCGTCATGCGCGAAATCATGCCTCCGGCACCAGCACCTCGCGCTTGCCGACGTGATTGGCGGGGCTGACGACGCCCTGGTCCTCCATCTGTTCCACAAGCCGCGCGGCCTTGTTGTAGCCGATCGCCAGCTTGCGCTGGATGTAGCTGGTCGAGCACTTGCGATCCTTGGCAACGATCGCCACGGCCTGATCGTACAGCGCATCCTCGCCGTCGGTATTGCCGCCCAGTCCGAGCACCTGGTCAATCTCGGATTCCTTGCCCTCCTCGGGGCCGTCCACGACGCCGCTTTGATAGTCCGGCGGGCCGAAGCTCTTGAGATGGTTGACCACATCCTCGACCTCTTCGTCGCTGACGAAGGGGCCGTGGATGCGCTGGATCCGGGCACCGCCAGCCATGTAGAGCATGTCGCCCATGCCCAGAAGCTGCTCGGCCCCCTGTTCGCCGAGGATGGTGCGGCTGTCGATCTTTGACGTCACCTGAAAGCTGATCCGGGTGGGAAAGTTCGCCTTGATGGTGCCGGTGATGACATCGACTGAGGGACGCTGCGTCGCCATGATCAGGTGGATGCCGGAGGCGCGCGCCATCTGCGCCAGCCGCTGAATGCAGGCCTCGATCTCCTTGCCCGCGACCATCATCAGGTCGGCCATCTCGTCCACGATCACCACGATATAGGGCATGGTCTCGGGGGCGAACTCCTCCGTCTCGAACACGGGATCGCCGGTTTCGTCGTCGAAGCCCGTCTGCACGGTGCGCTTGAACATCTCGCCCTTCGCCTGGGCCTCGCGCACGCGGCCGTTGAAGCCCTCGATGTTGCGCACCCCCATCTTGGACATCTTGCGGTAGCGCTCCTCCATCTCGGCGACGACCCATTTCAGCGCCACGACGGCCTTCTTGGGGTCGGTGACGACCGGCGAGAGCAGATGCGGGATGCCGTCATAGACAGACAGCTCCAGCATCTTCGGGTCGATCATGATGAGGCGGCATTCCTCAGGCGTGAGCTTGTAGAGCAGGCTCAGGATCATCGTGTTGATCGCGACGGACTTGCCCGACCCGGTGGTGCCCGCGATCAGCAGATGCGGCATCTTGGCCAGGTTGGCGACGATGGGGTCGCCATCGATGCCCTTGCCCAGCGCCAGCGGCAGCGTCAGCCGCGAATCGCCGAAATCCCGCGCGGCGAGGTTCTCGCGCAGCACGACCTTCTCGCGGCTGGCATTGGGCAGTTCGATACCGATGACGGACCGCCCCGGCACCGTCGAGACCCGCGCCGACAGCGCCGACATCGACCGCGCGATGTCATCGGCCAGCCCGATCACCCGCGAGGCCTTGAGGCCCGGCGCGGGCTCCAGTTCGTACATCGTGACCACGGGGCCGGGGCGCACCTGAACGATGTCGCCCTTGACGCCGTAATCGTCCAGCACGGTTTCGAGCATGCGCGCATTCTGCTCCAGCGCGTCTTCCGACAGGTAGTGGCGCTCGATCTCGGCGGGGTTCGTCAGCAGCGAGAGCGGCGGCAGCTCGTACTGCGGGGCTTCGTGGTCGAAGTTCAGCGCGGGCTGCGCTTCGGCGGATGCGCGTGCCGATTGCGTTGCGGTGCGGCGTGCCGGGGGCTGCACCACGCGCCCCGCAGGCGCCGCCGAGGGTCTGGGGGGCGTCGCGGCGGGGGGGGCGGCTGTGGGGGGCGCTTCGGCCTCGACCGGATCGAACAGCGACAATCCCTCCTGCGCCGCGGGGGTATCGGCGGCGGTGCGCGACGCCGTCAGCGGCGGCTCTGCGGGCGGGGTGTTGTCCCGGCGCACGGGCGGTTCGGCGCGGTTTATGCGCAAGACCGCGCCGCGCCGCGTGCGGGCCTTTATGGCATCGTTGATGCGTGCGCGGATGCGGTCATCACCCGGCGGGGGACAGTCGGCCGCGGCCTCCGACAGTGCGGGCTCGACAAGCTCGTCCTCGATCTCGGGCGGGTCGGGCCGACGCACCAGTGCGGCCAGAAATCCCGGACGGCGGGTCTGCGTCGCCGGTTCCGGCTCCGGCTCCGGCGGCGCGGCGGGCGCCGACGCGCGCGATGGTGCGGAGACGGGCGCGGCGCGGCGTGGGGCAGTCTCGGCCGGTCGCGCGGCTTCGGGGGCGGCGTCGCGCCGTGCCGCGCGGCGCTCGGCGTGGCGGGCACGAGCGGAGGTGGCGACCCGTGCGGTGCCATTCAGCGCGCGGCTCAGTGCCGTCAGGACCGCGGCATAGGCCACGACCAGCCCGACCAGCAGATAGCGGCCCAGCGCGCGCAGTTCACCACGCTCGAACCCCAGCACGAACAGCCCCAGCGCGGCCACCCCCAGCCCGAGCAGCCCGGACAGCACCTTGAGCGCGAGCGGAGTCTGCACGGGCGCCACGTTGAGCAGCGCGCCCAGTATGGTGTCGCCGAAAAGCCCGCCCAACCCGAAGGAGTGATCCCACCCCGCGCCGGGCACCAGCGTCGCGGCATAAATCGCCGCGAGTGCGACGGCGATCGGTGCGAAGATCAGCCGCGCCAGCACGCGATCGACGCCGCGATGCAGCACACAGCGCAACCCCCAGCCGAGCAGCAGCACCACGAGCGCCCAGCCGCCATGTCCCACGAGGATGAACAGCGCCGCCGCGACCGACGCGCCCACGCGCCCGAGGGCGTTCTGTGCCGCCTCGTCCGTTGCGGCCATCCAGCCCGGATCTTCCGGAGTGTAGGACCCCATCATCAGCGCCATCGCCACGCCCAGCCCGATCAGCACCAGACCCGCCAGCTCGCGGCCGCGCCGCTCGATCATGGCGCGCATGTGGCTGTCCAGAAGGGGGTCACGATCGCGTACCTGATAGGATGCCATCAGCCGTTCTCCTTGTCGTAGAGACAGTCGCGAAGCCGCGTCAGCCCGTCCTCGATCTCGTCCGGGGGGGCGACCAGCGCGGCGCGGACATGCCGCGCGCCGGGGTTATGCCCGTCCACATCGCGGCTCAGATAGCTGCCGGGCAGAACGCGCACGCCGGTCTCGCGCCACAGTTTCAGGGCCGCCTGCTCGTCTTTCTCGACCGGAAGCCACAGGAAGAAACCGGCCTGTGGCGGGGTGTATCCCGGCACATCCGCGAGGATGCTGTCGGCGAGCGCGAATTTGCGGGCATAGAGTGCGCGGTTCTGCGTCACGTGGTCTTCGTCATCCCAGACCCGTGCCGACACCGCCTGGACCGGCGGCGGAAGGGGGGCGCCGCCGTAATTGCGCAACTCGCGAATGCGCCCGATGCAGGCCGCGCCGCCGGCCACGAAGCCCGACCGCAAGCCGGGCAGGTTGGACCGCTTCGACAGGGACTGAAAGCTCAGCGCGCGCTCCGGATCGGCGCCGGTGGCGGCGGCAACCTCCAGAACGCCGGGCGGCGGCGAGTCGCGGTAGATCTCGCTGTAGCATTCATCGGCGAAAACGCGGAAATCGTGCTTTTCGGCCAGCGCCAGTAGTGCGGCCCAGTAGTCGCGCGAGGCCACCGCGCCCTGCGGATTGGCGGGGGAACACAGGTAGACCACCGCCACCCGGTCCAGCAGATCGGGCGACAGCGCCGTGAAATCGGGCAGATTGCCGGTTTCGTCGGTCGCCGGCAGATAGACCGGCTCGGCCCCAGCCGCCAGCGCCGCCACGGCATAGACCTGATAGAAGGGGTTGGGCATCAGCACCACCGGCCGGCCACCGCCCTTGCGTTCGGGGCAGAGCGCCAGACAGGCATTGAACAGCCCTTCGCGCGTTCCGTTCAGCGCCATCAGGCGCTCGGGGCCGAGGCTGACGCCATAGCGGCGCTGTACCCAGCCGGCGATGGCGCTCAGCAGCTCCGGCGTTCCCTCGTTGGCCGGATAGCTCGACAGGCCGCCGAATTGCGCCATGAGCGTTTCGCCGACGAAATCGGGGAAGGCGTGCTTGGGCTCGCCGATGCTCATCGCGATCGGCGTCGCGCCGGGCGCGTGCGCGTCCAGAAGGGCGCGCAGCCGTGGGAATGCGTAATCCGGCAGGTTCGATAACCGCTCGGGAAATGCCATGGACTGCCTCTTTGTCGGGATCGTGATCGCCCCGTTTGAACGCCATCCTATCCCGCGCGTCAACGCGGGTCCAGAAAATCGCAGCCGCTGCCGAAGGTTACAGTCGGAGGCTGTGTCATTTTAGCCCCGCTATGCGCGTTGCGCCGGGGGTGGGTCTTACGTCAGCGCAGCCTGCGCCGCCATGCCCAGCCGCAGCAGACGTGCCTCCGTCATCGGGGCCGACATCAGCGCGATTCCCGCCGACGGGGTGCCCGTGGGCAGCGTCAGCGCGCACAGCCCCAGCAGGTTGGCAATGCGTGTGTTGCGCAGTGTAAGCAGGTTCTCGGTGACGTAGTAGTCATGCTCGTCCATCAGCCGCGCGGCATCGGGGGGCATGTTCGGTGCGGTCGGGACAACCAACGCATCGTAGCCATGCGTTTCCGCGAGGTACTGATCGCGCAGCAGTTCCAGCTTGCGCCAGGCTGCAACATAGTCGGGGGCCGAGAATTCGGCGCCACTGCGGAACCGCTCGAGTATGGGGCGGAACATGGCGTCGGGTCGAGCCTCGATGACGTCGCGCCAAAGCCCGTAGGCTTCGCCGGTGAACACCGCCCCCGACAGCGGCATCGCCGCCGCCATCGGCGGCACCGGTGCGCGCGTGATGTGCGCCCCTGCGGACGCAAGGCGGTCGAGCGCGGCCTCGAAGGCCGCGCGCGGCGTGTCCCTGATGTCGTCGAAAACGACGGATTCGGGCACCAGGAGCCGGGCGCCTCGCAACGTGCTCCCGGCCAGGTCGGGCGGGCGCCCGCCCTCCAGCGCAGCCAGCATGAGCGCGGCATCCTCGACGCTGCGGGTCAGGGGGCCGACGGTGTCGAAATGCCGCGCCAGCGGAACCGCTCCGTCGATGGACAGCCGTCCGGCGGTTGTCTTGAGGCCGATCAGGTCATTCCACGCCGCCGGGATGCGCACCGAGCCGCCGGTGTCGCTGCCGACGGCCGCTGCGGCCAGACCCGCCGCGACCGACACGGCGGCGCCCGAGGAGCTGCCGCCCGGTGCGGCGGCGCGGTCATTGATGTTGGGCGGCGTCGCCGTGACCGGGTTCAGCCCCAGCCCGGAAAACGCCAGCTCGGACATGTGCGTCTTGCCCAGGCAGACCAGCCCGGCCGCGGTGGCATGCCTCAGCACGCGCGCATCGCGTTCGGGCACGCGTCCATGCAGCAGCGCCGACCCGGCTTCGGTCGCGATGCCGGCGGTATCGAACAGATCCTTCCAGGACACCGGAACCCCGTCCAGCGGCCCGTGCCGCAGCCCCTGCCGCGCCCGCTGCCGTGCAGCGCGGGCTTCGGCCAGCGCGCGCTGCGGCGTCGTTCGGGCATAAATCCGCATCGCATCGGGATGCGCCGCGATCGCATCGAGAAATGCCTGTGTCAGCTCCACGGGGTCGATCCGCCCCGCCTCGATCGCGCGGCCCTGCTCGGCCGCGCTGCGGTTCAGCCATGTCTCGACGGTCATTGCGCAGCCTCCCTGTTCGTACCGTGCCGCAGGCAGATGACGCGATCGGCGCCGGGGCTGCAAGGGCTGTGTGCCGGTCGCGCCGCGCGCCCTTACCCGAGCCGCAGCCCCACCGGCAGATCGAGGCCGCGCAGCAGCTCCTCGGCGGTCATCGGGCGGCGCCCCTCGCGCTGGGCCTCGGTGATCTGCAACGCCCCGGACCCGCAGGCCACGGTCAACCCGTCCAGCACCTCGCCGGGCGCGCCGCTGCCCGCCACCGGGCGGCAGCGCAGCAGCTTGAGCCGCACCTCGCCGGTGCGACACCAGGCGCCGGGGTGTGGCGACAGCCCGCGGATATGCCGATCCAGTTCGAGCGCCGGGCGGGTCCAGTCGATGACAGTCTCGGCCTTGTCGATCTTGGCGGCGTAGGTCACGCCGTCCTCGGGCTGCGGCTGCGGCGTCAACGCGCCGAGGCGGGCGAGCGCGTGCGCGATCAGCCGCGCGCCCATAGCCGCGAGGCGATCATGCAGATCACCCGTCGTCTCGTCGGGTGCGATGGCGGTTGACTCGCGCAGCAATACCGGCCCGGTATCCAGCCCCGGCGCCATCTGCATGATGCACACACCCGTTTCACGGTCTCCGGCCATCACCGCGCGATGGATCGGCGCGGCCCCGCGCCAGCGCGGCAACAGCGAGGCATGAATGTTGATGCAGCCATGGCGCGGCGCATCGAGTATCGCGCGCGGCAGGATGAGGCCGTAGGCTGCCACCACGGCGACATCCGCCTCCAGCGCGGCAAACTCGGCCTGCGCCTCGGTGTCGCGCAGGCTGTCGGGGTGGCGCACCGGCAGGCCCAGCGCTTCGGCGCGCGCCTGCACGGCCGTCGGGCGCGGGCGCTTGCCCCGCCCGGCGCGGCGCGGCGGCTGGGTGTAGACCGCGACCACCTCATGGGCGGCGGCCACCGCCTCCAGCGCGGGCACCGCGAAATCCGGCGTGCCCATGAAGATCACGCGCCGTCGGGCGGCTCCTGTATCGGTCGGCTGTGGGATCACGCGGCGGGCCCTCCCGGTGGGTGAGACGCTGACGAGGGATCAGGCGCGGGCGCGCTCGCGTTCGCGCTTGAGCTTGGTCATCTTGCGGGTGATCATCTGCCGCCTGAGTGCACCGAGATGGTCGATGAACAGCTTGCCGTCGAGATGGTCGATCTCGTGCTGCACGCAAGTCGCCCGAAGCCCTTCGAAATGTCCCTGCTGCGCTGTTCCGTCTAGCGCCGTCCAGCGCAGCTCGACCTCGGCGGGGCGCTCGATCTCGGCGAACTGCTCCGGGATGGACAGGCAGCCTTCTTCATGGACGTTGGTTTCTTCGGAGCGCCAGCAGATCTCGGGATCGATCAGGACCTCGGGCTGTGGTGCCTCGTCCTTGGTGCTGCAATCCATCACGATCACGCGCTGCGACACCCCGATCTGCGGCGCAGCCAGGCCGATGCCGGGCGCGTCGTACATGGTGTCGAGCATGTCGCGCGCCAGCTGCTGGACCTCGGGCGTGACCGCGCCCACGGGCGCGGCGACCTTCTTGAGCCGCGGGTCGGGATGGATGAGGATCGAACGCTTCGCCATGGCAGGCGATTTAGGCGATGTGCCGCAAAAGCGCAATCGCGTCGACATGTCGCAAAGCGACAAATGATGTCGCATTTTTGCATTCCCCGCGCCGTGCTGCTATGCGGTCGCCAAACGCAACGACAGCCGAGGACAGCATGACGCAAGGCAGCGCCTATCTCGACAACATCTATTCCGTCGCCCGCGGCGACGAGATGCGCCGGTACTACGACGACTGGGCCGACAGCTACGACAGCGACCTGGAGCAGAACGATTACCGCACGCCCGCGCGCTGTGCGCAGGCGCTGGCGCGCTTCGTGCCGGACCGGTCCGCGCCGGTGCTCGACTTCGCCTGCGGCACGGGGATCTCCGGCGAGGCCATGGCCGAGGCGGGGTTCACGGTCATCGACGGCACCGACATCTCGGACGGGATGCTGCACAAGGCACGGTCCAAGGGGGCGTACCGCGAATTGTGGCTGTGCGACGCGGATCGGCCGCTCGACCTTGGTGGGCGCGACTATGCCGCGATCGTGGCCGTCGGCGCGATCGGAGCCGGCGCCGCGCCGGTCGAAAACATCGATGCGGCGATCGCCGGCCTGGCCAGGGGCGGGGTGTTCATCGTTTCGCTGAACGATCACACGCTGCAGGACCCGGATTATGAGGCCAGGATCAATGCGGCGGCCAAGGATGGCCGGATCGAGATCCTTCAGGCCGAGGATGGCCCGCACCTGCCCTCGATCGGGCTGAATGCCCGTGTTTACGCGGTGCGCAAGCTGTAACTCACGCGGATTGCGGTCTCTTGCGCTTAGCCGATCGGGCCGCTTGCGGCCCGGGCATGCGCCCGCCCGCCCCACGGCGGGCGCATGCCCTCCGTCTCGAACGCTGACGCCGTTTGCGTGACATGCCGGGCGGCAGATTCAGGGCGTGCCCGGCGCAACCTCGATCATGCGCGGGCCGTCCGGCGGCAAGCGCAGAGCCGCCGACAGCGCGCCCGCTTCGGCGCGCACCCGCTGAAAGGGCATGCCGCAGCTTCGCGCGAGATCGTGCATCACCGGCGGCGTCGGGTCGCAGCCCAGAACGGGGGCGCCCGCGGCACGCATTGCGGCGGCGATCTCGCCGAAGCCGTGATTGTTCCACACGAGGAAGGTGATCGGCAGCGCCTCGTCCATCGCGGTCATCAGCTCGCCGGCGCTGAACATCAGCCCGCCATCGCCGATCAGGCAGATGACCGGTGCCTGCGGATCCGCCAGCGCCGCCCCGATCGCCGCCCCGGGCGCATAGCCCAGCGCGCCGTACCCCGTCGCCGCGTTGAACCAGCCGCCCGGCCGGTCATGGTCATAGGCAAGATTGCCCGAGTAGACGAGCTGCGTGGAATCCCCCACGATGAGCGCGCCGGGCAGAGTGTCGCGGATGGCGTTCAAGAGCACGATATCGGCGCGCATGTCCGGGCCGATCTCGTCCAGCGCGGCGTGGCGCGCGGCTGCGGCCCGCGCGGCACCGTCATGCACCCCGGTCGCGTCCGGCAGTTGCGCCGTCAGCGCCTCCAGCGCGGGTGCCGCATCGGCCTCGATCGTCAGCGCGGCTGCGCGGCGTGCGAGTTGTTCGGGGCAGATATCGATGCGGATCATGTCAGCCGGCGCTGGCAGGGCCCCGGTTTCATACATGTCGTAATCGGTGGGGCCGAACTCCGTGCCCGCGGCCAGAACGCAATCGGACTGCGCGATCAGCGTCCGTACAGCCGACAGGCTGGGGCTTGCGGGCACGGCCAGAGCCGCGCCGTGCATGAGCCCGCGCGCATTCGCCGTCAGCACCACCGGCGCGTCGCAGCGCGCGGCAAGCGTGCGCAGCGCGGCGTCGGCGTGGCGCGCGCCACCACCCGCCAGAATGACCGGCCGTCGCGCCTGTCCAAGCATCCGTGCCGCTTGCGTCAGCGTGGCGGGGTCGCCCGCGACGCGCCGGGGGGGCGGTGGCGCGGCCTCGACGCCTTCGGGCACGGGCAGGGTTAGAACATCGGTGGGCACCTGCAGATGCACCGGCCCGCCGCGCCCGCCGCCCAGCCGGTCAAAGACCCGCGACAGCGCCGGGCTCAACGCCTCGGGCTGTTCGACATGCTCTGAAAGCAGCGCGACCTGCGCGGCGAGGGCGTGCTGGTCGGGCAGCTCGTGCAGATGGCCCAGCCCGCGGCCCAGCGTGGGGCGGCCATTGACCGAGGACACGACGAGCATCGGCACCGAGTCGGCGCGCGCCTGCGCCATCGGCGTGAGGATGTTCGTCACCCCCGGCCCGGTGATCACGAAGGCGACACCGGGCCGGCCCGAGACCCGCGCATAGCCATCGGCCATGAAGCCCGCGCCCTGTTCGTGGCGCGCCGTGACATGCCGGATTGCCGACTCGGCCAGACCGCGATACAGTTCCAGCGTATGCACGCCGGGAATGCCGAAGACGGTGTCGATTCCGCGCGCCGCCAGCGCCCGGGTCAGGGCTACGCCGACGCCGGTCATGCGCGCACCGCGCTCATGCGACCGACCATGTGGTCGGCGATGCGCTCGCATGCGGTGCCGAGCGTGTCGTCCGGCACTGTCAGCCCGAGCCGCACCCATTCTGGCAGTGTCGCACCGAAGGACTCGCCGGGCATCACGGCGACGCCGGTGCGTTCAAGCAGATCCATGGCGAAGGTCGCCCCGTCCTGCCCCGTCGCGCCGACATCGACCAGTGCGAACATTCCGGCCTGCGGGCGGTGCACCCGCAGCCCCCCGACGCCGTCGAGGCGCCCGGCCACCATCTGGGCGCGCTGGCGCAGCCGTTCCCGCATGCCCGGCGCCACCGGCGAGGGGGCGCGCAGCGCCGCGGCGGTCGCATCTGCGATGAAGGGCTGATTGCCGAACAGCATCGTCTCGGCCAGCGGCAGGAGCCGCGTGATCAGCGCTTCGGGGCCGGCGCACCACCCTGACCGAAAGCCCGTCGCGGCGTGCGACTTGGACAGGCTGGAGGTGACGACGACCCGGTCGGCCAGCGCCGGATCGGCGAGCGGCGAGGCGAAAGGGCTGCCGTCATGGATCAGCTCTTCATAGACCTCGTCGGCGATGATCCACAGATCATGCGCCTGTGCCAGCGCCCCGATCTCGGCGATATCGCGCGCATCCAGAACCGCGCCGGTCGGGTTGTGCGGCGAGTTGAGCAGCACCGCGCGACTGCGCGGGGTCAGCCGCGCGGCAAGGTCGTCGGCGCGCATCCGGAAGCCGGCCTGCGGCCGCAGCGGAACCGGCACCATCCCGGCGCCCGCAGCACGGATCAGCCCCTCATAGGTCGCATACATCGGATCGCCGACCAGCACCTCGGTGTCCGGCCCCGTCAGCCCCGTCAGAACGGCAAAAAGCGCGGTCTGCGTTCCGGGAAAACACAGGAATTGCCGCGATGTGATCGGCCGGCCGAGCCGGGTGCTGTAGCGTTCGGAAAGCGCCTCCAGGAGTGCCGCCTCGCCGCGGCCGTTGGAGTAGCCCGTGCGCCCCGCGCGCATCGCATCGCATGTGGCGTCGATCAGGCTGTCGGGTGCCGGCACATCCGGTTCGCCAACGGTCAGCAGAATGACGTCGCGCCCCTGTGCCTGCAGGGTCCGGGCGCGTTCATGCACGGCCCATTTCTCTCCGCCGAGGCCGGTCAGCCGATCCAGAATCGCGGCGTGCTTCATGGTGTGTCTCCCGCTGTCGCAGCATTGAGGTCAAGGCCGAGGAGCGCGCCGACCGACGCGCGGCCGATGGCGGCCAGCTCGCCCGGGGCGAAGGCGTCCGGCAGGGCCGACCCTTCGAGCCAGAGGCCGTCGATCACGGCGTTGCAGGCGATGGCGTGGCGGCGCAGCGTCGATGCCGGGGTCGGGCGCCCGGCGATGGTCAGCGCATCGCGGATCAGGGCCTCCAGCCGGTCACGAAAGGCCAGATAGCTGCGCTCATGCACCGCGCGCAGCGCCGCGTCGCGATGTGTCATCTGCATGAACGCCGCCCAAAGCGCCATGTCGCGCCCGTCGATCACCGGCGGGCTCAGCGCGCCCGCGACGAAGGCCGACAGCCGCGCGACCGGGTCGGCGCCGCCATCGGCGAGCCGGCGCGCGCTGTCCTCGGTCAGTCGTGCCATGAGGGCGGCGAAGGCCGCGCCGATCAGCTCTTCCTTGGACGAGAAATAGTGCCGGATCAGGCCCTGCGTGACCCCGGCGCGCGCGGCGATGGCGCGCACCGTCGCCGCTTCGGCGCCGCCATCGGCGATGCAGCCCAGCGTCGCCGCGATCAGCGCCGCCCGCCGCGTTTCGCCGGGTTCGCGCACGAAGCTGCGCCGCCCGCCCGAAGTCGCCGATCTGCCTTCGTCACAGCCTGTCATGGGACTGAGTCTCGCCGCTGCTTAAATTATACACTTGCATAAATACGAAGGACGGGTCTTAATACAAGCCAAATCTGAAGCAGCCGAAGAGTTCTGCATGCCCTCGACCGCTCCGCGCCCGGCCGCCGATCCGGCCAGCGCCCCGGACAGCCGTGACGCCCGCAGCGAAGCGATCCGCGTGCGCGGGCTGCGCAAGTCCTTCGGGGCGCTCGAAGTGCTCAAGGGGGTGGATCTGACCGCGCGGGAGGGCGATATCGTCGCCATCATCGGCGGGTCCGGGTCCGGCAAGTCCACCTTGTTGCGCTGCATCAACTTTCTGGAGACACCCTCGGGCGGCAGCATCAGCGTGGGCGGCGAGGAAATCGCCATGCGCGCCGATGGCAGCCCCGCCGACCGCCGCCAGATCGAGCGCATCCGCACCCGACTCGGCATGGTGTTTCAGGCCTTCAACCTGTGGACGCACATGACCCTGATCCAGAACGTGATCGAGGTGCCGGTGCATGTGCTGCGGGTGCCGAAGGCCGAGGCGACCGAGCGCGCCCATCGCCTGCTGGCGCGTGTGGGGCTGTCGGACAAGGCCGACACCTACCCGGCCTTCCTGTCCGGCGGGCAGCAGCAGCGCGCCGCCATCGCCCGCGCGCTGGCGATCGAGCCGCGTGTGATGCTGTTCGATGAACCGACCTCCGCGCTCGACCCCGAGCTGGTGGGCGAGGTGCTGGGCGTGATCCGCGATCTGGCCGCCGAAGGGCGCACCATGATCCTTGTCACCCATGAAATGGCCTTCGCACGGGAAGTGGCGAGCCATGTGATCTATCTAAACGAGGGCGAAATCGTCGAGCAGGGCCCGCCCGCCGAGGTGTTCGGCGCGCCCCGTTCCGACCGCCTCAAGCAGTTCATCCGCAGCGTGGGGTGATATCCCCGCCATCCCAACCAACAGGAGGAAGACCATGAAATCCACCAAGCTCGTGCTTGCCGGCGCCGCCGCGATGATGATGGGGGGTGCGGCCGCGGCCGACACCGTCAAGATCGGCATCGCGGCCGAGCCCTACCCGCCCTTCACCTTCCCCGACTCCGAAGGCAACTGGCAGGGCTGGGAGGTCGAGATCATCGACGCCATCTGTGACGCCGCCGGGCTGGACTGCGAGCTCGAGGCGACATCCTGGGACGGCATCATCCCGGCGCTGCTGAGCCAGCGCATCGACGCCATCATGAACTCGATGTCGATCACCGAGGACCGGCTTCAGGTCATCGACTTCTCCGACCCGTACTACAACACGCCGACCGTGATCGTGGCGCCGAAGGACATGGACATCGAGCCCACACCGGAAGGTCTGGCCGGGATGGTGCTGGGGGTGCAGGTCGCGACCATCCATCAGACCTATGCGCAGGAGTACTTCGAGGGCGAGACGACGCTGCGGACCTATCAGACCCAGGACGAGGCCAATCAGGATCTCGTCTCCGGGCGTATTGACGCAACCCAGGCCGACAGCCTCGCGATGGAGGCTTTCCTGGAATCCGATGCCGGGGCCTGCTGCGAGATCAAGGGCGCCGTCGCCCATGACGAAAGCATCCTCGGCGCGGGCGTCGGAGCAGGGGTGCGTCAGGGCGATGACGAACTGCGCGAGGCCATCAATGCGGGGCTGGCGCAGATCCTCGAAGACGGCACCTATGACGAAATCACCGACCGGTATTTCGCGACCTCGATCTATGGCAACTGATCCGGCGTGATTGAGAGCCTACTGGAAGCCCTCGGGCTGGCGCAGGCGGTCGAGCTGCTTGCGCCATCTGCCTGGGGCGGAAACCTGCTGCGCGGTCTGGCCGCTTCGGTCCAGATCGCGCTCGGGGCGTTCGGCATGGGTCTGGTGATCGGGCTGATGGGGGCTTACGGCAAGCTCTACGGGGGCCCGGTCACCCGCGACCTGCTGGCCGTCTACACCACCGTCGTAAGGGCGGTGCCCGAGCTGGTGCTGATCCTGATTCTGTATTATGCGGGCACCGACCTGATCAATCGGGCGCTGGTTGCCATGGGGCAGTCGCGCGTCGAGGTCAGCGGGCTGATGGCGGGTATCGTCGTGCTGGGCGTGGTGCAGGGGGCCTACGCCACCGAAGTCCTGCGCGGGGCCATCCAGGCGGTGCCGGCGGGGCAGGTCGAGGCCGCGCGCGCCTTCGGCATGCCGCCCGTGATGCTGATGCGACGCGTGGTGCTTCCGGCGATGCTGCCCTTCGCGATCCCGGGCATGGCGAATCTCTGGCTGATCGCGACCAAGGATACCGCCCTTCTGGCCGTGGTCGGGTTTTCCGAGCTTACACTGGAGACCCGGCAGGCGGCCGGTTCCACGCGCGCCTATTTCACCTTCTTCCTGGCGGCCGGGGCGCTTTATCTGATGGTCACGCTGTTCTCGGGGCATCTGTTCGGACGGCTGGAACGCTGGGCGCGGCGCGGCGAGCCCGAGATGAGGGGGCGAAGATGAGCGCCGTCAACCGGATCCGGGCGTTTCTGCGCCCGCACCGCGTCGTGCTGATCCTGCTGACGCTCGGCGTTGCGGCATGGAGCGCGATAAACATGCGCTGGGACTGGCTGCCGCGCTACTCGGAGCTGGCGGTTCAGGGGCTGTGGCGCACCATCTGGCTGCTGGTGCTCTCCTGCGTTCTGGGGTTTGCGCTGGCGGTGCCGCTGGGTCTGGCACAGGCCGCCGGTCCGCGCATCCTGGCGGCCCCGGCGCGCGCCTTCTGCACCATCATTCGTGGCACCCCGCTTCTGCTGCAGTTGTGGCTGATCTATTTCGGGCTGGGATCGCTCTTTCCGCAGATCCC
>LFIK01000616.1_pt1 | contig 27054 bp, 21 predicted proteins | sample 643401 | NCBI WGS metagenome assembly LFIK01 (sample SAMN03777447, study PRJNA286221) | soda lake metagenome | biome: soda lake; feature: Kulunda steppe; material: water; isolation source: sample T5-Br brine of Lake Tanatar-5 | place: Russia: Kulunda steppe | collected 2010-07
GCCGCCCCCGCCCGCGGCACAGCCGCGGTGCAAAGCGCCCGCAGCGCCGCGCAATCGGCCAGCGCGACAGATCGTGCAGGATCATACAGCATATCACGCGCCTCGGCCCACAGGGCGAGGTAGTTGCGATACTCCTCGGCATCGTTGAAGTGCTGCCGACGCGCGACTTCCGCCTCGGCACGGGCAAAGAACTCGGCGTGATACTTGAAGTGTCCAAAGGCCAGATCGCGCCCGGCGACCCGCGCGCCGGTCAGGTAATGCAGCCCCGCCGAGAGCCGCATCAGCGGGTGATAGCGCAGTAGCGCGTATTTCTGCGCCACAAACAGATTCGCGCGCACTGCTGCACCCGATTGTGCCATCAGCCGGTGGCGCAACGCACTTGTCACGGTTTCACTGTTCGACCAGGGGCCGCGCCCCTGCCAGTCGCGCAACAGCGGCTCCCGGTCCAGGAACCCGGCCTCGGCAAACGGGGCGCGGGCCATCGGTGTCTGCGACAGGGGCCGGTCGGGATAGAGGTCGAGCATCATCAGCCGCACGGCGTCCATCCCGGCGAAATCCGGCTGGGCCAGTAACCCGGGCAGATCCCCGTGCACACGGCCCTCGGCATCCGGCAGGGACCAGAAGGCCAGCTCATCCGCATCGGCGACAAGCGACCAACGACCAATCCGGAACTGTGCCAGCAGCGCCTCCTGCCACTGCACGCCATAGGTCGAGAGCCGGTAGGGCGTGTCCGCCGAGAAGACGCTGACATCGGGCTCGGCCACGAGTGCTGCAAGCGTGCCGTCATCCGAGCCGTTGTCCACCACCAGAAATGCACGCACCCCCAGCCTGCGGTAATGCTCGAGGAAATGCGGCAGCATGACACGTTCGTTGCGCATGACCGCGATCACCGCGACCTCGGCGCGGCGCGCGCCCTCCAGCCGCTCGGGCGGGGTGACGAGGTCGAGCGCATTCGTCGCCCAACCCGTGCGCGCAGGCACCATGCTGGGCCAGAGCTTCATCGGCTGTAGCCACGGGCTGCGGCTGGCAGTCCGCGCGGCCGCCGGGTCCCCCCCGGCGTCGAGATGGGCGAGCTTCAGCGCAGAGCCCTGAAATGGCAGGAAGCTGCTCTCGTATTGCGAAACGGCGGGCAGGCCCGGGGCCGTCTTGCGAAACACGGCGACATCGTAATTCGGCCCCGCGACCGCGATCCCCTCGAGCGCCAGCAGATCGCCGACGAGCTTGTCCTCCATGAACGAGACCTGCTCGAGCGCCTGCCCGCGCGCACTGCCGCGCACCCGGCCCAACGCCTGCAGCGCCGGGCGGGCAAGCAGATAGCCAGTGCTGCCATCGGCATAAAGCGACGGTTCGGGTGACTTGTCGAGCTCCCCCCGCCCGCGCGCGCTGCGCGCCTTTGCGACATGCCAGCCGCGATCCATCGCGCCGCGACCACGAAAGAGCGGGCGACCATAATAGGGCAGCGTCAGATAGATCGGGTCGCCGAACCAGGCGCGCGCCTCGAGATGGCAGTCATCGTCGATCTTGAGCAGTCGCGCGAAGCTGGTGCGGTCGCGCACCCATTCGGCCAGCGCCAGCGATTTCTGCGGCAGCCCCTCATAGTCGTCGGGGGCATCAAGCTCGAGCAGCGTGCCGTCGAAGCGCGGCCCGGCCCCCGCAGATGTGCCGGGCGCTCGCCCCACCACAACGATCAGTGCGATGCCCCGGCGGCGCAGGGTGGCCCCCCAGCTGGCCATGATCGGCGGCACACGCGTTGCCAGATTGGCGCGGCAGGAGATCAGCGCCACGACCGTATCGCCAAAGGGATCGCTCGCGGCGCGCAGGTCACGCGCGCCCGGGTCCTCATCCTCGGGGGGCGTCAGGGTCGGGTCGGGGGGCAGGCGTTCCGCAAGCCGCGCGCGCAGCGCCGCATCGGGGCAAAGCGCATCGAACCGCGCGGCGGCGAGACGGGCCGCAAGCGTTGGCGCGCCCGCGGGCAGGGCGCGTCCCAGCGCGTCGAGGCACGCCGCCGCGCGTCCGGGCAGCGCATGGCGGCAGGCGGTCTCGGCGGTCGCCAGCAGGGCCGCGACGCCGATGCCGCCCGCGCCGGGATGGCAGAGGGCCGTCGCCGCGCGGATCAGCGCGGCGACGGCCTGCCCGGCGGACCCGCCCCCGGTGGCGAGGCGGTCACGGCAGGCGGCGACCTCTGCGGCCAGGGCCGATGCCGCGCCCGACCATTCCGGGCGGGGGACATGCGCTGCGCCCGCGCGCAACCCGTCGCAGGCGGCGCGATGGACAGGCTCGCCCGCGCGCAGGTCGAGTGCAACGCGCGCCGCCGGTGTGCGCGGTCGCGCCAGCCACCGCAGGGCGGTTTCGTTAACCATGGCCGGGCTGTCCTGCAATGCGGGCGCCGGGCGGTCGCTTTGCGTGGCGGCGATGGTGCGCTGCACAATCTCATGGCCGGCAACGCGCCAGGCGACAAAGGGGCGCACGGCCTGCTCCAACTCCCGCGCCGTGCCGCCCAGTGCGGCGGTCAGGGTCGCGAACGCCGCCGCGGCCTCGGACAGTTGCGGCAGCGCCATGACGCGCGGGTGCTGTCGGGCCTGCGCCCAGAATTCGGGCCGCAACCCATAGGTGGTGCGCACGCGCTCGGGATACCAGCGCGTGCACCAGTCGGGCAGATGCGGCAGCGCGTCGAGGATATCCAGAACTCCCGCGATCAGCCGTGTGCAGGGCGTCTGCGACCAGTAGGAGGGCGCCAGATCGGCCACCAGGTCCAGAAGCGCGGTCATCATCGCCAACCGCTCGGCCACGCCGGGGCGGTGCCATTTCGTCTCGCACTGGTCTTGCGCCAGACTGGATGCAAGCCAGCCGAGGCAAGGCGTGACAAGCCACCCGTCGCCTGTACGCGGGTAGCGGCGAAGGCGATCGGCGATTGCGGCCCAATCGCCCCGCGCCCAGGCGAGCGGCAGGGCGGCGATACTCGCCCAAGGGTCGGCGGGGGCGGCAGTCTGCGCCGCGCCCAGCCGGTCGAGGAGATCGTGCAGGTCACGCGGATCGGCATGAAGGCAGAACCACTCACTCAAATGCAGCGCGAGTTCGCGGATCTCGTGATGCGAAAGGCAATGCGTCTTGCACAGTGCAGCGACGCAATGCAGCGGGTCGACGATGTCACCCTGCTCTGCCGCGCGGTGGAACGCGTCGCAGGCACGCAACGCGGCGCCGAGCTGCGCTGCGGGTCGCACCGGGCGGGGTTCGGGACGGGACGGCGGCGCAAAGCCGGGCGCCTTGAGGCGCTGTACAGTGTCGTCCAGAAGATCGCGCAGCGCATCGGGCAGTCGCGCCCAGAGACCGGCATGGTGCACATGCTCGAGCATCTGCAGCCGGGCGAACGGGTCATGTTGCGCCTGCCAAAGCGCCGTGTCCTGCGCCAGCACTTCCAGCAGGTCATCCTCGTGCAGGATGATCGCCTGCCCGCCAAGATCGAGCGTGACTGCCCCGTCGCGTGCCGCGTGCCAGATACGCCCCGGCAGCGTGGCAAGCCGCAGCGCCTGCATCCGGGGTGTCGCGGCGCCCGGAAGCGGCAGCAGCGGAAAGCACATCTCGGCCCGCCCCGGCAGGCTGACATGCCCTGCCCCACCGGCCGGGCAGGCGAGTTCCAGCCGCGAGGTCAGATGCGGTCGCGGATCCGCGCGCGGCGGCAACACACGCAGGCAGCGCAGCCCGTCGGGCCATGTCACATGGCGGATCTGCGCCAGACGGGGAAAGCCACGGCGCAGCCACAGCCGACCGTCACGGTCGGGGCGGGGCAGTGCATCGACCCGGCCCAGGCGCCGCCCGTCCAGCCACAACAGCAGCCCCACCGCGCCCATTGCACCCGCGCTGAAGCCGAGGTGCAGGTCGTGGACATTATGCGCCAGCCGCGCCGGTAGCGGCAATTCGCGCCGCCATCCCGTCTCGTCGCGGCGGTTGAGCACGACCAAACCGGCCTCGCGCCGGAAAGACAGATGCAGCGGCACCGTTGCGCGCGCGCCGTCGAGAAAGTCGAGATTCACGACCGCCTGATGGCGCAGATCGATCTCCAGACAGAGTGTCATGCCCGCAACCGGGTGAAGCGGGCCGGGGAGGCAAAGGTCGGGCAGAGTGTCACGGGGCATGCAGGCGAAGTCCTCTGTCTCGCGGGCGGGTCAGGTCGCGTGGGTGAGCCGCTCGGCCATGATGGCCTGAACGGCACCATCGGGCGGATGGTCGCCCAGAAGAGCAAACAGGGGGGCGAGCGCGCGGTGATCGGTCGTGTAGTCATCGTAATGCAGCATCACGCTGGTCTGCGGATGCGCGGCGGCAAACTCGCGAAACACCTGCTCTGCGGCGGCGATCATCGCGCGCACCTCGTCCGGGTCATGGCGGCGCCACCAGGAAGACCGCGCCACAGCCTGCGGGTCGCGTGTGTTGAAGACAAACCGCGCCGCCGGGAAGAAGCGCTGCATGAAGGCCAGATAGGCGCGAAAACGCGCCGGGTCCGAGATGGTGCGGATTTCCTTGAATCCGCACAGTCGCGTGCCGGGGGGCGGGCGCAGCACCTGCGCCGCGAAGCACGCGCAGAGTGCGCGGCCATAGGCGTCGGTGTCGATCTGCTCGGCCCCGAACCAGGGGTGCGCGGCATCCGAGATCAGCCCGTCGGTGCGCATCCGGCCGATATCGGGGCTGTCGTTCAGTGCGCGCCAGCTCTGGAAAAGCGGATAGAGCGCATTGTTGTTCTCGCCCCGGACCAGCACCCCGGGCACTGCGTTCATCAGCCGTTGCAGCAGGGTCGAGCCCGAGCGTCCATAGGTCAGCAGGAATACATGTCCGTTCAGGGCGGGTTTGCAGTCAGGCATGGGCAGGGTCCTTGGGCTTGGGCGCTGCGGCGAGCTCACCCAATCTGCCGCGACAGGATTAACATGACGTTGAGGGCGGTATTGACGCATCAGCAAGGATTGCCTGCCAGACTGGCGCGATGAGCAGCGCCGAAATCCTGACGCCCGAAATCCGCGCATATTCGCGCCGCGATCTTGACTGGCACCGTGCGCAGGCCGCCGAGATGCGCCCAGCGCGCCTGCGCCGGGCCTTCGCGCGCCGACAGATGCGTGGCGACGCGCGCGCCGCGCTGGAATACGGAACGACGCTCTTCGAGTTGGCTCCCAAAGCTGATCTGGCGCTGGCGCTCGCGCGCCTGCACCGTCAGTGCCGCAGTTTTGACGCGGGGCGACGCCTGCTTGCCCGCGCGCCCGGACCAGAGGACCCCGCCCTGCTGCGCGCCCAGGCCGAACTCGCCGGGCTGGCGCGGGAGTATCGGATCGCCGCCGGACTCTGGCAACGCGTGCTAGAGGCCAGCCCCACGCCCGGCCCCTATGCTGTGCTGCAGGCCATCGGCTGCCTGCGGCAATGCGGAGACGAAGAAGAAGCGCGCGCGCTGGTGGCCGAACGGGAGCCGCTCTTGCGGGGCAGCTACCCGGCCGAGGCCGTGGTCAGGTTGGGCACGGGGCTCCAGGGGCTGCCCGACCCCCCCGTGCCGCTGGGCATGCTCACTGGCAACAATGGCACGGGCAAGACCACAGTGGGGCACATGCTGCAGGCAATCGGCTTCCGCGTTATCGACGCCGACACCGAAATCGCGGGCTTCCTGCGCAAGGGCGTCTACAGCCCGGTGCGCTACGACCTGACACGCGGCGACCCGCGCGCCGACGCCCAGGTGGCATGGCGCTGGGTCCCCGAACAGTTTGACGCCGCCTGCGCCGCAGCACAGGCGGCGGGTCGCCCGGCAGTGGTGATCGGCGGCTTCGGCAAGGCGGTCGCACCCTATGTTGGCGCGGTCGCGCGCGTGGTGCATCTGACAGCGCCGGACGCGGTTGTCGCAAGGCGGCTCGCGCGGCGCGGCTCGCCTGCGCATCATCCCGGCACCCGGGGCCATGCGGCGGCGCTCGCGCGCAATTCCCGACTGCTTGTGCCCGACTATCCCGCGATCTGCCTGCGCGCCGACCGGCCGGTCTGGCCGGTCTGCCGCGATGTGCTGAAGGCCCTGGCGACGGGCTGAGGCCCGGACAAGCAGAGTGCAGACGCGGCGCAGCCCGGCGCGCGCGGCTTACAGGTGGTCGAGATTGCGCGCAGGAGTGTTCAGCGGGTGGCGATGTGCCAGTCAGCTGTCGGCGGCTCACAGCCTATCGGCAGCGGTTTTCCCGGCCTGCGCGACTGAATCCAAAGCGCCCTCGGGGCGTGCAAGGGCGGGTGGGTGGGCACGCCCCGAGGGCGCTGTTGAGCGATCTGCGCGAAAGCACTGCACCGAACGGATCAACCGGGCATGGTATCTTTTGAAGGCACCGCATCCGGCGACGCCCTGCACGGCGGTTCTGGCACACCCTGCGCCAATTTGACGGGCATTTGGGCGGCAACGGGGTCGTCGCGGGGATTGCGGCATTGAACCGATGGACCGCGGACTGAGGCTGTCCCGGTTTATCGTCTCGAAGGCATATCCGAGAACCGCTCTCCTGCAGCGCCTCGATTTGACACGAGCTTCGCGAACCATGCCTGCCGACAGTCACAGGTAACTTCTGCGCGCGCGGCGTCGGCGCTTGGCCTTATATCAGAATGACCGGCGCCCAAACATGGCCCAGCCCAACCGATGCCCCCGCAGACCACGCGATCAGGGGGTGGCGGGCAGGCCGCTTGGCACCGCGGCAGGGGTGCCCATTCGGCCCGCCATCGCCGCCTCATCAGTCAGGAGGTCGAGGAAACTCCGCAGGAACCCGATCTCGTCGGACGCGAGGACAACCAACGGACGCTCGAGCATGACACGCCCGGCGGCGGTGCGCACTGACTCGAGCGCCTCGGTCACGGCGCGGCCATGACCGTCGCTGCGCGCGCGTGCGAGATAGCCATCAAGCCCCGCCACCGGGTCGAGGTGATGCACCAGAAAGGCCTCCAGATCCGAAAACGCCCCGTCATGACCCCACGCCCCGGCCCGCGCCACATTCCGAAGCATCGGCGTGCGGACGGCATGCGCATCGGCTGTGGCACCGGTCACTGCCGCACGCCCGTCGGTGGGGGCGGTTGCCGGGTCACGCGGGGGCTGCCCCATGGCATGGAATTTCTGGTCACTCAGCAATGGCCCGGAATGGCAGGTCGCACAGGCGGCCTTGCCGAAGAACAGGCGCATCCCCTCGCCCGCGGCCGGAGAGAGCGCGGCCTCTTCGCGCAGGTAGCGGTCAAAAGGCGTGTCGATGGCGCGGAACTCTGCCTCGATGAAGGCCGCCAGCGCGGCGCCGATCTCGTGGATCCTGACAGGGCCGACGGCGTCCCGCTGCGTCTCGAAGCCCAGCGCATAGGCCGGGATCGCGTCGATGCGCGCGCTGATCCGTGACCACAGCTCCGCGATGCCTGCCGCGTCGGCGCGTGCATCGGCTGGTGTGTTGCTGCCCACCGGGCCAGCCATCTTCCTCGGCGCGGACATCGCCTTGGCGGCCAGAAGCGAAACCGGCGCGCTGTCGGGGGGCACGTCATGCGGGGTCCGAAACACCACGTCATCATCCGCCCCCACCGCATAGCGCCCGTCACGCGTCAGCACGCGCAACTCATGCGCGCCAAGGTTCCACAGCGGCCGCGCCGTGTGCCCCATGTCGACATCCGCCATCCCCGGCAGGTGGCAACTCGCACAGGACATGTCGCGATTGCCCGACAGGACCGGATCGAAGAACAGCAGATGGCCCAGCCGCGCCAGGCCCTCATCGACCTCGCGGAAATCCTGCGGGCCCAGCGGCGCGGGCAGGGCGAAATCGGGCAGGGCGGGACGCGGGCGCGCCATGGGGCGCAATGACCGGCGCGGCGGACCGGCCGGGCGCAGCGCGGCCGCTGTTGCAGCGGGGCGCGCGGGCGGCGCGGGGGCCGCGTCTTCGGGCGGGACGACAGCGGTGCTGGCCGCCGTTTCGGGGTCGATCCGCTCTATTGTGCGCGGCGGCATGAAAGGGGGTGTACTGGCCGCGCTTCCGAACATCTGCTCCATCAGCGCACTCGCGCGCGGGTCTCCACCCTGCTCGAGCCGCCGCAGGATCGAGAAGGCGCGCTGAAACTCGCCGCGCTCCATCGCGGCGATGCCGTCATTCAGGCTCTGGGCCTGCACCCCGCCCCATCCTGCGAAAAGCACAAGCGACAGCACAAGAGCGACCCTGCGTTGAAGCTCGAACCTCCGCATGCCGCGCTCTCCCAACTTGCTGTCATCAAGTTTTCGCGCAAAGCTTATCGCCACCCGTGTTACGGCCAAAGCAATTTCTATATAATGACTGTGCAGCGCCTTGCGCCATAATCTCGCCACCGCTGCGCGATAGACGCGGGCGCACACTGCAACTGCATACCGGAGGAGCGAGGCGTGACCCCTGCGCACCCCACGCCAATGGTTTTCAGGCAACGCGAGACCCGCATCGCGATAACGCCCCTCGATGAGGCGGCGCTCATGGCGGACTTGCGCGCGCGTCTGGGGCTCCGCGCGGGCTTTGCGCTGGCGACCCTCAATCTTGATCATCTGGTCAAGCTGCGCAGTGATGCGGGGTTTCGGGCGGCTTATGCGCAGCACGACATCGTGGTCGCCGACGGCAACCCCGTCGTCTGGCTGTCGCGCCTCGCCGGGCGCCCCGTCGCGCTGATCCCCGGCGCAGACCTGGTCGAGCCACTGGCGGCGCTGGCCGCGGAACTGCGCGTGCCTGTCGCGCTGATCGGAAGCCGTGCCGACGTGCTCGACGCCGCGGCCGAACGGCTGCGCGCCACCGCGCCGGGGCTAAGGATCGCGCTGTGTCATGCCCCGCCAATGGGCTTTGACCCCGCAAGCCCCGAGGCGGACCGGCTGCTTGCCCGGGTCGCGGGCGCGGGCATCGGACTGTGCCTTGTGGCGCTGGGCGCGCCGCGACAGGAAGTCTTCGCGGCACGCGGACTTGCGCGCGTGCCGGGCTGCGGTTTCGTGTCGATCGGTGCGGGGCTCGACTTTCTGGGCGGCGCACAGCGGCGGGCGCCCTGGCTGGTGCGGCGCCTGGCGCTGGAATGGGTGTGGCGTATGCTCTCTGACCCGCGTCGGCTTGCGCTGCGCTATCTGCGATGCGCGCTGATCCTGCCCGCCGAGGCGCGGGCCGCCTGGCGGTTGCGCCACGCGAACCGGCACTAGCACGGGCCATCACGCGGAATTCAGCATGCCCTCTAAAACGCTGGATGCAATTTCCTCACAAACGTCACATTGTCTGCGGATGTTGAGAGCGATGCGAACAGCCATTTTTCGACGCAAGCGCCTGTGGATCGGCGGTGCACTGGCCGGGGTGGTGGCGCTGGGCGGCGGGCTTTGGCACATGCAGCGCCCCGCCCCGTCCCTGTCGCCCGACGAACGGGCAGCGCATTACCGGACCCCGCTTGATCCGCCGGGGCGCGGCATGGCGGTATTTCACCTTGGGCATTCTCTGGTCGGCCCCAACATGCCGGGTTTCGTGCAACAACTGGCCGAGGCCGCCGGGCTGGAGGGGGCGCGCTACAACAGCCAGCTCGGCTGGGGCACCTCGCTGCAAACCCACTGGCAGACCGCGGACCCACGCAGCGAAATGGCCGAGATGAACACTCATCCCGGCTTTGCGCCGGCGCGCGAGGCGCTCGAATCAGGTCAGTTCGACGCGCTGGTCATGACCGAGATGGTGGACCTCAACGACGCGATTCGCTGGTTTGATTCGGGGCAGTATGCCGCGCGCTGGGCCGCCCTCGCCCGTGCCCATGTTCCGGGCATGCGGGTCTATCTCTACGAGACATGGCACGACATCGACATCGCCGAGGGCTGGCTTGCGCGGCTCGACGCCGATCTCGACGCGCTTTGGGAAGGGACGATCCTGGCCGAGGCGATGACGCAGCCGGATGTTGGCACCATCCACGTCATTCCGGTAGGGCAGGCATTGGCAACGCTGGTGCGCTCGCTCGAGTCGGGCAATGGTCTGAACGGCATGAAGACCCGCCATACGCTGTTCGCCCAAGGCGAAGATGGCGCGCGCGACACGATCCACCTGAACGACAAGGGCATGTATCTGGTGGCGCTGGTGCATCTGGCGACGCTTTATCACATCGACCCGCGCGGCCTGCCGCGCCAGTTGCAACGCGCTGATGGCTCGGACGCCGAGGCCCCGTCGCCGGATCTCGCGCGGCTTATGCAGGACATCGCGTGGGAAACCGTGCGCGCGCTGCCATCCACCGGGGTCGTCCCCGACACAGCCTATCGCGGAGGCTGACATGCTGCTGCGCGCCGCTGTGCTGTCGCTCGGTCTTGCCAGTGCGGGCGCGCAGGCCGAGGCGCCGCTGCACTCTCCGGCCGCGTCCGGGGCAGCGCCATGGCTGGGCATGAACCTGACCTCGCTGCGCGACTACCAGCCGCAGCGCCCGGTCATCGACGTGATGAAGAACGCCCGTGACTGGTTCGGTATTCTACCGGGGCAATTCAGCGGCGTCACCGGGGACGAACTGCGCGCGAAGGGGGTTTTCAACGCGCAGGGCTGGCCGGTTCGCGTGCCCGACGGGCTGGAAGGTATCTCGACCGTGATGCTGGTCGACATGCCCGAGCAGGCGACGGGACTCGCCGGGAATTACCGGCTTCGCCATGCGGGCAGCGGTCGGCTGCAGATTCACGGCCGCATCGACGGGCAGCGGCGTCGCGGGCGCGGCGAGATCTGGTTTGCCTACACGCCCGGCCCCGGGGTGGTGCAGGTCACCATCCGCCAGACCGACCCGGATGATCCGATCCGTGACATCGAGATCGTGCATGAACGCCACATCGACGCGTATGAGGACGGAGCGATCTTCAACCCCGACTGGCTGGCCCGGATCGAGGGGCTTGCGGTGATGCGGTTCATGGATTTCATGGACACCAATTTCTCGACCCTGCGTCACTGGCAGGACCGCCCGCGCCCGAGCGATCCGGTCTGGACGCGCAAGGGGGTGCCCCTGGAGGTGCTCATCCGGTTGGCCAACAAGACCGGAATCGAACCCTGGTTCACCATCCCGCACAAGGCTGATGACGAGTTCATGACCCGCATGGCGGAAATGATCCGCGACACGCTCGACCCCGATTTGCGCGCCTGGATCGAGTTCTCGAACGAGACATGGAACTGGATATTCAGCCAGGCGCATCATGCGGGCGAGGCGGCTGAGGCGCGTTGGGGAGATTCCAGCCTGTGGCAGGAATGGAACGCGATGCGCGCCGCGCAGATGGTGCAGATCTTCGATGAGGTGTTCGCCGGAGAGGGTGAGCGGCTGCACCGCGTCCTGTCCACCCAGACAAACTGGAAAGGGCTCGAGCAGCAGCTCGAGGCGCGTCACTGGCAGGCCGAGGACCCTGCCAACCCCGCCCCGCCGACGCTGTTCGACGCCTATGGCATCACCGGATATTTCAGCGCCAATCTGGGGCTCGAGCCAAAGGCGGAACAGACCCTGCAATGGCTGGAGAACGCGCGCGCCGAGGCCGCCCAGACAGCCGAGGCGCGGGGGCTGTCGGGCGAGGAACAGGCCGCATTCATCCGCGACGAGAGCCACGCCACGCTGATCCCGAAACTGATCGAGGAGTTGCGCGACGGGCGCCACAGCGGCGACAGGACGGCCACGCTGGCGCATCTTCTCGACGTCGCACTGCCCTATCATCAAGAAGTCGCCGCGCGTTGGGGTCTCGAGGTTGTCGCCTATGAGGCGGGCACGCATCTGGTGGGGGTCGGCCCGATGATGGACGATGCGCGGCTGACCGATCTGTTCATTGCGACGAATTTCTCGGAGGGCATGGCGGCACTCTACACCGAGTTGCTGGAAGGTTGGCACGCTGCAGGCGCCGGCGTGTTCGCGCATTTCGCCGATATTTCCAGCCCCGGCGCGCATGGAAGCTGGGGCGCGCTGCGCCATCTTGACGATCACAACCCCCGCTGGCAGGCGCTTGTCGGTTTCAACCCGGAAGAGGCAGCGCCATGATCCCGGTCTTCTCGGTTCTGATCCCGGCGCGAAACGAGGCGCGCCATATCGGACCTTGCCTGAATGCCCTGCTGGCCTCGGACCCGGTTCCGGGGGTGGCGGTCGAGGTGATCGTGATCGCCAATGGCTGCACTGACGACACCGTGGCGCGGGCGCGGCGCTTCGCCCCCATCGCCGAGCAACGGGGCTGGCTGCTGAAGGTGATCGACCGCGCGCAGGGCAGCAAGCCCGGTGCGCTCGATGCGGGCGAACGTATTGCCAGGGGCGTGCTGCGCGCTTATCTCGATGCCGATGTGACGGTCAGCCCGGATCTGCTGCCCGCGCTGGTCACCGCGCTCGACACGCCAGCGGCCCGCTATGCCAGCGGCACGCCTCAGATCGCCCCGCCCGAAAGCCTGTTCACGCGGCTTTATGCGCGGATGTGGCAGCGTGTTCCCTTCCTGCGCGAGGCCGCGCCCGGTTTCGGGCTCTATGCTGTCAACGCCTCGGGACGGGCACGCTGGCAGGAATTTCCCGATATCATCGCGGATGACATATTCGTGCGGCTGCAGTTTCGCCCCGACGAACGGGTGCAGGTCGCGGCCGCGTATCGCTGGCCGCTGGTCGAGGGGTTCGGCAATCTGGTGCGCGTCCGGCGGCGGCAGGACCGCGGCGTGGCGCAGATCCGCGCGCGCTACCCGCAGTTGATGGCGAATGACCAAACACCCCGCGCGCCGCTGATGGCGCTGATGCGCGCCGACCCGCTGGGTTTTGCCGCCTATGCGGCTGTGGCGCTTGCCGTGCGGCTGGGTCGCCCGCACGACCGCGATGCATGGGTCCGCGGGCGCTGAGGGCCTTCTTCGCGCGCCGATGCAGCTGCCCGGCCAATTGGCCGCAGTCAGCCCGCCTCGCACTGCCGCGCGGTCCGGGTTAGGAAGGCGCGAGGCAAGTGAAGGCAGGGCACCATGACGGCGGCGCAAGAACTGGTTCTGGTCGGGGGTGGCCATACACATGCGCTGGTCCTCGAAGGCTGGGCGCGCGACAGGCTGCCGGGGGTGGCGCTGACCCTTGTGACACCCGAGCCGACAGCCCCCTATACCGGCATGCTGCCGGGCTTCATCGCCGGGCATTACCCGCGCGACACGCTGGAGATCGACCTCGCGCATCTGTGCGAACGCGCCGGCGCGCGACTGCTGCGCGCCCGGGTCACGGGGCTCGACCGCGCCGCGCGCAGGCTGCACCTATCGGACGGCACGGCGCTGCCCTATGACATCGCCGCGCTTGATGTCGGCATCACCTCGGACCTGCCGCAGTTGCCCGGCTACACGGAACATGCCGTCTCGGCCAAACCGCTGGGCAACTATGCCCGACGATGGGAGGCATGGCGCGCCCATGTCGCAGCCGGGGCCGTGTCCCCGCGCATCGCCGTGATCGGCGGGGGTGTCGCGGGGGTGGAACTCGCACTCGCCATGGCCCACCGGCTGCGCGACCTGGGCGCCGAGATCACCGTGATCGAGGCGCAGCGGATGCTACCCAATATCGGGGCGCGCGCCCGCAAGCGGCTGCTTGCCCATCTCGATCATGCGAGGGTGCGCTGTCTCGAACAGGCCGAGGTGACGGAGATCTCGCCCGACGGCGTGAGCTTGCAGGACGGCACGCAGATCGCCGCGAGCCTCGTCCTCGGAGCCGCCGGATCACGCCCGCAGGACTGGCTGCGCGACACGGGACTGCACCTGACGGACGGCTTCGTCACTGTCGGCCCGACCCTGCAAGCCGTGCAGGACGCGGCCATCTTCGCAGTCGGGGATTGCGCCCATATGGCCCATGCCCCGCGCCCCAAGGCGGGCGTCTATGCCGTGCGCCAGGCCCCTGTCCTGCAAGCCAATCTGCGCGCGGCGCTCACGGGCGGCCCGATGCGCCGATACACGCCGCAGCGCGATTACCTGAAGCTCATCTCGCTGGGTGACCGCCGCGCTCTTGCCGACAAATGGGCGCTGCCGCTCGAGGGGCGCTGGCTGTGGTGGCTCAAGGACCGGATCGACGCGCGCTTCATGGCGCAATTCCGCGCCTGACCCGCGCGCGCCTGACCATGCTTGATCTCGCGGACAGCCCGTACCGTTGCGCCCGCGCCACCCGGGCGCGCGGACACTGCCCATGTGATCGCGCCTTGACGGTGCGCGCACAAAGAGCCCTCGGGTGCTGCGGGGTCGGTGGGTGGGCACTGCCCGAGGGCGCTTGCCGCCGATACCGAGCGGACAGGCAGCGCCGTATCAGTCCTGCGCGCGCAACGTTTGCGCGGGGCGCACCGCCAGCGGGCGCAGCGCAAAGGCCAGCCCGGCCAGCAGCGTCGCGATGATCCCGCCCAAGACGATGCCAATGGCCGAGACCGGCTCGAACTGATAGCTCGATTCCATCACGAAACGCATCACCCCCCAGGCCGCCAGCGCTGCCGCGCCCAGCGCCACCAGCCCGGCAGCCGCGCCCATCAGCGCCGCGCGCAGCGCGAAACTGGCGAGGATACGCTCGCGCGGGGCGCCCAGCGTCTTCATCACCGCAGCCTCGAACACCCGCGCACGCTCGCCCGCTGCAGCGGCCCCGATCAGCACCACAAAGCCCGTCAGCAGGGTTGCCAGCGCCGCGTAGCGCGTCGCCGTCGCCATGGTCGAGAGCGCCTCGGTCACGCGCTCGGCGGCCTCGCGAACGCGGATGGCGGTGATGTTGGGATAGGCGTTCGACAGATCGCGCAGGATCGCGCCCTCGGCGGCCTCGAGCGCGTAGACCGTGGCGATATGCGTGTGCGGTGCGGCGCGCAGCGGCTCGGGCGAGAGTGCCATCACGAAGCCGATCCCGCCGGTCGAGAAATCCACCTCGCGCAGATTGGCGATTTCGGCGGTGATGTCACGGCCGAGGATATTCACCGTCACGCTGTCGCCGACGCCAAGGCCCAGCTCGCCCGCCTGCTCGGCGCCGAAGCTGACCAGCGGCGGGCCGGAATAGTCCTCGGGCCACCACTCGCCCTCGATCAGCGTTGTGCCCTCGGGCTTGGTAGCGGAATAGGTCACGCCCCGGTCGCCACGCAGCACCCAATGGCCGGACTGGGGGTGCTCTTCGGCGGGGATGCCGTTCAGCGCCGTGACCACCCCACGCAGCATCGGCGCGGTCTCGACCCGATCGACATCGTCATCGCGGTCCAACCGGTCGAGGAACCCCTCAAGCTGGTCGTTCTGGATATCGAGGAAGAAATAGCTCGGCGCGCGGTCCGGCAGATCAAGCGAGATGGCGCGTTGCAGGTTGCTGTCCACCTGCCCCACCGCCGCCAGCACGGTCAGCCCGAGGCCCAGCGACAGGATCACCGCAGTCGCCCCCTCGCGCGGGTTGCCGATGGCACCCATCGCCATGCGCAGCGCCGTGCGGCCGCGAAGGGCGCGCGCGCGTGCCAGCCGCCGGGCGAGTAACCGCACCAGCAACGCCGCGCCCGTCAGAACGGCAAGCGCGCCGATCACGCCCGCCGCCGTGGCATAGGCGAGTTGCGGCACTGCCGCGAACCACGCGGTCAGCAGCACCAGCAGCCCCACCAGCCCCAGCGTTGTGACCAGATAGGGCCAGCGCGGCCAGCGCGCCTTGACCTCGCCCATGCCGCGAAAGATGGCAGCGGCGCGCACCTCTTCGGTCCGGGCCAGCGGCCAGAGGGTGAAGATCAGCGCCGTCATCGCGCCATAGATCGCGGCCTCGACCAGCGCGCGGGGTTGCAATCCGACGACCAGATCGACCGGCACCTGATCGGCGACCAGCGGCGCCACGGCAAAAGGCACCACGGCACCGATGGCAAGCCCGAGCACAAGCCCCAGCGCGGTCAGAACGCCGATCTGCAGGAAATAAACAGCAAAGATGCTGCGATTGTCCGCCCCGATGGTCTTGAGCGTGGCGATCACCCGCGACTTGCTGTCCAGATATGTGCGCACGGCCGCCGACACCCCGACCCCGCCCACGGCAAGCCCGGCGATGCCAACAAGCACCAGAAAGGACGAGACGCGCTCGATCACATTGCGGATCTGCGGCGCGGCGTTGCGGCTGTCGCGCCAGCGCGCGCCCGCGCCCTCGAACGCCTGCGCCACCTGCGCGCGCGCGGCATCCAGATTGGCGCCGGGCAGCAGCATCCGGTAATTCACCTCGTAGAGCGTGCCGGGCCCGAGCAGTTCGGCATTCGCCAGCGCCTCGGTTCGCACCATCGTGCGCGGCCCGAAGCCGAAATTCGCGCCCAGCCCGTCAGGCTCGCGCGTCAGATGCGCATTCAGGCGGAACTCCTGCACGCCCAACCGGAAGGTGTCGCCGATCGCAAGGTCCAGCCGCTGGGCGAGGATCGGCTCCATCACCGCGCCGGGAAGCCCGTCCCGCTCGGCCAGCGCGTCCTCCAGCGCAATCGCGGGCTCCAGCCCGACCGTGCCCACCAGCGGATAGGCATTATCCACGCCCTTGACCTGAGTGACCGAGCGTTCCGAACTCTCGCCCTTTCCCACGACGGCCATCGAGCGGAAATCCACCACCTCGGAGACATCGGTCGCTGCGGCCTCGATCAGGTCGCGCTCGTCCTCGGTCGCGAAGCGGTAGACGAAGCGCAATTCGGCATCACCGCCCAAGAGCGTCGCGCCTTCGCGCGCGAGCCCGTCCTCTATCGCCCCGCGAACCGAGCCGACAGCGGCAATCGCACCCACCCCCAGCGCCAGACAGGCCAGGAACACCCAGAAGCCGCGCAGGCCGCCGCGCAATTCGCGCCGAGCGATGGTCCAGGCGACGGTGCTCATTCGGCGGCCTCGGCGCGGTGACGATCCTCGCCCGCGATTTCCCCGTCCGCCAGGCGGATCACCCGGTCGCAGCGTGCCGCGAGGTCGGGCGCATGGGTGACAAGCACCAGCGTCGCGCCGTGGCGGTCGCGCAGCCCGAACAGCAGGTCCATGATCGCCTGCCCGTTCGGCCCGTCAAGGTTGCCCGTGGGCTCATCCGCCAGCAGGATATCGGGGCGCGGGGCGGCGGCGCGCGCCAGTGCGACACGCTGCTGCTCGCCCCCGGAAAGCTGCGCAGGATAGTGGTCCATTCGGTGTGCGAGCCCCACGGCCTGCAACTCGGCCTCTGCGCGCTCGAACGCATCACGCCGACCGGCGAGTTCCAGCGGGGTCGCGACATTTTCAAGCGCTGTCATTGTCGGGATCAGGTGGAAAGACTGGAAAACCACCCCCATATGATCCCTGCGGAACCGGGCCAGTGCGTTCTCGCCCAGTGCCGTCAGATCATGGCCCAGTGCCAGCACTTGCCCTGCGGTGGCGCGTTCCAACCCGCCCAGCAGCATGAGGAGCGACGATTTGCCCGACCCGGACGGCCCGACCAGCCCCAGCGTTTCGCCGCGCGGCACGGCAAGCGAAATGCCCCGCAGAATCTCCACCGGGCCCGCATTGCCCTGCAGGGTGAGATCCACATCCTTGAGCGAGAGAACCATGTCCGTCATCCAGCATTTCCTTCCTGCCGCAGCGCCCCCTGCATATGGTGCGGCGCGGGCGATCGGCAACCGCTGCGCCGCCGCGCTCGTGGCGTTAACCCTGCTCGCGCCGTTTCCCGGCGCGGCCACGGAGTCCGAGCCGCTGCGTCTTGTCGCACTGGGCGATTCGCTGACCCAGGGCTACGGCCTGCCGCGTGACGCGGGTTTCGTGCCGCAGCTTCAGGCGTGGCTGAGCGAGGAAGGCCTCGACGTCGAGGTGATCAATGCCGGTGTCTCGGGCGACACCACGGCCGGCGGGCTGTCGCGCATGGACTGGACACTGGCCGAACCGGTCGATGCGATGCTGGTCATCCTCGGCGGCAATGATCTGCTGCGCGGCATCAACCCCGAAGCCAGCCGCGAGAACCTCGACGCCATCCTGACGCGGTTGGGGCAGGAGGGCGTGCCCGCCATGCTTGCCGGGCTACCCGCGCCGGGCAATTACGGCCCCGAGTTCCAGCGGGCTTTCGATCGGATGTATGTCGACCTCGCCGGCATCCATGACGTGCCCCTCTACCCCGATTTCCTGCAACCGATGAGCGAGAAATCCGCGGCCGGGAAAAGCTTCAGCGACCTCATGCAGGACGACAACATCCACCCCAATGCCGACGGCGTGGCGCTGATCGTCGAGGGCATCGGCCCCGAGGTCAAGGCCTTCCTCGAGACGGTCCGGGGCGAGGGCGCGTGAACTTGTGGCCCCCGGGCTTTCTTGCTAAGCGCTGACGAAATTCGATCCGCCGGGCCCGACAATGCGCCCGGCGCATGCGATACGAGGCAGGCAAGGGGCAGGCATGGTGCGGCAGGATTATGTTTTCACCTCGGAATCCGTCTCCGAGGGTCATCCCGACAAGGTGTGCGACCGGATCTCGGACGCGGTTCTCGATTATCTGCTGACCGAGGATCCCAATGCCCGCGTGGCCTGCGAGGCCTTTGCCACGTCCTCGCTGGTGGTGATCGGGGGCGAGATCGGCCTTCCCGACCGGCTGGGGCCGGGGGGCACCGTCGCGCGCACGGGCGCCGAGCGCCTCAAGGACGTGATGGGACGCATCCCCGAGATCGCGCGCGACTGCATCAAGGATATCGGCTACGAGCAGGAGAAGTTCCACTGGAACACCTGCCATGTGCTCAATTTCCTGCACGAGCAATCGGTCCATATCGCCCAGGGCGTCGACCGCGACGGCGCGGGCGATCAGGGCATCATGTTCGGCTATGCCGTGGACGAGACGCCCGAGCTGATGCCCGCTCCCATCCAGCACGCCCACGCCATCCTGCGCCGCCTGGCAGAGGCACGCAAATCCGGCGCCGAGCCCGCCCTGCGCCCCGACGCCAAGTCACAGCTCACCCTGCGCTACGAGGACGGACGACCGGTCGAGGTGATGCAGCTTGTCCTGTCCACACAGCACGCCGACCCGGCGCAAAGCTCGGACGAGATCCGCGCCATCGTCGAGCCCTATATCCGCGAAGTGCTGCCCGCGGGCTGGCTGACCGAGGCCACGGAATGGTGGATCAACCCCACCGGCACCTTCGTCATAGGCGGCCCGGACGGGGATGCCGGGCTGACCGGGCGCAAGATCATCGTGGACACCTATGGCGGCGCGGCACCGCATGGCGGCGGGGCGTTCTCGGGCAAGGATCCGACCAAGGTCGACCGCTCAGCCGCCTATGCCGCGCGCTACCTCGCCAAGAACATCGTCGCCGCCGGGCTGGCACGACGCTGCACGCTGCAGATCTCCTATGCCATCGGGGTGGCCCGGCCGCTGTCGATCCATGTCGACACGCACGGCACCGGACAGGTCGAGGATGAGGCCATCGAGCGCGCGGTGGCGCGGTCGATGGACCTGACGCCGCTGGGCATCCGCACGCATCTGGGCCTCAACCGACCGATCTACGCGCGCACCTCGGCCTATGGCCATTTCGGCCGCGAACCCGAGGCCGATGGCGGGTTCTCGTGGGAAAAGACGGATCTGGTAGAAACGCTGAAGAAAGCCGTCTGACACCACTCCGCTGAAAGCATGCGCGCGGCCGATCCCGGACGCATCATCGCTGCATTTTCTTGCCGGAAATACTCATGTTCCGGCGCCCATGCCCCCCCTCGCGACACCGCGCCCGCGCATCGCGCGGGCAAGCGCCCCCGAGCGGGTCATGGGCGGGCGGGTGGGGACCCCGAGGGGGCGCTCTCACCGTCTCGGGGCCTCAGGCGAGCCCGTCTTTCAGCCCGGCCTTGCGAAACACCATCGCTGCGGGGCAGAAGCCCGTGAAGGCCGACTGAAACATGTTCAGCCCGACAAACACGGTGAACCACATGAACAATGGCGAAACGGTCACAGTGAGCACGACGCTCAGCAGTACCATCACCCCGGCAAAGGCCAGCACGGCGCGGTCAACAGTCATGGCGTTTCCTTTCCTTGAATGCCATGCCCGACGCTAAAGGATAACATATATGAATGCAAGAATTCGTTAGCCGAGTACCGCGCCCGACAACTCCCCCTGCCCGCGCAGCAACTCCGCAGCCGTCATCGCGCGCTTGCCTTCGCGCTGGACGCGGCACAATTCCACTGCCCCCGTGCCGCAGGCCACGCGCAACCCGTCTAGCACCGTGCCCGGTGGGCCCTCGCCTGCGACGGCACGCGCATCCAGAAGCTTCAGCCGCCCGAACGGCGCGATGCACCAAGCGCCCGGAAACGGCGCCAGCGCGCGGATATGGCGCGCGACCGCGTCGGCCGGGCGGGTCCAGTCCACCCGTGCCTCGGCCTTGTCGATCTTGGCGGCATAGGTCACGCCAGCGTCGGGCTGCGGCTGCGGGGCCAGATCGTCCAGACGGTCCAGAGCCGCGACGATCAGCTTCGCCCCCATCGCGGCCAGGCGGTCGTGCAACCCCCCCCCTGTATCCGCCTCGGTGATCGGGGTCGCGGCGCGCAGCAGCACCGGGCCGGTATCGAGCCCTGCTTCCATCTGCATGATGCACACACCCGTCTCGGCATCGCCTGCCATGATCGCGCGCTGGATCGGCGCCGCGCCCCGCCAGCGCGGCAAGAGCGAGGCGTGGATGTTCAGGCAGCCCCGCGCGGGCGCATCGAGAACCGGCGGCGGCAGGATAAGCCCATAAGCCACCACCACAGCGACATCCGCCCCCAGCGCCGCGAACTCTGCCTGCGCGTCGGCCCCTTTCAGCGAGACCGGGTGCCGCACCTCCAGCCCCAGCGCCTCGGCACGGGCATGCACGGGCGTCGGACGCGGCTGCTTGCCACGGCCGGCAGGGCGCGGCGGCTGGGTGTAGACGCAGGCGATTTCATGGCGCGCGTGCAGCGCATCGAGTGCCGGGACCGAGAAATCCGGCGTGCCCATGAACACCAGCCGCATCACGCCCCCTTCCGCGCGCGGCGCAGCAGCATGTCGCGCTTCACCCGCCCCAGCCGATCAAAATACATCCGCCCCGCCAGATGGTCGATCTGGTGCTGCACACTCGTCGCCCAGAGGCCCACGAAATCGCGCTCCTCAAGCGCGCCGTCGGCGTTCAGGAACTGCACGGTCACCGCGCGCGGGCGCGAAATCCGGGCCGAGACGCCCGGCAGATTAGGGCTGGCCTCGTCATGCTCGCGCAACTGCGCGCTGGCGTGCAGGATCACCGGATTGGCCATCCGCACCGCTTGCCCGCGCGTGTCCGAGGCATCCACCACCGCCAGTCGCAGCATCACCCCGATCTGCGGCGCGGCGAGCCCGACACCGGGCATCGCCTCCATCGTGTCGATCATGTCGGCCCAGATGCCCAGAACCTCGGGTGTGACCGCAGTCACCGACTCTGCCGCCCTCCGCAGACGCGGGTCGGGCCAGCGCAGGCAGCGCCGCACGCTCACCCGCGCGCCTGTTCGCGCTTCAGCTTGGCCATCTTGCGGGTGATCATGCCACGCTTGATCGCCCCCAGATGGTCGATGAACAGCCGCCCGTTCAGATGGTCGAGTTCGTGCTGCGCACAGGTCGCCCAGAGCCCGTCGAACTCTTCCTGCTGTGGCGCGCCTTGCAGATCCGTCCAGCGCATCACCACGCGCGACGGGCGCGTTACCTCGGCATATTGCTCGGGGATCGAGAGGCAGCCTTCCTCATAGGTGTTTACCTCTTCCGACGTGCTGACGATCTCGGGGTTGATCAGCACCAGCGGGCGTGGCTCGGCCCCCTCCTCCTTGACGCAATCCATCACGAAAAGCCGCGCGAGCACACCGACCTGCGGCGCCGCCAGCCCGACACCGGGGGCGTCATACATCGTCTCGAGCATGTCCTCGGCCAGTTTCACGATCTCGGGCGAGATCGTCTCGACCGGGGGACAGCGCTTCTTGAGGCGCGGGTCCGGGTGGATCAGGATGGGACGAATCGTCATGCGGTAGAAATAGGCCGCGCCGGCAAAAAGCGCAATCTGAGCGCATCCGTCGCTCACAGGCCCCAAAACGTCGGTTTTTTGCCTTGCTGGGCGGGCTGTGCTACGCCGACAGCGTGACGCGATACAAGGAAAGCGACAATGTCGGAGCGGCAGAGCAATCTGGACAAGGTCTATTCCGTTGGCGGCGGCGCAGCCTTGCAGCACCATTATGACCAATGGGCCGACAGCTATGATGCCGATCTGGCTGCCAATGATTACCGCACGCCCGACCGCTGCGCGAGAGCACTGACCCGGCACTGCGCCGACAGGTCGGTGCCGGTGCTGGATTTCGCCTGCGGCACCGGGCTGTCGGGGGTCGCGCTGCGCGCGGCCGGGTTCACCTGCATCGACGGCACCGACGTCTCGCCCGGGATGCTGGAACAGGCCCGCGCGAAGGGGGTCTATCGCAACCTGCTGCCCGCCGGGCTGGACGCGCCGCCCGATGTGACGGGCGCGGGCTATGGCGCCATCACGGCCATCGGCGCCATCGGCACCGGGGCGGCGCCGGCGTCCTGCATCGACTGGGCGCTTGAAAGCCTGGCCCCGGGCGGGATGTTCGTGGTCTCGCTCAACGACCATACGCTGGAAGACCCGGACTACATGGACCGCGTGACGGGGGCCACGGCGGCGGGAAAGGTCGCGATCCTGGAAGCCGAGCACGGCCCGCACCTGCCCGCGCTGGGGCTGGAGGCGCGGGTCTTCGTGCTGAAACGGCACTGAACGAAGCGATTGCAGGCGACGCGCCCCGGTGCGGAAAATGCGCAAGCGCGGCACATGTTGGTACGCTTGACGCCGTCCAGGTATGATCGTTAGCGTTGCGTTGCGCATTTCAGCAAGGGCATTGCACTGACACGGACGACGCACCCACCCCGCCCCGCGTTCCGCAGGCTTGATTGTCGCAACACCGCGCTGGCTGCGGCCTGTTACATCATAGCGGTCTTCCACCCGCTCGTGGTGCCATCGGTCGTTGCGGCGCTGCCCGAGAGTTTCACGCTTTACGTCTTCCTCGGGCTGGCGATAGTTTTTCAGACCGAGGCAATACACCACTGGCAGCAGGCGGGAAAAACGGATTTCGAGGAGCCGCGCCACGGGGCCGTCTTCGGGCTGACGGTCTTTGGCGGCGCAGGACTGATCTGGCTGAGCTGGCTCTGGCCGTCGCAATCGATGGGTGTTCTTGTCGTGCTTGCAGCGGGCGGTCTGGTCGGCCTGTGTCTGCCGATGCTGAAGGTCAGCCTTCTGGTACCTGCCGATGACCCAGCCTATCGCGCCGCGCAGCTTCGCGCGCATGAGCATGCGCTGCGGGCGATGGTTGCCGGGGCCTTCGGGTTCATCCTGCTCAGCACGGCCGAGCTTGCTGCGCCGCCGCTGTGGCTGGCAATGGCGCTGATCCTGTGGCTTGGCGCCGTGGTCGGCACGGGCTGGTTGTGGTGGCATCGGGGTTTGTCAGTTCAGCCTTGACCCCACCCCGCGCCCAAGGGATGTTGCCCCGAACCAGAAGGGGCAGGCATGAATTTCGACCGGACGATCGAGCGACGCGGCAGCCATTCGATGAAATGGGACATGATGGCCGAACGCTACGCGGTATCGGCCGAAACGGGCCTGCCGATGTGGGTGGCCGACATGGATTTCGCCGCCCCCGACTGCGTGCAGGACGCGCTGCGCCGGGCGGTGGATCACGGCATCTACGGCTATTTCGGCGATGACGCGGCCTATCGCGCGGCGATCTGCTGGTGGATGGCCGAACGGCATGGCTGGCAGGTGGACCCCGGCCACATCTTCACCACGCACGGGCTGGTCAATGCAGTCGGGCTGTGCCTGCAGACCTGGACCGCGCCGGGCGACGGGGTGGTGCTGTTCACGCCGGTCTATCACGCCTTCGCCCGCACCATCGAGGGCGCGGGCCGCGTCGTCGTCGAATGCCCGCTGGTCGAGCGCGCGGGGCGCTACGAGATGGATTTCGACGCCGCCGATGCCGCAATGACCGGGCGCGAGACAATGCTGATCCTGTGCTCGCCGCACAATCCCGGCGGGCGCGTCTGGTCGCGGGCCGAGTTGCAGGCAGTGGCTGCCTTCTGCGAGCGGCACGACCTGCTGCTTGTCTCGGACGAGATCCATCATGACCTGCTCATGCCGGGGCAGCGCCATGTCCCGACGCCGCTTGCGACGCCCGGGTCTCTGGACCGGCTGGTGATGCTGACCTCGGCCTCCAAGACCTTTAACATCGCGGGCACGCATTGCGGCAATGTCATACTGTCCGACCCGCGCCTGCGCGCCGCCTTCGCGAAGACGCTTGTGGGCACCGGCATCTCGCCCAACAGTTTCGGGCTTCACGCGGTCACAGCGGCCTATTCGCCCGAGGGGGCCGCCTGGGTGGATGCGCTTTGCGCGTATATCGACGGCAATCGCCAGCTGTTCGACGACGGAATCAACAAGATCCCCGGCCTGCGCTCGATGGCGCTCGAGTCCACCTATCTCGCCTGGGTGGATTTTTCAGGCACCGGCATGGCGCGCGAGGAGTTCACCGCGCGGGTCGAGCAGGGGGCCGGGATCGCCGCCAATCACGGCACCACCTTCGGACAGGGCGGCGAAAGCTGGCTGCGCTTCAATCTCGGCGCACCGCGCCCGGTGATTTCCGAGGCGGTCGACCGGCTTCAGCGCGCCTTTGGCGATCTGCAATAGCCCCAGCCGCGCCCGCATCGGGGCGTGCCCACCCACCCACCCTTGCACGCCCCGATTCGGGCGCGGCTGGGGCGGTCGCACAATACCCGTGCGTTCATGCGGGTTGTCCGGTCGGCTGCACATCACATCTGAGGGTTAGCGACACAGGAGAAAGACATGGGACAACTCGTCAACGGCGTTTGGTCGAGCGAATGGTATGACACCAAATCCACGGGCGGCGCATTCAGGCGCAGCACATCCGCCTTCCGCAACTGGATCACCCCCGATGGCAGCCCCGGCCCCTCGGGCGAGGGTGGCTTCAAGGCCGAGGCGGGGCGCTATCATCTCTATGTCTCCTATGCGTGCCCGTGGGCGCACCGGACGCTGATCTTTCGCGCCCTCAAGGGGCTTGACGGGCTGATCGAGGTCTCGGCCGTGCATCCTGACATGCTTGATGACGGCTGGACCTTTGACCAGGGATTCGACGGCGCGACAGGGGACAAGCTGTTCGGATCGGAGTTCATGCGCGAAATCTATCTGCGCGCCGACCCCGAAATCTCGGGCCGCGTGACAGTGCCGGTGCTGTGGGACAAGCAACGCGACACGATTGTCTCGAATGAATCCGCCGAGATCATCCGCATGTTCAATTCGGCCTTCGACGACCTGACCGGTAATCGCGACGACTACTACCCCGAACCGCTGCGCGACGAGATCGACGCGGTCAATGCGCGCATCTATGACACTGTGAACAACGGCGTCTACAAATCGGGCTTTGCCACCACGCAAGCGGCCTATGACGCGGCCGTGGCGCCGCTGTTCGAGTCGCTCGACTGGCTGGAAGAGCGCCTCTCCGGGCAGCGTTACCTGGTGGGCGACCGGCTGACCGAGGCTGATTGGCGGCTTTTCACCACGCTGATCCGCTTCGACAGCGTCTATCACCTGCATTTCAAGTGCAACCGCCGCCGGATCGTCGATTACCCCGCACTCTGGGCCTATACGCGCGACCTCTACCAGCACCCGGGCGTGGCCGGGACCGTGCGCCTCGATCACATCGTGCGCCACTATCACTACAGCCACGAAACCATCAATCCGCACCGGATCATCCCGATCAATCCGAAGCTGGACCTGCTGGCCCCGCATGGGCGCGAGGGGTTTTAAGGGAAGGTGAACATGGGGCGACGTTGGGACGACCCCGGAACCCTACTTTGTCCCTCGGTACTCTCGCGCGTTTTTCATCCGTTGAAGGCCATCAGCGGACAGTCCGGATTCAACCATAACCTGACTTCTGTCTGGCAAGATTCTGCCCATCGGATTTGGTGCAGGCACGGCGTTCGACTATGTTGTATGCAAGAGCATACGAGGAGGGACGGTCGGCAACGAAATTGCTTTGCTGAAGGAGGCACACTATGCGACGCATGTCATTGGCATTTCTGACCGGCTTTACAATTGCTGGTGCAGCGATAGCAGATGAAGTGGTTGTCACGGAACAATCACCGGATGAACTGGTCGGTGGATGGGTCCTTGGCGCAGGAGTGGACTCTCCCGACGGGGAGCGGATTGGATCCATTGATGACTTCATCATAGTTGAGGGTGAAGGTCAGATCTCTGCCGCCATCATCTCGGTCGGCGGGTTTCTGGGCTTTGGCGCGAAGAGCATCGCCGTCGATTGGTCTGAACTGGAAATCAACTGGGATGCGCGCGAAGTCGTCCTGAACATGTCGCGTGAAGAGATGGAAGACGCAGAGGAGTACGTGTTCCGTGACCGCGAGGACATGCCCTTGCAAGAGGGTGGCCTCAATGACGGGGCCATGGATGGCGGCGTCGACGACGGCGGCATGGATGGGGGCGACACGGTCGGTGGAAATTGAACCACCGAAGTCACTGTCATGATTGCTGCGCCTGATTGCGCGCGCCCGGCTGGCAGCCAGCCGGGCGCGTGACGCCTTTAGCCTGAACCTTCTACCCTCGGGGCAAAGGGCCGCCTGTCGGCCATGGGGCATGGCCGGGGTACTGCGCGCTGGGGACACGCAGCCCATACGCCTGATGACCCACCATCACAGAAAAGCGATTCCGTTGCCGGTGGCGTTGCGCTAACGTGGCGCAAAACCACTTGAAACGAGGGCTTTATGCGATTTCTTCCGGTTCTGGCGACGATCCTCTCCCTTGGCCTCGGCACCGGGGCGCAGGCGCAAAACTGCGGCGGCAATTTTGGCAATTTCGTCGAAGGCCTTCGCTCGGAAGCAGCTGATCGCGGCTATGACCGCGCACTGGTCGACAACTTCTTTCGCGGCGTGCAGCGCAATCAGGCCGTGATCAACGCCGACCGCCGCCAGGGCATCTTCCAGCGACCCTTTCTGGATTTCTCGCGCGCGCTGATCTCGCAGAACCGCATGAATGCCGGGCGCGCGCGGCTGGACCAGCACCGCGCCATCTTCGACAGGGCGCGGTCGGAATACGGCGTGCAGCCGGGGATCCTGCTGGCCTTCTGGGCGTTCGAGAC
>LFIK01000617.1_pt1 | contig 27036 bp, 25 predicted proteins | sample 643401 | NCBI WGS metagenome assembly LFIK01 (sample SAMN03777447, study PRJNA286221) | soda lake metagenome | biome: soda lake; feature: Kulunda steppe; material: water; isolation source: sample T5-Br brine of Lake Tanatar-5 | place: Russia: Kulunda steppe | collected 2010-07
CCGTACTTGATCATCATGCGCAGATCGTTTGCCGAGTCGGCGTGCACCAGCGCCACCTCCTCGGTGATCTTGCCCGCCTTGAAGAGGTCGAAGAGCGCCTGATCGAAGGTCTGCATGCCCAGGTCGCGGGAGCGGGCCATGACATTCTTGATCTCGCTGACATCGCCCTTGCGCACCAGGTCGCCGATCAAGGGGGACTTGAGCATGATCTCGATGGCCGGGCAGCGTCCGCCATCCACCGTGGGCAGCAGTTGCTGGGCCACGATGGCGCGCAGGTTGAGCGACAGATCCAGCCAGATCTGCTCGTGCCGCTCATGGGGGAAGAAATGGATGATGCGATCCAGCGCCTGGTTGGCGTTGTTGGCATGGAGCGTGGCCAGACATAGGTGGCCGGTCTCGGCAAAGGTCAGGGCGTGCTCCATGGTCTCCCGGGTGCGGATCTCGCCGATCAGGATGACATCGGGCGCCTGGCGCAGGGTGTTCTTCAGCGCCACCTCGAAGGAGTCGGTGTCGATCCCCACCTCGCGCTGGTTGATGATCGCCTTCTTGTGCGGGTGCACGTACTCGATGGGGTCCTCGACGCTGATGATATGACCGCCCAGCGTCTCGTTGCGCTGCTGGATCATCGACGCCAGGGTGGTCGACTTGCCGGTACCGGTGCCGCCCACCACGAACACCAGGCCGCGCTTGATATTGGCCAGTTCGCCCAGCACCGGGGGCAGCGACAGCTCCTCCAGGTGGGGGATCTCGAAGGCGATACGCCGGATCACCATGGCCTTCTGATTGCGCTGCTGGAAGGCGCTGACGCGAAAGCGCCCCTTGTCCTTGAGACTGAGGGCGAAGTTGGCCTCGCGCTCGACCTCGAAGCGGGCCATCACCGTTTCCGGGATCGACGCGCTGACCAGCTCATTGACCTGATCCACGGTCAGCCCCTGGTCCCCCATAGGGGTCAGCTTGCCAGCCATCTTCAAGGTCGGCGGCGCATTCACCGAAATCAGCAGATCCGACGCTTCCTTCTGCACCATGATATCCAGCAGCTGGTAGAGCCACTCTTTCGCCGTCATGTCGCTGCTCCTCTTGCCCGTTGTTCCCTGCCTGGCGGCCGAGACCCGCTCAGTTCGCCAGCACGCCCTTGGCCTTGGCCTGCGCCTCGTCGCGCGCCACCACGTTGTCCGCCACCAGCTTGGCCAGAGCCGCGTCAAGGGTCTGCATGCCCAGATTGCCGCCGGTCTGAATAGCCGAGTAGATCTGCGCCACCTTGTCCTCGCGGATCAGGTTACGCACCGCCGCGGTAGCGATAAGAATCTCGTGGGCCGCCACGCGGCCGCCACCCATGCGCTTGAGCAGCGTCTGGGAGACCACCGCCTGGAGCGACTCCGAGAGCATCGAGCGCACCATGGACTTCTCGTCTCCGGGGAAGACATCGATGATCCGGTCGATGGTCTTGGCCGCCGAGGTGGTGTGGAGGGTACCGAACACCAGATGACCGGTTTCGGCCGCAGTCAGCGCCAGCCGGATGGTCTCCAGATCGCGCAGCTCGCCCACCAGGACCACGTCCGGGTCCTCGCGCAGGGCGCTGCGCAGCGCCGGAGCGAAGCCGTGGGTGTCGCGGTGCACCTCGCGCTGGTTGATCAGGCAGCGCTTGCTGCGGTGGACGAATTCAACCGGATCCTCGATGGTGAGGATATGCTCGTAGCGGTTGTCGTTGATGTAATCGATCATCGCCGCCAGCGTGGTGCTCTTGCCCGAACCGGTGGGCCCGGTCACAAGCACCAGACCGCGGGGCAGCATGGAGAGCTGGCGAAAGACGGTGCCGAGCCCGAGATCCTCCAGGGTCAGCACCTCCGAGGGGATGGTGCGGAATACCGCCCCGGCGCCACGGGCATGATTGAAGACGTTGACGCGGAAGCGCGACACCCCCGGCACCTCGAAGGAGAAGTCGGTTTCGAAAAACTCCTCGTAGTCACGGCGCTGCCGGTCAGCCATGATGTCGTAGATCAGCTTGCGGACCTCACGGTCCTCCATGGCCGGTACGTTCAGACGGCGAATATCGCCATCGACCCGGATCATTGGCGGCAGACCTGCAGAAAGATGCAGGTCAGAGGCCTTCTGTTTTGCCGAGAACGCCAGCAGTTCGGTAATATCCATGCGTTTTCCTTTGCTCCTGCAGCCCTGGTGACATCTTGTAATGTTCAGTATGACAGAGCTTGCCACATGACAGCCCCTTCTGCCTCCACCCCCCTCGCCGAATCGTTGGCCGAGGCGCGCCAGCGGTTTGCCGATGCCTTGTCTGCCGCCGGCCGGCCGGCCACCGACGCTCGCCTGCTGGCGGTCAGCAAGACCAAGCCGGCGGCGCTGATCCGCGAGGCCTGGCATCTCGGCCAGCGCGAATTCGGCGAAAACTATGTCCAGGAGGCCCTGGCCAAGCAGGTCGAGCTGGCCGACCTCGACGACATCGTCTGGCATTTCACCGGCCCGCTGCAGTCCAACAAGACCCGCGAGGTGGCCGAACACTTTGCCTGGGTACACAGCGTAGACCGCGAGAAGATCGCTCGGCGCCTCAGCGATCAACGCCCGGAAGGGCTGCCACCACTCGACATCTGCCTGCAGGTCAATATCAGCGCTGAACCCAGCAAGTCCGGCGCCAGACTCGCCGAGTTGCCGGCGTTTGCCGAGGCGGTGCTGGCGTTGCCACGACTGCGCCTGCGCGGGCTGATGGCGATCCCGGCCCCCGGCGAGGGCATGGACGCTCAGCGCGAGCCCTTCGCCCGCCTTCGCGAGGCCCTCGAGGAGCTCCAGGCCCGCTTCCCCGAGGCACCGCTGGACACCCTCTCCATGGGCATGACCAATGATCTCGAGGCCGCCATACTAGAGGGCGCCACCCTGGTACGGGTCGGCACCGCCATCTTCGGGGAGCGCGAAAGCCCTCGCTGAGCAAACGACTTACCGCAGCTGCCGGACGCCTCCACCGGCCCCATTCGTTGAGCGATACAGGACACTTTCCATGGCGACCAGAGTCACCTTCATCGGCGCCGGCAACATGGCCGGCGCCATCATCGGCGGCATGATCGACAGCGGCTACTCGCCTTCCGCGATCACCGCCACCTCCCCCAGCGACGCCTTTCTCGCTCCGGTGCACGAACGCTATGGCATCCACACCAACACCGACAACGTCGCCGCGGTGACCGAGGCCGACGTCGTCGTGCTGGCAGTGAAGCCTCAAATGATGAAAGAAGTCTGCGAGGGGTTGGCCAGCGTGGTCCAGCGCCGCCGCCCGCTGATCATCTCGGTAGCCGCCGGCCTCGACGCCGCCACCCTGGAGGGCTGGCTCGGCGGCGATCTGGCCATGGTGCGCTGCATGCCCAACACCCCGGCCCTGGTCGGCGCCGGCGCCTCCGGCCTGTTTGCCAATACCGGCGTCAGCGAGGAGCAGCGCCAACTCGCCACCGACCTATTGGGGGCCGTCGGCCTGGTGGAGTGGGTCGAGGAAGAGGCGCTGCTGGATGCGGTCACCGCCGTCTCCGGCAGCGGCCCTGCCTATTTCTTCCTGATGTTCGAGGCCATGGAGGAGGCCGGCGCCAAGCTTGGCCTTCCCGCCGAGACCGCCCGGCGGCTGGCCATGCAGACCGCCTTCGGTGCCGCGAAGATGGCGATGGCCAGCGACAAGACTCCCGCAGAGCTCAAGCGCAACGTAATGTCACCCGGTGGCACCACCGAACGCGCCGTCGAGTATCTCGAGGAGGCCGAACTGCGCCGGATACTTTCCGAGGCCATGGATGCCTGCGCCGAACGCGCCCGGGAGATGGCCGCAGAGCTGAGCGGTCGCTGATTTCACCTATCAGATTCAAGAGGCCGCCGGACGGCGGTCTGCCCACGACATGGAGGAACCCTCATGGGAAATGCTGGTCTGCTGCTGGTCAACACCCTGGTCAACCTATACATCTTCTTGCTGATGCTGCGCTTTCTGCTGCAGGCGTCTCAGGCCGACTACTACAACCCCATCAGCCAGACAGTGGTGAAGATCACCCAGCCAGCGGTGCGCCCCTTCCAGGGCTTCCTGGGGTCGGTGATGGGACGCTTCGACCTGGCCACCCTGGCCGCCGGCTTCGTGATCAAGGCGGTCAGCATCGTCATCATCCTGCAGGTGGCCGGCTTCGGCATGGCACCCATCGTCAGCGTGGCCATCGGTGCCGTGGCGGCGCTGGCCAATGCCATCCTCAAGATCTACTTCTTCGCGCTGATCGCGATGATCATCCTCAGCTGGGTGGCCCCCAGCGCCAGCCACCCGGGGGCGCTGCTGGTGATGCAGCTGGTTGAGCCGATCATGGCACCGCTGCGCAAGGTCATCCCGCCGCTGGGCATGATCGACCTCTCGCCCATCGTGGCATTCATCGCCATCAGCCTGATCGATGGTATCGTGGTGGGCTCTTTGACCCGCGCCGCCGGCGTGGCCGGAGCCCTTGTCGGGCTCTGAGACCTGCCCCTTGCGGCCCACCGCAACGACTGGACACGGAAGGACTGATGCCCGAGCTCCCTGTTGACTCGGTCGGCCTGGTGACGCCCCAGACGGCGCACTTTGACGACCCCCTGGCCCTGGCCTGCGGCAGGACGCTGCCGGCCTATGACCTCGTCTACGAGACCTATGGCACCCTTAATGCCGAGCGCTCCAATGCGGTGCTTATCTGCCACGCGCTATCCGGCCACCACCATGCCGCCGGCTATCATGACGCCGACGAGCGCAAGCCGGGGTGGTGGGACGCCCATATCGGCCCCGGCAAATCCATCGACACCGAGCGCTTCTTCGTGGTATCGCTCAACAATCTCGGCGGCTGCCACGGAAGCACCGGACCCAACCAAGAGAACCCCGAGACCGGCCGCCTGTGGGGGCCGGAGTTCCCGATGGTGACGGTGAGCGACTGGGTGAACAGCCAGGCCCGTCTGGCCGACCGACTGGGCATCGAGCGCTTCGCCGCGGTGATCGGCGGCAGCCTGGGCGGCATGCAGGCGCTGCAGTGGACCCTCGCCTATCCGGAGCGAGTGGCCAGCGCCGCGGCAATCGCCGCCACCTCGAAGCTGTCGGCACAGAATATCGCCTTCAACGAGGTGGCGCGCCATGCGATCCGCTCCGACCCCGACTTTCACGACGGCTGGTACACCGAGCACGACACCGTGCCCCGTCGCGGCCTCAAGCTGGCTCGCATGGTGGGGCATATCACCTACCTCTCCGAGGATGCCATGGGCCACAGGTTCGGACGCGACCTGCGCGCCGACGACCTCAACTTCGGCTTCGACGTGGAGTTCCAGGTGGAGTCCTACCTGCGCTACCAGGGTGACACCTTCTCCACCTCCTTCGACGCCAACACCTACCTGTTGATGACCAAGGCACTGGACTACTACGACCCGGCCCAGGGGGGCGACCTTGCACGCGCCCTGGCTCCGGCCACCTGCCCCTTCCTGGTGGTCAGCTTCACCACCGACTGGCGCTTCCCGCCGCCGCGCTCCCGAGAACTGGTCAACGCCCTGGTGCGCGCCGGCAAGTCGGTCAGCTATGCCAACATCGACTCGACCCACGGCCACGACGCCTTCCTGATGCCGGAGCCCCGTTACCAGGCGGTCTTCGCCGCCTTCATGGATCGTGTGGCCTCCGACCTCGGGCTGGAGACGCGCGCATGATGAACCGCCCCGACTTCAAGCTGATCCACGAGTGGATCCCCGAGAACGCCCACATTCTGGATCTCGCCTGCGGCGATGGCAGCCTTCTGGCGGCCCTGGCACGCGACAAGAACGTCACCGGCTATGGCCTGGAGATCGACCCGGACGGCATCACCGCCTGCATCGCCCGTGGGGTCAACGTCATCGAACAGAACCTCGACCAGGGGCTGGCCAACTTCGACGACGACGCCTGTGATCTGGTGATCATGACCCAGGCCCTGCAGGCGCTGCGCCGCCCCGACCTGATGCTCGACGAGATGCTGCGGGTCGCCGGCGAGGCGATCATTACCTTTCCCAACTTCGCCTACTGGCGCCACCGGGTGCACCTGGGCATCCGCGGCTACATGCCCGTCTCCAAGTCGCTGCCCCACGCCTGGTATGACACCCCCAATATTCATCTGTCGACCTTCAACGATTTTGAACAACTGTGCCGGGACAAGGGTCTGATTATCGTCGACCGGGCAGTGGGTATCGGCGACCACGAGGGGCACTGGACCTCAAGGCTGTGGCCCAACCTGTTTGGCGAAATCGCGATCTTTCGGGTCAGCCGCGGCTGACCCGGCAGCTCCACCATAGAGTCGTTACACAACGGGGTAGACGAGAGGGATGACGATGAAACCTGGCATCCTGGCCTTCCTGGCGGTTAGCGCCCTGGCCCAGCTGAGCGGCCATGCCGCCGCCCAGCAGTACGAGCGGATCGACAATTACCAGATCCACTACAGCGCGGTGAATACCAGCTTCCTGCCCGAGGAAGTGGCCCGCGAGCACGGCATCCAACGCAGCAACGTGATGGCGCTGCTCAACGTCAGCGTGCTTGAGGAGCGCGATGATGGCACCACCCGTGCCGTTCCAGTCTCCGTGAATGGCACGGTCGGGGGGCTCAGCACCAGCGATGCACGCACGCCGCTCAGCTTCCGCACCCTGCGCGGCGGCGACGCCCCCTCACAGGTAGCGGTGTTTCGCATCCACGACGACGAAGCGATGCACTTCGACCTGAAGGTCCTCCACGACCGCAACGCCGACCCGGCGAGGGTCAGCTTCATCCAGCGCTTCTATATCGACCGCTGAGCGCCCCGACGCTGCTCTTCACGGCGCTTTGCTTTGCGGTGCCAGGCGTCTTTCGAGGTCCACAGGCAGCGCCTGCCCAAGGCGGATCGCCACCGGTACATCGCCATGGCGCTCCACCTCGCAGCGATGCGCCAGCACCTCCACACCACGGGCGGCCGCCCTCCCGAGTGCGGCCGCATAGGCCGGGTCCAGGTGCCAAGCCGGGGCGACATCACCGATGCCCTCGTGGGCCACGCAGAACAGCAGCACCGCGCGCTGGCCCTGCTCCGCCAGGGCCGCCAGCACCTCCAGATGCCGGCGGCCCCGCTCGCTCACCGCGTCGGGGAAATAGCCGTGCCCGTCACCCTCCCTGAGAGTCACCTGCTTGACCTCCACGAAGGCAGTACCTCGCACGGGATCCCCCAGGCGGAAGTCGAGCCGAGAGGCCTTCTCCCCGGCGATCGCCACCGTCGCCTCGCGCTTCAGCCCGGCATAGCCGTCAAGCCCCGGAACACGCCCCTCCCTCAGCGCCTCCTCGACGATGCGGTTGGCCCGACCGGTGTGCACCGAGGCCACCGCCAGGCCGCCATCGGGCTGGGGCAGCTCGACCAGCTCCCAGGTCCAGTCCAGCTTGCGCGCCGGGTTATCGCTGGGCGCGAGCCACACCCGGCAGCCCGGCACGTTCACGGCCCGCATGGAACCGGTATTCGGACAGTGGGCCACCACCTCGCGGCCGTCGCCGAGGCGCACGTCGGCCAGGAACCGCTTGTAGCGACGCATCAGGGTGCCGGGCACCAGTTCGGGGTAATCCATGCCCGCCCCCTTTACCGGCGCGCCAGGAAGCATTCGAGGCGATCGACCGCTTCCTCCAGGCGCTCGACGCCGGTGGTGAAGGCGATGCGCACATGGTGCTCACCGCCCTCCAGGGCGAAGTCGATGCCCGGGGTGATCGCCACGTTTTCCTCCTCCAGCAGGCGTCGGCAGAAGGCCTGGCTATCATCGCTGTAACGCGAGATGTCGAGCCACAGGTAGAAGGCGCCCTGGGGCGGCAGCGAGGGCGCCAGCCCCAGCCGTGCCAGGCTCGCCAGCAGGGCATCCCGACGGCGCCCCAGCTCGAGGCGCCGAGCCTCGAGGATTCCGTGGCACTCGGGGGTAAAGGCGGCCAGGGCCGCATGCTGGGCCGGCGTGGAGGCAGCCAGGAAGACGTTCTGGGCCAGGCGGGTGAGCGGCTCCACCGCGGCCTCCGGGGCCAGCAGCCAGCCCAGCCGCCAGCCGGTCATGCCGAAGTACTTGGAGAAGCTGTTGACCACGAAGGCATCCGGAGTGATGGCCGCCACCGAGAGCGGCTCGAGATCAAAGCAGAGCCCCTGGTAGATCTCGTCCACCAGCAGGTGGCCACCCCTTGCCGCCACGGTCGTGGCCACCGCCGCCAGCTGCTCGGCATCCAGCATGTGACCCGTGGGATTCGAGGGCGTGGCCAGCATCGCCAGGCGGGTAGCGTCGCGCCAGTGGGTCTCGATCAGGCTAGCGTCGAGCTGCCAACCGCTCGCCGGCCCCACCGCCACGGCGTCCACCTCGGCGCCGGCCAGGGCCATGAAGTGGCGGTTGCAGGGGTAGTTGGGGTCGGCCATCAGCACCCGATCACCGGGGCCAGCCAGCAGTTGGCTGGCCAGCAGCAGCGCTCCGGAGGCCCCGGGGGTGACCAGGATGCGGCCGGGATCGACCTGGGCGCCGAAATGCTCGGCGTAGTGGCCAGCGATCGCCTCGCGCAGCGCGGGAAGCCCGGCCGCCGGCGTGTAACGGGTGTGGCCTGCGGCCAGTGCCGCCTGCCCGGCGGCCACCACCGGCGCGGGGGTGGGGAAGTCGGGCTCTCCCACCTCCAGGTGGATGACATCGTGCCCGGCCGCCTCACGGGCCTGGGCGGTTTCCAGCAGGCTCATGACCCGAAAGGGGGCGACCCGCTCGACGCGCGGACTCCACGCCATGGCAAGACTCCTGTGAACGAGAGTTGGGCACCAGGGGCGAGCCCCCGCTGCACGGTCAAAGTGTCGTGACACTGAAGGGCAACAGTGTAGCGACTTTGGTGGCAAGGCCGCAGCTTACGGAACAGGCGAGGTTGCAAACCCCCGGATTTTCCGCTAAACAGCATGCCTTTGGCGTGAGATACCTTGCCCAGTGCGGGTATTGATCAGCAGTCATTCAAGTAACGAGGCAATCCCATGCCAGTAGCCGACAAGAAAGTGGAAGCGCCCAGGAAATTCATCCCCTACCAACCGGCGGAGGGTGAAGAGTACATGAACGAGAAGCAGCTGGAGCATTTCCGACAGATCCTGCAGGGCTGGAAGCAGGAGCTCATGGAAGAGGTGGACCGCACCGTGCGCCATCTGCAGGAAGAGGCGAACAACTACGCCGACCCGGCCGACCGTGCCACCCAGGAAGAGGGATTCAGCCTGGAACTGCGTACCCGGGATCGCGAGCGCAAACTGCTCAAGAAGATCAACGAGACCCTCGACAACATCGACGAGGATGACTACGGATTCTGCGAGGCCTGCGGCGTCGAGATCGGCATCCGCCGCCTCGAGGCGCGCCCCACGGCCACCCTGTGCGTTGACTGCAAGACGCTGGCCGAGCTCAAGGAAAAGCAGCTGGGCGGCTGATCCGGGCATGCCGATGACTCGCATGAAACGTCGTAACGGGCACCCCTGGGTGCCCGTTCGAGTCTCTGACGGAGGCAGCCGTCCATGAGCCTCTACCGTGGCCGCTTCGCCCCGACCCCCTCGGGCCCGCTGCACTTCGGCTCCCTGGTGGCGGGGCTGGCCAGCTTCCTGGATGCTCGCCATGCTGGCGGCGAGTGGCTGTTGCGCATCGAGGACATCGACCCGCCGCGCTGCCCGGCCGGTGCCGCCGACCAGATCCGGCGCCAGCTGGAGGCCTTCGGCCTGCACTGGGATGGCCCGACGCTGTACCAGAACGGCCGTGACGACGCCTATCAGACCGCCCTGGAGCAGCTGGTTCGGCTGGGCCTCGCCTACCCCTGCAGCTGCTCACGCAAGCAGTGGCGCGACTATCCCGTCTACCCCGGCTGGTGCCGGGAAGGCGTGCAAGAACCCGGCAGGCCGGTGGCCTGGCGGCTGCGCAGCGACCTGGGGCTGCGTCCGGTCATATGGCAGGATCGACTGTTCGGCGAGCAGCACTTCGACCCCGCCACGCTCGGCGACGTGGTGCTCAAGCGCAAGGATGACCTCTGGGCCTACCAGCTCGCCGTAGTGGTGGACGACGCCGAACAGGAGGTCAGTGACGTGGTGCGTGGCTTCGACCTGCTCGACAACACCCCCTGGCAGCGCCAGCTGCAGCAAGCTCTGGATTCCCCCGAGCCGCGCTACCTGCACCTGCCGCTGATTCTCGGCGAGGACGGCCAGAAGCTCTCGAAGCAGAACCTGGCCACGGCCCTGCCTACCGGCGACGACGCCGTGCGTCCGCTGCTGCATGCTGCCCTGGCGGCCCTCGACCAGGCGCCACCCGCCGAGCTTGCCGGGGCACCGGTGGCCGAGCAGCTCGCCTGGGGGGTCGTCCACTGGGAGGTCTCCCGCCTCCGCCCCGAGCCGCACCGCACAATCACCGGCGGCGCGCCCCCGTCCGACTGAGAGGCGCCCATGTACGTCTATCGCATCCTCCTGTTCCTAGTGCTCGGCGGCTACCTGCTCTCGCCGTTGATGATGAGCGGCTGGGCCAGCCCCGGCGTGGCCTGGTACCGCCCGTTCGTCATCTGGGGGGTGCTGATTGCTCTGACCCTGTGGCTGGAGCAGAAGAGGAAGCTCGATGAACGCTAGCCTGGCCGGCATGTTCGCCCTGGGCACCGGCTTTTTGCTGGTGCTCTTCCTGTGCGCGCTGGCGGTGGAGCGCGGGATAATCGGCACGCGCATCACCCGCCACCCGCTGGTCTATACCCTGGCGCTGGGGGTCTACGCCAGCGCCTGGGCCATCTACGGCAGTCTCGAATTTGCCTCGACCTCCGGCTACGGCTACCTGGCCTACTACCTGGGCGTCGCCGGAGCCTTCCTGCTTGCTCCGGTACTGCTGGTCCCGATACAGCGCATGACCCGCACCTACCAGCTGGCCTCGCTCTCCGACCTGTTTGCCTTCCGTTTCCGTTCACGGTGGGTAGGCACCCTGATCACCCTGATCAGCCTGCTGGCGGTCATGCCGCTGCTGGCCCTGCAGGTGCAGACCATGGGCGATGCCATCTTCCTGATGACCGGTGCCGCCTCGCCGTCGCTGCTGGCGCTGGCCTTCTGCGCCATGATCGCCCTGTTCGCGATGCTGTTCGGGGCGAGGCAGGGCCGCGTGAATGGACACCACGACAGCCTGCTGGCAGTTATCGCCCTCTCGTCCCTGGTCAAGCTGGTCGCCATGCTGGGCCTCGGCGCCTTCGCTCTGTTCGTGGTCTTCGACGGCCCCGCCGACCTCCAGGCCTGGCTCGACGGTCCCGGCCAGGCCTTCCAGGCCGGCGTGGTGCAGCCCGACCCGGCCCACTGGCGCACTCTGCTGCTGCTGTTCTTCGCGGCGGCCCTGTTGATGCCTCACATCTTCCATATCACCTTCACCGAGACTCACTCCCGCCACACTCTGCTCCAGGCCAGCTGGGCACTGCCGCTGTTCCTGCTGCTGATGGCGCTGCCGGTGCCCCTGATACTCTGGGCGGGTCAGCAGCTTGGCGCAGGCGACGTACTGCCTTCCGCCTATCTGGCCTTCGGGCTGTCGGAGTCGCTGTGGGTCCAGTCGCTGGCCTTCATCGCCGGGCTGGCCGCCTCCACCGCCACCATGGTGCTGATCGCCCTGGCACTGTCCGGCATGATCCTCAACCATGTGCTGCTGGTGGCCCACCCCCCCGAGGCCCAACTGGACCTTTACCGCTGGCTGCTGTGGCTGCGCCGTGCCCTGGTGGGCGCCGTGGTGCTGGGCGGCTGGCTTTTCTATCGCATCGTGGGGGTCCACCACGACCTCACCACCCTGGCGTTGGCCGCCTTCGTCGGCATGGCCCAGTGCCTGCCGGGGCTGCTGGCCCTGCTCTACTGGCCCGGCGCCAATCGCAAGGGGATGATCTCGGGTCTGGTGGTGGGCCTGCTGGTATGGCTGCTCGGCCTGTGGGGGCCGCTGCTCACCGGCCTGCCCGCGCTGGTGGTGATCCCCCCGGGGCTAGAGGCGGTGGCCGGCGAGCCGGAATGGTACGTGGTCACCCTGGTCTCACTGGCCGGCAACGCCCTGGTCTTCATCATCGTCTCCCTGGCCACCCGCACCTCCGAGGGGGAGCGCGCCGCCGCCGAGGCCTGCTCGGTGGATGCGGTGATCCGCCCCAAGCGACTGCCGCTCGAAGCCGCCAACGGCGAGGAGTTCAAGACCCACCTGGCCCGCGCCCTGGGCGACGAGGCGGCCCAGCGCGAGGTGGAGAGGGCCCTGGAGGATCTGGGACTGGCCGCACTGGACGGCCGACCCTACGCCCTGCGCCGGCTGCGCGACCGCCTGCAGGCCAACCTCTCCGGCCTGATGGGCCCCTCGGTGGCCCAGGACATCGTCGACCGCTACCTGCCCTATCGCGAGGGCAGCGCCGGCGCCACCGAGGACATCCACTACGTGGAGAGCCGCCTGGAGGCCTACCGCTCGCGACTCACCGGACTGGCCCGGGAGCTCGACGGCCTGCGGCGCTACCACCGCCGGACCCTGACCCGCCTGCCGGTGGGGCTGTGCGCCTTCGGCGAGGACGGTGAGCTGCTGATGTGGAACGACGCCCTGGCCGCGCTCAGCGGCATTGATGGCGCCAGCGTGATCGGCGCGCGCCGCGACAGCCTGCCGGCCCCCTGGGGAGAGTTGCTCGGCCGCATCTTCACCGCGTCACACAGCCACCTCTACAAGCAGCCGGTCACCCTGGAAGGCAGCGTCCGCTACCTTAGCCTGCACAAGGCCGAGCTCGCGGGCGATAACAGCGAGCCCGGCGGCATGGTGATCCTGGTGGAGGACCACAGCGAGATGAAGTGGCTGGAGGATGAGCTGGTCCACGCCGCGCGCCTGGCCTCCATCGGTCAGCTTGCCGCAGGCGTGGCCCACGAGATCGGCAACCCCATCACCGGGATCTCCTCGCTGGCCCAGAACCTTCGCTATGACACGGAAGACCCCGAGATCCTCGAGACCGCCGAGCAGATCCAGCAGCTCACCGACCGGGTCTCGCGAATCGTCTCATCGCTGGTGGGGTTTGCCCACGGTGGGCGCCACCTGGCCGGGCAGGCGTTCGCCCCGGTTTCACTGGCCGAGGTCACCGACGAGGCGATTCACTTGATCCACCTCGCCCGGTCAGGCGACGATGTCGTCTTCGATAACCGCTGCCCCCAGGCGCCCTGCGTCCGGGGCGATGCCCAGCGTCTGCTACAGGTGATGGTCAACCTGCTCGGCAATGCCCGCGATGCCAGCAGCCCCGGCGACCGAGTGGTCATCGAGGCGAGCGCCGAGGCCGCCGGGCTGTGGGTCGCCGTCACCGACGAGGGCCACGGAATCGACGAGCGGGTACGCGACAACCTCTTCGAGCCCTTCACCACCACCAAGCCGCCCGGTCAGGGCACGGGCCTGGGCCTGCCGCTGGTCTACAGCATCGTCGCCGAGCACCACGGCCAGATCGATATCGAATCGCCGCCGCCCGGTCACGAGCACGGCACCCGCATCAGCCTCTGGCTGCCGCTGAACCCACAGGAGGCTGAGACCGATGAGCCGGATCCTGATCGTAGAAGATGAAGCCATCATTCGCAGCGCCCTGCGCCGCCTGCTGGAACGCCACGACTATCGAGTCGACGAGGCCGGCTCCGTTGACGAGGCCCTGGCGCTGGACCCGCAGCGCTTCGACCTGGTGATCAGCGACCTGCGCCTGCCCGGGGAGCCCGGCACCGAGCTGATTGCCCGCGCCGCACCGGTGCCGGTACTGATCATGACCAGCTATGCCAGCATGCGATCGGCAGTGGACGCCCTCAAGCAGGGCGCCGTGGACTATGTGGCCAAGCCCTTCGACCACGATGAGCTGCTGGAGACCGTGGCACGTGTGCTGCACCTGCAGGCCTCACGGCGGGCCGAGCCGCCCGACATCACCGAGCCCAGCGGCCAGGCCCAGCCGATGATCGGAAGCTGCCCGGCCATGCAGCTGGTCTACTCGCGCATCCGCAAGACTGCGCCGGCCGATGTCACCGTGCTGATCCAGGGCGAATCGGGCACCGGCAAGGAGCTGGTGGCCCGCGCACTGCACCAGCAAAGCAAGCGCGCCCGGGCAGCGCTGATCAGCGTCAACTGCGCGGCGATTCCCGAGACGCTGATCGAGTCGGAGCTTTTCGGCCACGAAAAGGGCGCCTTCACCGGCGCCAGCGCCGCCCGCACCGGCCTGGTTGAAGCCGCCGACGGCGGAACCCTGTTCCTCGACGAGATCGGCGAACTGCCTCTGGATGCCCAGGCCCGGCTACTGCGGGTGCTTCAGGAGGGCGAGATTCGCAAGATCGGCTCGGTGGAGACCCGCCACGTAGACGTACGACTGATCGCCGCCACCCATCGCGACCTGCGCGCCCTGTCGAAGACCGGAGAGTTCCGTCTCGACCTCTACTATCGCCTCAACGTGATGCAGGTCGACTTGCCTCCGCTGCGCGACCGCGAGGATGACGTGCTGCTGATCGCCGACATCCTGCTGGAAAAGGCATGTAAGCGTCACAACCGCGAAGGCCTGCGGCTCTCCCGCGCCACGCGTCGCGAGATTCATGACTATCCTTGGCCCGGCAACGTTCGCGAGTTGGAAAACGCCCTCGAGCGCGGAGTGATCCTCGCCGAGGGACACCTGATCCATCCGGATGATCTGGGTCTCTCGCCGCCCAGCGGCGCGCCACCAGCTCAGCGCAAGATCACCCACCCCGAGCCCACCCAGACCCAGGCCAACGCCGGCCAGGGCACAGAAGGCAGTGGCGAGGACGACCTCTCCCTTGAAGACTATTTCCAGCATTTCGTGCTGGAGCACCAGGACCAGATGAGCGAGACCGAACTGGCCCAGAAGCTCGGCATCAGCCGCAAGTCGCTATGGGAGCGACGCCAGCGCCTCGGCATTCCCCGCAAGAAGAGTCCGCGACGCAAGAATGACTGAGCGACCGTCGCCCATGCGACCATCGTTCATGCGACTAACGCACATGCGCCCGAGGCTACCGCCGCGGGCGCAGTCGTATGGGTCCTGGCTTCCCATCGTGCGCGATTTGTTACCGTCCCACACAGCCCGTGCCCCACTTTGGGGCCAGCGGGGTAACACTCTGCTGCCCGTCATGTTGCCCCTCGGAAGCTGAAATGCACAACATGCTGATATTAAAGACATAAAATAGTCATGGCACGCAGCCTGCTATATGAAGAGGTAAGAAAAACAAGTCCCGGAGTCACCGGCTGCTCCAATAAAAACAATCCCGCAGCCCCGTGTGACAAGGCCCGCTCCCCCAACAACAATACTTGCGGGTCAGTGCTACCTAGGCGCGATCAGTCAACAAGAACAACAGATCACGTGCTCGGCCCCTCGCTTGCCAACAATAACAAGCTTCTGCGAGGAACCGGAGACCAAGGACCCGACGCATCAGTACGGCCGACAACAAGAACAATGGTCGCCAAAGGTGCACCCCCGGCAACAATACCAACAAGCCGGGGGGAGGCAGATCCTCTGCCGTCGTGGTTGGATTATTGTTTTGAATACGAGGCGGTCAACATCAGGAGCGCCAATAAGGACAACAATATAGCTAGCCTGTTCTTTTCCTTAGTGACTGCGGTGCGTATTCAAGGCGATCTGCCATCACGAAGAAGAATCAGCAGCAGGGATGCTGCAAGAATGCTTTAAGGGGAGGCCTTCCGGCCTCCCCTTTCTATTTGATACTTGCCCACCGTGCGCCTGACATCGGCCCCCACCGCCGTCGTGCTATGCAAGGTCCCGGGGGTCGGCTACACTCGGACCCTTTAGTACTTCTTTTCCCACGCCATTTTTCGCACTGCGAGTCGAAATCGCCGCATGTTCAAAGGATTTACCCGCTTCCTGCAGAGTCCGGGCGAACGCCTGAAGTCTTTCTTCGGACCGGACAGCGCCGCCGCCGGCCTGACCGAGCCGCGCATCATTCCCCGCCAGGATCACCCGGTGTCGCGTCAGCACTTCAGCGATGCCGCCCTGAAGGTGCTCTACCGGCTGCACAATGCCGGATACCAGGCCTACCTGGTGGGTGGCTGCATCCGTGACTCCCTGCTCGGACGCATGCCCAAGGACTTCGACGTGGCCACCGACGCTACGCCGGAAGAGGTCAAGACGCTGTTTCGCAACTCGCGAATCATCGGTCGGCGCTTCCGCATCGTCCACGTGCGCTTCGGCCGCGAGGTGATCGAGGTCACCACCTTCCGCGGAAAACCTGGCGACGATCATGGCGATCACATCGCCCAGCAGTCCGATGAGGGGTTGCTGCTGCGCGACAACGTGTGGGGCAATATCCAGGAAGATGCCATCCGCCGCGACTTCACCATCAATGCTCTCTACTACAGCATCGCCGATTTCTCGATCCACGACTTCGCTAACGGCGTAAGCGACATAGAGGCGCGCACCCTGCGCCTGATCGGCGACCCGGCAACCCGCTACCGAGAGGATCCGGTGCGCATGCTGCGGGCGGTGCGCTTCGCTGGCAAGCTCGATTTCCATCTTGATCCCGCTACCGAGGCGCCGATACGAGATCTCGCCCCGTTGCTGTTGCAGATCCCCCCGGCCCGCCTGTTCGATGAGATCCTGAAGCTGTTCATGGGTGGGCACGGCGTCGACACCTTCCGTCTGCTGCGCCAGTACGGTCTCTTCGAGATGCTTTTCCCGGAAGCCGCTGAGGCCATGGACGAACTGCCCTGGGCTGCCCCCCTGGTGGAAACGGCGCTCGCCAGCACCGATCGGCGCATCGCCGAGGAACGACCGGTCACACCGGCCTTCCTGTTCGCCGCCCTGCTCTGGGGTCCCGTGCAGCTTCGACAGACCGCTCACGAACAGGACGGCATGCCGCCGATCCCCGCCCTGCAGGCGGCCTCCCAGCAGGTGGTCTCCCGACAGCTGCAGCATATCTCGATTCCCAAGCGCTTCAGCCTGCCGATGCGTGACATCTGGGACCTCCAGCAGCGCCTGCCGATGCGTCGTGGTCGCCGCGTCTTCCAGACCCGAGAGCACCCCCGTTTCCGCGCCGCCTATGACCTGCTTCTGCTGCGTGAGGCCGCTGGCGAACTCGAACCTGGCCTCGGCGACTGGTGGACCGCCTTCCAGAACGCCGACGAGCATGAGCAGCGCCGTCTACTGGACAAGGTCGGCGCCAACCCCGCCGGCAGCGGCGCACCGCGCAAACGGCGGCGGCGCCGCCGCAAGCCGCAGGCTGATAATAACGGCGGCGACAACGGCAAGGCATGAGCCCGCATCGCGCCTGGATCGGCCTGGGCAGCAACCTGGACGATCCGCAGCGGCACGTCGAGCAGGCCCTCGAGGAGCTCGACCGCCTGCCACTCACTCGCCGCCTGGGCGCCTCACGCTGCTATGCCAGCCGACCGCTTGGCCCCCAGGATCAGCCCGATTTCATCAATGCCGTGGCACTGATCGAAACCCGCCTTTCGCCGCTGGCGCTACTCGACCAGCTGCAGGCCCTGGAGCAGCGCCACCGCAGGGTGCGTGCCCGACACTGGGGTCCCCGCACCCTGGACCTGGATCTGCTACTGTTCGATGACAGCGTGCTTGCCCTGCCGCGCCTGAACGTGCCCCACCCGGAGCTCACCCGACGCGCCTTCGTGGTGGTGCCGCTGCTGGAGCTGGAGCCGTCGCTGACGCTGCCGGACGGTCGCCCCCTGGCGGGGATGGCCGACACCCTGGAAGACGCCGGCCTGGCACCGCTGTTACCGCCGACCTGATTCCACCGGGCAGTGTTACCTATCGACACGCCCCGGTGATTCAGGTAAGAATCACGGGTTTCTTGCAGCAAAGTTATAGGCGGTACAGGCACTCTTCACGCGCCTTTCCTGCTGACACAACCATGAGAGCACGCCATGAAAACCGTCACCCTGAGCACGCTGCAGGCCTTCAAGCGCGCCGGTGAGTCCTTCAGCTGCCTGACCGCCTACGATGCCTCCTTCGCCCGCGCCATCAGCGACGCCGGCATCGAGGTGCTGCTGGTTGGCGACTCCCTGGGCATGGTCCTGCAGGGGCATGCCAGCACTCTGCCGGTCACCCTGGATGAAATCTGCTACCACACCCGCTGTGTGGCCCGCGGCAAGGGTGCCAGCCTGTTGATGGTTGACCTGCCCTTCATGGGCAACGCCAGCACGGAGCGCCTGCTGGAAAACGCCGGCGAGTTGATGCGCGCCGGCGCCGAGCTGGTCAAGGTGGAGGGCGAGGCGTGGATGGCGGAAGGCATCCGCGAGCTGACCCGCCGCGGCGTGCCGGTCTGTGCCCACCTGGGCCTCACGCCGCAGACGGTCTACCAGCTGGGCGGCTACAAGGTACAGGGCCGCGAGGCCGAGCGCGCCACCCAGATCCTCGAGGATGCCCGCACCCTGGTCGCAGCCGGTGCCTCGGTCATCCTGCTGGAGTGCGTGCCGGCGAGTCTGGGCCGGGCCATCACCGAAGCGCTGGACGTGCCGGTGATCGGCATCGGCGCCGGTCCCGACACCGATGGGCAGATACTCGTGATGCACGACATGCTGAACGTCACCTCCGGTCGCAAGCCGCGCTTCGTCAAGGACTTCATGGCCGAGACCGGCGACATCCAGGGCGCCTTTCGGCGCTACCACGAGGACGTCAAGGCCCGACGCTTCCCCGCCGAGGAACACTGCTTCTAGCACTGGAGCCCCGCCATGCGCACCCTCAGAAATATCCCTGCCCTGCGTGAAACGCTGGCGGACGTTCGTCGTCGTGGCGAGCGCATCGCCCTTGTCCCCACCATGGGCAACCTGCACGACGGCCACCTGGCGCTGGTCGCCGCGGCCCGCGCGCATGCCGAAGTGGTGATCGCCACCATCTTCGTCAACCCCATGCAGTTCGGGGCGGGTGAAGATCTGGAGGCCTATCCGCGCACCCTCGATGAGGATCAGGCAGGGCTGGAGGCGGCCGGCTGCGATCTGCTGTTTGCGCCCGAGACTGCCACGGTCTACCCGCGTGGGCTCGAGGCCCAGACCCGCATCGTGGTGCCCGACGTCGCCGATGGACTGTGCGGCGCTTCGCGACCCGGCCACTTCGACGGCGTCTCCACCGTCGTCGGCATGCTCTTCAACCTGGTGCAGCCCGACATCGCCTGCTTCGGCGAGAAGGACTATCAGCAGTTGGCGGTCATTCGCCGCATGGTGGCGGACCTTCACTTTCCCATCGAGGTCGTCGGCGTGCCCATCGTGCGCGCCGACGACGGCCTGGCGCTCTCCTCTCGCAACGGCTACCTGAGCGCCCAGCAGCGCGCCGCGGCACCGCGGCTCTACCAGACACTGTGCGAGCTGCGCCAGGCTCTGGAAGCCGGCGAGGCGACCGGACCCACCCTGGCCTGCGGGTATGCCCGCCTGCAGGAAGCCGGCTTTGCCCCGGACTACCTGGAGCTGCACGCGGCCGATCTGGGGCCCGTCACACCGACGACCCGCGAAGCCGTGCTGCTGGTCGCCGCTCGCCTCGGAAAGACCCGGCTGATCGACAACCTGACCCTGACCCTGCCGCGCTGACGCACCGCCCATCCGCCCCCGGAGGACCACCCGTCCATGTTCACTATCATGCTCAAGGCCAAGCTGCACATGGCCCGCGTCACCCATGCCGTGCTCAACTACGAGGGCTCCTGCGCCATCGACGGCGAGTTGCTGGACATGTCCGGCATTCGCGAGAACGAGCAGATCCAGATCTACAACGTCGAAAACGGCCAGCGCTTCACCACCTACGCCATCCGCGCCGAGGAGGGCTCGCAGATGATCTCCGTCAACGGTGCCGCCGCCCACCTGGCCGGCCCCGGAGATCGGGTGATCATCTGCAGCTACGCTCACTACAGCGACGAGGAGCTGGAGAACCACCAGCCGGCGCTGGTCTACCTCCAGGAAGGCAACACGATCAGCCACACCAGCCACGCGATTCCCGTGCAGATGGCCTGACTTCCGTCATGGCACCCCCGGTCGGGGTGCCGCCATCGCCAACGCAACGCCCCGCGACTCCGGTCATGCGGCCATGGAAGCATTGCCGCGATGCATAGGGGTCCCCTATGCTGGAAAGTCCTGGTCATGTCCGGCTGCCGCGACAAGGCCGCAATCTCGTCATCCCATTCAGGAGAAATCCCCCATGCAAGAAGTGGTGATCGTTGCCGCACGCCGCACCGGCGTCGGCGCCTTCGGTGGCTCCCTGGCCGGTATCCCCGCCAGCGAGCTCGGCGCCCTGGTGATCAAGGACCTGCTGGCCTCCACCGGTGTCGCCGGTGACCAGGTCGACGAAGTCCTGCTGGGTCAGGTACTGACCGCAGGCGTCGGCCAGAATCCGGCCCGCCAGGCCGCCATCAAGGCCGGCCTGCCCGCTGGCGTCCCCGCCATGACCATCAACAAGGTGTGCGGCTCCGGCCTCAAGGCCCTTCACCTGGCCACCCAGGCAATCCGTTGCGGCGATGCCGAGCTGATCATCGCCGGCGGCCAGGAGAACATGTCTGCCTCCCCCCACGTGCTGCCCAACTCCCGTAACGGCCAGCGCATGGGCGACTGGAAGGCCGTGGACACCATGGTTCACGACGGCCTGTGGGACGCCTTCAACAACTACCACATGGGCATCACCGCCGAGAACCTGGCCGAAAAGTACGCCATCACTCGCGAGGAGATGGACGAGTTCGCCGCTGCCTCCCAGCAGAAGGCCGCTGCCGCCATCCGTGAGGGCAAGTTCAAGGGGCAGATCGTCCCGGTGGAGATTCCCCAGCGCAAGGGCGACCCCGTCGTCTTCGACACCGACGAGAATCCTCGCGAGGTGAGCGCCGAGAAGCTCGGCGGCATGCGCCCTGCCTTCAAGAAAGACGGCACCGTCACCGCCGGAAACGCCTCGTCTCTGAACGACGGCGCCGCTGCGGTCATGCTCTGCTCCGCCGAAAAGGCCAAGGCCCTGGGTCTCGAGCCCCTGGCGCGCATTGCCGCCTACAGCAACGCCGGCGTCGACCCGGCGATCATGGGTATCGGCCCGGCCCCCGCCACCCGCCTCTGCCTGGAGAAGGCCGGCTGGAGCCTGGATGACCTCGACCTGGTCGAAGCCAACGAAGCCTTCGCCGCCCAGGCACTCTCCGTCAACAAGGAGCTCGGCTGGGATGTCAGCAAGGTCAACGTCAACGGCGGCGCCATCGCAATCGGCCACCCCATCGGCGCGTCCGGCTGCCGCATCCTGGTGTCACTGCTGCACGAGATGATCGCCCGCGACGCCAAGAAGGGTCTGGCGACGCTGTGCATCGGCGGTGGTCAGGGCGTCGCCCTCGCCATCGAGCGGTAACACGCCAGTTGTAAGCGACATGCCCCGGGCGCGACACCCGGGGCATGTTCTTGTCGACCCAAAGAAAACCGCCGCCAGGGTTGTCCCTGGCGGCGGTTTTTATTGCGGCTGAAGGCCCGAGGCTCAGAGCTCGGGTTCGGCGACCTGCTCGGCTTCGAACGCCGCCTTCTCTTCCGGAATGATCTCCTTGATGGTGAGCTTCACCCGGTTGCGGTTATCGATGTCGAGCACCTTGACCAGGACATCGTCACCCTCGTTGAGGAAATCACGCACGTCGTTGACCCGCTCCGGCACGATCTGGGAGATGTGCACCAGGCCATCGGTACCCGGCATGATGTTGACGAAGGCACCGAAGTCGGCGATGCGGGCCACCTTGCCCAGGTATAGCTTGCCGATCTCCGCCTCGGCGGTGATCGCCAGCACGGTATCGATCGCCCTCTTGGCCGCCGCCTTGTCCTCGGCATAGATGCGCACGGTGCCATCGTCGTCCAGGTCGATGGAGGCGCCGGTATCCTCGCAGATCTTGCGGATGGTGGCGCCGCCCTTGCCGATGACGTCGCGGATCTTGTCCGAGGCGATCTTGATGGTCGCCATGGACGGGGCGTTATCGGAGACATCGGTGCGGCTCTTGCCGATCACCGTGTTCATCTGCGCCAGGATGCCGAGGCGTGCCTCCAGGGCCTGCTGCAGCGCCTTCTCCATGATCTCCTCGTTGATGCCCTCGATCTTGATGTCCATCTGCAGGGCGGTGACGCCCTCGGAGGAGCCGGCCACCTTGAAGTCCATGTCGCCGAGGTGATCCTCGTCGCCCAGGATATCTGTCAGCACGGCGAAACCGCTGTCGTCTTTGACCAGGCCCATGGCGATACCCGCCACCGGCGCCTTCATCGGCACGCCGGCGTCCATCAGTGCCAGCGACGTGCCGCACACCGAGGCCATGGAGCTGGAGCCGTTGGACTCGGTGATCTCCGAGACCACGCGGATGGTATAGGGAAACTCCGCCTCGTCGGGCAGCATGGCCTGAACGCCACGGCGCGCCAGGCGCCCGTGACCTATCTCGCGACGCTTGGGACCGCCCATGAAGCCGGCCTCGCCCACGCAGTAGGGGGGGAAGTTGTAGTGCAGCAGGAAGCGGTCCTTGCGCTCGCCCTCCAGCGACTCGATCAGCTGGGAGTCGCGCAGGGTGCCCAGCGTGGCGACCACGATGGCCTGGGTCTCACCGCGGGTGAAGATGGCCGAGCCGTGGGTCTTGGGCAGGCTACCCACCTCGATGGCCAGTGGGCGCACGGTCTTGTGGTCGCGGCCGTCGATGCGCGGCTCGCCCTGGATGACCCGGGCGCGCACCACGCGCTTCTCGAGGCCGGCGAAGGCACTCTTCACCTCATCGACGCCGAACTTGCCGTCCTCTTCTCCCGCCAGCTGCTCCACGGCATGGCCCTTGAGGGCGGAGAGAGCATCCTGACGGACCATCTTGTCGGTGATGCGGTAGGCCTCGCCGATCTTGGCCTCGAAGGTGCCGGCCACGGCGGCCTTGAGTTCGGTGTTCTCGGCCTTCGGCTGCCAGTCCCACTTCGGCTTGCCGGCTTCGGCGACCAGCTCGTTGATGGCCTTGATGGCCACCTGCATCTCCATGTGACCATAGAGCACGGCGCCGAGCATCTCGTCCTCGAGAAGCTCCTTGGCTTCGGACTCCACCATCAGCACCGCCTTGTCGGTGCCGGCCACCACCATGTCCAGCTCGGATTTGGCCAGCTCTTCGACGGTGGGGTTGAGGAAGTAGCCATTCTCCTCATCGAAACCGACCCGGGCCGCACCGATCGGGCCCTTGAACGGCACGCCGGAGATGGCCAGGGCCGCAGAGGTGCCGAGCAGCGCCGCGATATCCGGGTCATGATTGCGGTCGGTGGAGAGCACCGTGCAGACGACCTGCACCTCGTTCATGAAGCCCTTGGGGAAGAGCGGACGGATCGGACGGTCGATCAGCCGCGAGGTGAGGGTCTCCTTCTCGGTGGGACGCCCCTCGCGCTTGAAGAAGCCGCCGGGAATCTTGCCGACCGCGTAGGTCTTCTCCTGATAGAACACCCCCAGCGGGAAAAAGGGCTGAGCAGGTTTGGCCTCTTTCTTGGCCACCACGGTGCACAGCACCACGGTGTCGTCCATGGTGACCATCACGGCACCGGTGGCCTGGCGGGCGATGCGCCCGGTTTCCATGGTGACGGTGCTGCGACCGTACTGAAATGTCTTCTTGACCGGATTCACGGCGACTTCCTTCAACGTTACTTTTCTGTGTTTGGTTCGTTTCGACTCGGCGACCATTTTAGGGGTTGACGCCCGCCGGGGCCACCGGGTAGCGACATTTCCCCACGGCTTTCGCTTACCCAGCCGTCGCCAGGGGCTGATCCGGCGACAGGCCCTCGTTCTTCAGCCAAAAACAAAACGGGCAACCCGAAGGCTGCCCGTTTCTCTACCGCGTGGGGTGCGTCGCTTAGCGGCGCAGGCCCAGACGCTGGATCAGCGCCTGATAGCGCTCGAAATCCTTGCGCTTCAGGTAGTCCAGCAGCTTGCGCCGCTGGTTGACCATGCGGATCAGGCCACGACGAGAGTGGTGATCCTGCTTGTTGGTCTTGAAGTGGTCCTGCAGGCCATCGATGTTGGCGCTCAGCAGGGCAACCTGCACTTCGGGGGAACCGGTATCGTTTTCGACACGACCGAAATCGTTGACGATAGTGGCCTTCTGTTCGGCTGTGAGTGCCATCTGTCTCTCCAGTAAGCAATATGCCTGAATGATGTATGTGTGAGACCACGCATATTTGCAGTCTCGGGCGTTTCTCCCTTAATCGGCTGCGGTGCTCAGCAGCCTTTTCGGCGCCACCTCCTGTGGCGTCGTGACTGCGCCGAGGCCTAGGAAGACCCCGTCGCAGTAGAGTCTTGCCGTCTCGCCGGTGCCGATACCCGAGGCATCGACACGAGCCGCCCGACCCTGGTTCAGGTGAGCCGCTTCCACGGCGTCCACCTCGAGCCGAGGCAGGTGTGCGACCAGTACATCGACGGGGAGCAGCATCGCCTCACGTGCGGTCTGATCGGGCAGCGCCTCCAGGGCCTCGAGGACCAGCATGCCCCCCTCGGCGAAGGGACCTGTCTCAAGGCGGCGCAGCGCACTGATGTGCGCCCCGGTACCCAGGGCCCGGCCAATATCCTCGGCCAGGGTACGCACATAGGTGCCCTTGCTGACCTTCACGTGGAGCTCGAAGGCCTCGCCCTCGAAGTCGAGAAGCCGCGCATCATACACCGTCACACGCCGCGCTGCACGCTCGATCGACTTGCCCTCTCGGGCCAGTTCGTAGAGCTTTCGCCCCTGATGCTTTAGCGCCGAATACATCGGCGGCACCTGCTCGATCTCGCCACGGAAACTCGCCAGGACGGCTTCCACGTCGGCGGCCGCAAGGAGCGGCACCGCCGGCCGTTCGACCACCTCACCCTCGGCATCGCCGGTGTCGGTCACGGCGCCCAGTTCGACTCGGGTGCGATAGACCTTGTCCGCGGCCAGCAGGTGAGCGGAGAACTTGGTCGCCTCACCGAAGCAGACCGGCAGCAGCCCGGTGGCCATCGGGTCCAGGGTACCGGTATGACCGGCCTTCTGGGCCTGGAACAGCCGCCGGGCTCGCTGCAGGGCGTGGTTGCTGGATAGCCCCTTGGGCTTGTCCAGCAGCAGCACCCCGTTGACCGGCAGGCCGCGACGCCGACGGGCCATCAGTCTCGACCGCTGTTGCTGCCGGGATCGTTTTCACCAGCCTGCTCACCGGCCTGGCCGCCACTTTCATCGCTACTTTCATCGCCACGTTCATCGCCTTGCCGGGAGCGGTCGCTGGCGACCGCATCCTGAATCAGCGAGGAAAGCCGCTGCCCCCGCACCACGCTTTCGTCGTAGTGAAAGCGCAGCTCAGGCACATGTCGCAGCTTGATGCGCTTGGCGATCTGGCTGCGAAGAAAACCGGCGGCCTGCTTGAGAACCTTGAGGTTCTCCTTGATCTGCTCCGGTGTATCCTCGCCCAACAGGGTCACGTGGACGTCGGCATAGCCGAGGTCACGACTGACCTCGACGCCACTGACCGTCACCATGCCCAGCCGCGGATCCTTGATCTCGCGCTGGATGAGTACCGCCAGCTCCTTCTGGAGCTGGTCGGCTACCCGGTCTGTTCGCTTGAACTCGCGCATGAACGACTCCTCGAGCCTTTAGAGAGTACGCTCGACCTTGATCTGGTCGAAGACCTCGATCTTGTCGCCGACCTGGACATCGTTGTAGTTCTTCACGCCGATGCCACACTCCATGCCGTTGCGCACTTCCTGAACGTCGTCCTTGAAGCGGCGCAGCGACTCAAGATCACCCTCGTAAATCACCACGTTGTCGCGCAGCACGCGGATCTTCTTGTTACGGAAGACGCTGCCCTCGACCACCATGCAGCCGGCCACGGCGCCGATCTTGGGCGCACGGAAGACGTCACGGACCTCGGCAATCCCGACGATCTCTTCCTTCCACTCTGGCGCCAGCATGCCGGTCATCGCCAGCTTGACCTCGTCGATCAGCTGATAGATAACGCTGTAGTAGCGCAGATCCAGGCCTTCACGCTCGATGATCTCGCGGGCGGCGACGTCGGCACGCACGTTGAAGCCCATCACGATGGCCTCGGAGGCTAGCGCCAGGTTTGCGTCGGTGCCGGTGATGCCGCCAACCCCAGAGGAGACCACTGCCACTTCCACTTCGTCGGTGGAGAGCTCTTCCAGTGCGCCCTTGATGGCCTCGAGAGAGCCCTGGACGTCGGCCTTGAGCACGACGTTGACCTTGGCCACCTCGTCCTGGCCCATCTGGCTGAACATGTTCTCCAGCTTGGCCTTCTGCTGGCGCGCCAGGCGCACCTCGCGATACCTGCCCTGACGGAAGTTGGCGACCTCGCGGGCCTTCTTCTCGTCGGCCACGACCATGAAGTCGTCACCGGCGTCCGGGGTGCCGTCAAGGCCCTGGATCTCCACCGGCATGGCCGGTCCGACCTCGTCGACCTGCTTGCCCAGTTCGTTGGTCAGGGCACGCACGCGACCGTAATGCAGACCGGCGAGAACGATGTCACCCTTCTTCAGAGTGCCGTTCTGGACCAGCACGGTGGCCACGGGGCCGCGGCCCTTGTCCAGGCGCGACTCGACCACGACACCCTTGCCGGGCGCTGTAGGCACCGCCTTCAGCTCGAGCACCTCGGAGGCCAGCTGAATGGCCTCGAGCAGATCCTCGATGCCGTCCCCGGTGTGGGCGGAGACGTGCACAAACTGGGTGTCGCCGCCCCACTCCTCGGAAATCACGCCGTGCTGCGAGAGCTCGTTCTTGATTCGGTCCAGATCGATGCCCTGCTTGTCCATCTTGTTGATCGCCACCACCATGGGCACTTCGGCCGCCCGGGAGTGATCGATCGCCTCGATGGTTTGGGGCATCACGCCGTCATCGGCGGCCACCACCAGGATGACCACGTCGGTGGCCTTGGCACCGCGGGCACGCATGGCGGTGAACGCCGCGTGGCCCGGGGTATCCAGGAAGGTCACGCCGCCGTGATTGTCCTCGACGTGGTAGGCGCCGATGTGCTGGGTGATACCGCCGGCCTCACCGGTGGCAACCTTGGCCTTGCGGATATAGTCGAGCAGCGAGGTCTTGCCGTGGTCGACGTGACCCATGACGGTGACCACCGGTGACCGGGTGATCTCCTCGC
>LFIK01000618.1_pt1 | contig 27029 bp, 39 predicted proteins | sample 643401 | NCBI WGS metagenome assembly LFIK01 (sample SAMN03777447, study PRJNA286221) | soda lake metagenome | biome: soda lake; feature: Kulunda steppe; material: water; isolation source: sample T5-Br brine of Lake Tanatar-5 | place: Russia: Kulunda steppe | collected 2010-07
ATAGGTAGCTGGGGGGGCAGTTGGGGACCCACAGGCCCTCCTCTAAACCCCCTAACCACTACCCTCAAAAATGACCCCTAAATGCGGACGCATTGACGTTAAATACGCGAATTGTTCGTATCATATGCGCATTGGTCTGGGCAAATGGACGCATGACCCAACCCTGATTTAAAAGATCAACTTTTGTTCAAATAGCCTGCTTTGAAGAAATTTCTGTCTTAAGACACCAGCAATGCCAAGGTGCGGTGCAAGCATGCGCACACTGCGCCCTATTCTGCCCTTTGCCCTCGCTGAACTGCTGGATTTAAGCTTAAATACTGAGTTTCTTACAATTTCCCGTGTACCCTTCTCCTTCAAGGGTTTCCCTCGGTTGAAATGCGGTTGAAGCGGCAGCGCTTCAAATGAAGGCTTTTGGGTGTGTCGCCATTTGGCGACACAGGTCGCTTCTGCTGAAATTGTGTGTTGCCACAGCGATTTTGCTGATGCTGCTGGGAGATGGGAGGATAAGGAAAGTGGGAGATTAGCGAGTGCTGGTTTTCAATTTTGGTCCTTTGCTCAGAGGGGCCTACGAACCCCCAAAGTGCATTTGTGCACTAATTCATCAGCTAATTCATACAACTATAAAAATGAACAAGCAAGGATCTGGCGACGCGGGAAAGTCTGTGAGCGTTTCTTGTGTTGCCACTTGGCGACGCAGGGTGCTCTGCGCCGCCTTGTCGAGCTAACAGAAGTGAACAAATGCGACCATTCGGCGACGCTCAGTCGAAGCACGTGAAGCGGCTGAATCTACCGCTCGGTTGATTTCAACCGCATTTGGTGGAAGCGCGGTAGAACGTTTGCAGCCGCTTCAACCGCAATTTAACTGAGCTAGGATATTTCTAACCCACTGTGTTCACAGACGCATTTCATATTACAATACATGGGCTAGGGGGTGATGTGGGGCCACTTGCTGAACCCAAGTTGTTGAACATAAGTTGGGTGAGTTCAGCCCAGTCCTGTGCACGGGCGGTCAGCACCGGTGGCGTTCAAAAGTTCCTGAAAACAGCGAAATGGTGCACTCCCGAGCATTCATAAGAGGGTCTTTATAATTTGTGAATTCATGATTTAAAGTATGTCGATTGATTTGATAAAACAAAATTCAAATGCGTGAGTGGTTTGAAACACACGAATGACTCAACCCTGGCAGGCACATGCAAAACAGGTACCAGTATTAGGGATGGAAGAACTATTACACAAATTAGGGCTGTTGAATTTCACCAAGGTAGCAAATCTCGAGACATACCAGTGCATGCTCTAACAAAAGGCTGTGCATGCTTACCTTGGCCACCTCAAAGTCTTCCCGGATCTCTCCGACAGTGAAAGATTTGGCAGCGCAGCGCCGCATTGTCTTCCAAGCTTCGTCGGGACATGTGTGCGTCAGCAGGCAGGGATTTGCGCCTAGGCTTAGCATCTGCGCAGGAATATAGCACAAGGCAGGGCTAGAGTTTAGTCTGCTTGGCTGTTTGCCCAGCAAGGCTCACGTAGGTTTGTGTTTCAATTGTTATCCCCTTCTTTGGATAGTGCAAGTTATGTCAGTTTTCTGAAAGGCCTCGCACAGAGACCACGTGCTCTTGCGATCTAAGCGCACAAAGGGAATTTCCGGCCCAATCGTAGTGAATGGAGCCGCCCTTGCTATGATAGTGCGACCACGTGACTCATGCGACATGGGCAGGCAGCAGCTGCCTTTTTGCGCAGTGCAGCTGAGCCCACCTCATTGATGCATCGTTGAGGGCGAAGGGGCTTGGGTAGAAAGGCCTCCTCATCAATCAGCACAGCCGCGGCCAAAGCAGGGTCGCACACCACAACATGTGTTGCCCCAAACATGCTGGTCAATTTGAAGATGGTCCCATACTTATCAGTGAGTTGCACCATAGCATTCACATCATCTGGCTTCATATTTCCAATTGGAAACCAGCCCTTGGGTCCTGCAGGCAGTAGGCTCAGCACCATGTGTCATGACACACATGAGCAGGAGTTGCGCATAAAATGGGAGCGCGCATGCACACGCAACAAACTCCACACGCACGCTCACACCTGGCATGTTTGCTCCTGAGCCCCTCCACAGCCCGAGCTGCAGTAGAAAAGGCAAAACAAGGGACAGCATATTTGAGTGACAATGCTTTGTGCACACCAGGAATGGAACAAAAGCACAGAGAATGTGCGCTTCAGAATTTTAACTGCAGCAGCAAGTGCGCTAAAGAAGTGCAGGAACTCCATTGGTAAACTCAAAATACGCCCAAAGCCATGCTGAAATTTTAAACTCACAATTACAGCGGTCAGTAGGATGACCAGCAGAGTGGAGCCCATCAGCTGCAGCTGGTCTTTATCCATCTCCCAGATGGGACCTAAGAGTGTCCCCCACACTGTGCCTTTCCCTGCACAACCATCCAACCATTTCCTAAATACAGACCACGCAGACGAGGGCGTATACCCGGGGATGTGCATCTCAAAAATATTTTTACATTGGCTGGCGTTTTAAAATGTTCAGGGAGGATTTTGCGGGATCCAGATACATGTCGGTTTCAACATAGACATCATTGATCAATCACTATCAACACAGTCTTACATCCTTATAAAATATGCGTTATGTAAAACCATTTATTTGCTCCAAAGTGCGTGGCCTCGGTCTTGGGACGCGTCTTTTGTCATAGAGTGCTTGCAATGAGTTTCCACAGGTGCCTTTTATCAACATAGAGAAGCAAAGAGGCAGTCAAGGTGTGAAATGAGGGCTGCCAAGGCAGCAGGCAGCTCGCGGAAAGTGTCTAGGGCCAAACTCTTCCGCATCAAAGTTATCTCACTGGGAGACCAGGCTGTCGGGAAGTCCTGCCTGATTAAAAGGTGGGTGTGGGGTTGTGATGCTACAGCCTTGAAAATCGTGCAAGTCAAGGACAGGAAATCAAACGATCTTTAAAGCTTAGGCCAAGGAACTGTATCAAATCTAACCCAGCCTGTTCACTGATAACGGACAGTATTCAGCGTACCGCAACCTTTCTATACCCTGGCGACTCAGGTACTGTGAGGAGAAGTTCGTGCAAAAGTATGTGCCGACCATTGGTGTAGACTATGGAGTCAAACCTTACAAGCTTGGGGACTACGAGGTAAGTCCGAGCCCCAAATTTGCAGGCATGGAGCTGTTTAAGATCTCCATACTTTTCAATAGGTGCTTGCGGCTGAACATAGGTGCGAGTAAATCTATGGGATTTGGCTGGAGCACCAGACTACGCAGAGGTGAGGCCTAATAAGCCTCGACTCTAAAGTTTGAGCAGTCTTCTACTTCATGGGAAGTATTGTTTACTCATGGGAAATCCAGGTCAGCACTGCGATGCAACCAGTCCATCTGCATGCCTATACTCTACCCCGCATGAAACTATTGTGCAGCCCAGGGCGTGTAAGAGCAGGTGCCGCTTTCTGTCGCAGGTGCGCAATGAGTTCTATAAGGACACGCAGGGATGCATCCTTGTATATGATGTCACCAATCGTGCATGCTTTGAGGCCCTTGATGGCTGGCTAAAGGAAGCTCAGGACAATGGAGCAGAGAACATGGTGCGTGCGACACTTTTGCCATCCAAGCTCGAGCGCTTTCAAACCTTTGCGATCAAGTAGGGCCTTGGAATCCCAAAACGTTGGGGTTATGTGAGCGCATGAGGAAGGTCACAAGCAGTCTCGTGGCCGCCCCGTCACCTGCAGCCTTCCCATGTTTGATATAGAGTCTATGATAGATGAGCCTGACTTTGTCCTGTGCTCACATTGCTTTGCCTGACCTTAAGCCTCATTGATAGCGCGTGATGCAGCAAGAGGATGCATGCAAATTTTGATCAATCATAATGATCAATCATCTTTCAAGGCATGCCATCTTAAAACCTTGTGTGCAGGTTATTGTTGTTGCCGCCACCAAAGCTGACAACCCAACCCGCAAAGTTTCAGAGAGGGAAGGACGCGATTGGGCCTCGCAACAGGTCAGTGAAAGGGATGCAACAGTGAAATCTTTGGCTCGAGCTCACAATAGGCATGCCTTTGTGACTCAGCACACCCTTTGCATGTGCTTGCGTCAGGCAATGGTGGATGGCATGCAGAAGAATAAGGTACCTTGTGAATTGGCTGGCCAGTGCAGCTATCGCCTGTACCATGCTCATCTCCCCTAACTTTTCATACTTGGAAGGAAGGAGGGGCCATTGAAGTGAAACTGTCCTGTCAAACTTGCTCTAGGCGCATAATCCTGTAAGCACTCTCCTAACTGCAGCTTCAGAAAAATTAGCAGAAGTGCAAAATCCATTTGCAGCAAGAGCTTGAGTAGCTCAGGCTCTGTCTTTCATTTGATTCCCAACTACTGGCTTGAATCAAGCAGATCGTACAAGTGAATGACTTTAAAGAGGGAAAGGCGGGTGTATCATTGATACCTAATGTCAGTGATGTTTTTACTTCAGCAAAAAAAATGAGCTCACAGCTGCTTCGCAGAAGCCTACCCTGCGGAGGACAAGGTAGGCTTTGGTGCACCGCTTTGCAAGAGGTCCCATGGAGCCAGGGAGACATGAGGAGATGGGGTGGAGGGCAGCAATTTGTTGGAGCCCGTTGCCCGTATTCTGACTCACCTCAAGTATATCCAAGAATGTCCATAATCAGAGCTGCAATTTATGTCATGAAAAAGGTGACATGCCTTGCAGAAGTGTACTTTTTTGCAAGGGGAACATTGGTGAAGGAGACTCACAGTACTTCGGGCCAATGTGCCTCCTTTTCCATAATTGATGCAGGGAGCGTCTTGCTGCCAGCGTAGTTTTTTCTTTTTTTCTTTTCAGCTTCTAAAACCCTCATGGAAATGGCCTCCAAGCCCAAGGGGGGCTTGAGGGGATGAGCCCACATTTCTTTTATGGCTGTCTGTTGTTCCATATACTCAAGAAATTGTTCGGGAATCAATGATCTAATATCATTGTGCTTAAATGAAGAGCATCTTGGGAGAAGCAGGCTGGGATGAACAAGGCCCACAACCCACAGGGTCTGTCACATGTTGCTTCACAACTGTACTTAGTTTAGTTTGTCAAAACAACAACAACAATAACAACAACAACAACGACATTCTTGCTTCTGTCCTTGGGTCTGTCCTTGCGTCTGTCCTTGTGTCTGTCACATAATTTTCATAACTGTACTTAATTTAGTTTGTCAACAACAACATCAACGACATTCTTGCTTACATTTCTCCTGATATGCAGGGATTTCCTTTCTTTGAAGTTTCTGCAGCCAGTGGACATGCGGTGCGCACGCTGTTCGCCACATTGTTTGCGCGCATGCTAGCCACAATCCCAGGCATTCCAAAGGATGTCAGTTCCCTGGCAGTACAAATGGCCAACACTATCAGGGAGCAAGAGGACATGTTATGATTAGATAGTTATAAAACGTGTTTCATTCAATGGTATGTGTCTAGCCCATTTGGTCTTCTTATGCAGGAAGAGGCGTCACTGTGCTTCTTTAATGCCAACAGTGTGCTTCACGGGATACCTTTTCCCTCCTACAAAGGAAGCTAGGTGTATGACTGTGTGCGTGTATACATGTGTTTATGCTTCAAGAGTTCGAAGATGGGCGAGGCGCCCACACTGAGGACAGCAGCATATTTATGCTTCCAGTGGAACTTTTGCTAGCGTACTGTTTTCTCCTTCTTTGTTCTTGTGTGCTGCACTTGCCACGTTACGACTTACAACTCTTATCCTCGACAACCATGACAACTTCTTTTGCCTTGTACTATGGGCACAGACCACATGGAATTTTTGCAAGTAGTTGCATTGATATTAAGAATGAGAAGATTCTAATTTGGAAACCGACAATTCGAGTGGTTTACTAGGGTATGAACAAGCACTTTAAATGAAGAGACAAGAAATCCACAAAGGCAGTGAAGCACTCCTCATGTCAATTAAGGGTTCTACTACTAGTAGGCATGGAAGGATGAGCCTGTTCACTTCCTGCCCACTGCAGACCAAACCCTAGACAAGCTGAAAAGACAAGGCTTTGACATGTCCGACAAGGCCAATCCCTGGATTCAAGAACTGGACACTGATCTACAGAATGAAGTTACCTCTGATATCCACCCCATAAATTCACAAGTAGACATACAACCCACGGCCGGTTTTTTCCCAGCGGGAGCTGTGAGTTCTGGATCTGTAATGTAGACCTTGTTAGGTGCAAGCCTAAACCTACCAATGAGCAGCCCTCTCTCAACACAAATCCTCCACCTCTAACTCTCCCAGAAATCTACTCATCAAGAGCGGCTTGCATCTCCAGCACAGACGGAAAATGTCAGGGCATGATGACACCAGAGCGCCTCAACATCCTTCATACAGCTTTCCACACAGCCAAGCTTAAAGGTCTCCATAATAAGTTGTTACCTGCACCACAAGTCTTTGCCTCTGAACTTCTAGGACTGCTTGTTAGGAATTCAAAGCTAGAAAGAAAATGCCATGGCAAGGTAATCAAGGATTCTTGCTCGCAAGCTCTGCCAACTCATACACATCATGATGCTGCCCTCCAAAAATGGGCTCAGGTAATCCAGGAAGAAATGACCTCTCCTCTAGACTTCAACCCAATCTACCCTCATAATTGGAGTGCAGACTCACGAGATGCACTCCTTGGTACCCACCACGACTCCCTCTTGTCCCAATTGACTGGTTTCTCAGTGTGTCATCCCATCTATAATGACCATACCATGAATCTTAGCATGCTATCTTATCAGCCATCCTCAGTACTGAGGCAACTCCCATTTCATGTTCCTATCATCTTGAGAAGGATCCATGGTCACCAACCCTTAAGTATCCTGATAGCCTATCCCCGCTTGTGTTGTAAACTTGTAACAATCCCAGCTAATGAGATTGCCTACGCTTACCCTCAATCAGACCTAAAGGAATTTATATATCATACACAAAGCAGTCTGGGACACAGCTGCACGGCTCCACCTGAAAAAACACAATCCCACATGGCTGTAAAACCTTGCTTGTGCCATTCCTGACGCAAATTGGTACCTCAACAGCATTCCTAACCATCCCATACGTAGTGCCAGGCACGCAGAGACAGCGCCTGGTCTCAAGATATTTATGAACTTCAACTTAAATTTGAAACTTCACTCAGACAAAATGCAAACTACCAAGTGCTCCCACAGATCTGCTCCGGGTGAAGTAGCCACCCTTTCCCATCATTCCAAACCAGAACTCACACTTAGAATTACTGACTGGAAATCCTGGACCTACACGTATGGTAGCTGCCATATCCAAGAAGGCAATACAGTTATTGGGGCAGGTGTCTGCCACCCCAGCTCGGGCAACTCTAATCTGGCTAAACAGAACGGTGCTGGTGTAACCAACACCATAGGGAGAGCAGAACTGGCAGCTATAGCTGCTGCTATTAAACACGATTATAATCGTATTGCCACAGAAAGCCCTACCTCACTCCATCAAATTGGGAAATAGTAGATGTACCCAGAGAAGCACCATCACCATTTCCATGGAGACATCCTCAAAATAATCTCGAGATAGTGCTCTAATACTTTCCGTAACTCTCGATCCCACATCTTCCTTTATAAAGCAATCTCATGCCAGAATTGCCAGCAATGAATGTGCAGACGCCCTTGCAAAATAGCAAGCCTGCCAATGAATAATAGCCTCCCAGCTGAAACAACCATCCACACCACAGGCCCTGGTGGCAATGTCTTGTTTGACATTACTAATCATATTAGCTGGCTATTGCTAATCATATTAGCTGGCTATTACTAATCATACTTGCTGGCTATCATGATTAGTAGTACTAATCATAATCATAGTGCTATTACGCTACTGGCTAATCATAATATTAGTGCTATTATGCTATTAGCTGGCTATTACAAATCATATCAGCTGGCTATTCTTCAATATTACTTATCATATTAGCTGGCTAGCTGTTGAAGAACTTAATCAGCGGACCTGCACTGAAGCTCCCCAACACGGCACCAGATTGACTTGCCTTCCAAATCTCCAAGCTGCACTTTAATCTTATATTCACTTAAACTCCAAACTGGGTTATGCCAGCTCTAAAACAGGGTATTACTCTTATTACCAGAATCTACTTCCACACGTCCACAAAGGCATTAGCAACACTTTTTGGAGCATGTCCAAACTCTCTAGAGAGATCTCTCCAAACGAAATGGAATGTCTTCCACAACCACACAGGCACCCATCTTAATTAGAAACACGCTGTACAGAACTTCTTAGCTTATTCTTAATATAAATACGCTCGTATCTTTGCGTTACTTTACTAACACAAGATGGATGGGCTGCTCATTTGAAGTGAGTTGACTGGAGTCTTGTACTCTTGGCTGAGAATACAAACTTGACAATCAATTCAGAAACAAAGTCAACTGACGTTAATCCCCCAAACCCACAAGCAGACATTATGGCTACAGGTTACTGCGTGTTCTGGGTCATAAATATTGACCTGGAATTAAGACCCAAAAACGCCCATTGCCCATGTCCCCTTACCCATGGGCCACCTCAAAGGTGGCATGCATTCATGACGTGCACGTGACAGGGAAATACAAAGGTATGCTCACTTCAAAGCGCTTTAGCATCCTATACAAGGCATTCAATCGATGCCAAACTTGCTGGAATCCATGATAACATTGTACCTTCCCTTAAGAGCTTCGCCTTGGAGCTTTAAGGCCTCCTCTCCCTCTCTGCCTTGCACGACAAGACACCCATGAATACCAAGGTCAAAAATATGCGTGCCCTCCCCCTCCGCTTTCATACTACCCTGCAGAAATGGGAACCAGTAATCCAAGATTAAAGGCCTCCCCTCTAGACCAGAGCCCCAACTGCCTCAATTACTCGAGCAAGGACCCTAGCAACTGAGTCTTTGGAGCCATTCCTGATGCCCTTGCATCCAAATTTTCTGGCTTCCTTGTCTACCATCCCATACATGATGGTTAAATCATGCACCGCACCCTAGACATGCTATCTATTCTGCCACAGCAACACAGTTTTGGAACAGCAACCTTCATGTTCCTTCCATGTTGGGGAGCAAGAATGGGATCCAACTCATCCTTTAAACACCTCAACACCTACCTCCACCTGTGCTGCACTCATCTGAAATCAACTATGCCCCCCCCTTTTGGGTCAACAAAGAAATCCTGCTCCCCTGCCACAACTGGCATATGCACATAGTTGCTGTCTGGAACACAGTAGCTTTTCCGCGTCTAAACAACCACAATCCAACCTGGATTAGGGACCTAGCTCGTAACAGTCCTAAAGCAAAATGGAAGCACAAAAATGTAACTAATGACCCAACCCTCAATGCCCGCCACCCAAGGACTGAAACTAGGCTGAAAAAGTTTCTCTTGATTGCTGACACATGCACTTTCAACCACAATCAAGAGTCTCTTTTCCCTACACAATCCAGCCCACACTTGACCAAAGAGATGCCTGATTGGAAGGAGTGGGCATTCACAGACGGCAGCTGATTCATCAAGGAAAATAAGTGACTGGGGCAGACATATACCACCCTGCTACCTCTACTGCCAGCTATGTCAAAGCAAATGGTATGGACATTAGAAACACCATTGGCAGAGCTGAACGGGCTGCCATCACAGCCGCCATTCTCCACAGACACACAAAAATCTTTTGCCCCTACATTTAATCAGGAAGCACTTGCTGCATCATGTGCTTCACCGCCACCATGTTCAAGGGATACCTTGAAGATGCTTGTACAAACTGTTCATAACTCACCAAATCCTGTACATGTTTTTAAGGTCGAATCTTGTGCTGGTATTGCTGGTCATCCATTTTGCAACATGACCTGGCTTGCTTCTGAAGGGGATACCCTCCTTTTCGTAAAAATACCATGATCTTCGAACCCACCTACCCTAAAGCTTCAGTCCTTTCAAATCTTCACGATGCTCTGAAGGTACATGCGCACTCTAAACACAAGCTTGGTCGTGCTCACCCTAAAACCAGTTGCTACTCATATCACAAGGGTCTACTTTCCATAGCCCACAAAAATATCAGTCATGCTCTCTGGACAATGCTTAAATTGTCATTTAAGATGAATAAACATCGTTACCGCACAGGAACCTTTTTTAATCAGAAGCACGATGTTTGCATAAAGTCCTCGACTAGCCTTCAATGCCCCCTGTGTCATCATTCAGCCAGTGCCTTACAAATTCCATCAGGTTGCCAACACCAGACCATCTTCGGTTTGACTTCTGACTGCCACAACATTGCTTGTTGACTTATCACGGAAGTTATTGAAGCAGGCTCCGTGGGGGCTGTTTATTTGTCCAAACGGATTTGGGCAGTGAAGACCGCTTGGCATCACAAAACGCACAGATCCCTGTGGGATCTACCAACAGGCCCATCCCTGAATGGCTCTTCCCTCGTCGCTTCCTTACTAAGCAAAGACTCACTACTTATCATCCAGATCAACGAAGACCCGACGCTTCACAAGATACTCAAGAAACCAGCTGCCAAGCATGTGACCCTTGTCTCTGAGAGCTCTTAGTGCAGCCATTTACACAATGCGTTTAGGCGGGAGCCAGTGAGCCAACCTGCCGCTCAAACTGGACAGCACAGACATGTGAGACGATGGACAGGCACTGAATCAGCCATGGATAGTTTGATCCAACTGGAACGCAGACACAACAATACACTACCTCTAGGCCCACACCCTTTTACCATGCCAGAAGATGATGAGCTGCACACTTTGGTCGCCATCTATATCTCTGGCATTAACATTTCATCTTCAAATGGGTTTGACTAAATTACACCAACCTTCATTAAACGTGCTTGCAAGCGCATGCCCGAACACAATGAGAGAAGTTGGGAAAATGTCAACATTCTAGTTCGTCACATTGCTGCTCTCTTCAAGCTGCTCATCGCAAAAGCCAGCATCCCCAGTTCTTGGAAAGAAGCAAAGCTCACTCCCATACACAACTTGTGTTCTTAAAGAAGGGGCCAGTGACACAGCCAAGGAACTACAGGATGATTGCGATGAGTGGCACGTTGTATAGGCTGTACTCTAATCTGCTGCGCTCCATGATTCAGGACTGGTGCATCCAACACAGCAAGATTTCGAACACGCATTTCGGGTTTTACCCAGGCAGAAGCACCTTGCAAACCCTATTCGTTCTAAGACACATAAAGCATGCTGCACAGAGAATGCAAAGCAGGTCATCACGTTTGTATGCTGCATTTATTGACTTCAAACAAGCTTATGATCGTATTCCAAGACATAAGCTTTGAGGCCATTTACGCAGTTGCCGGATGCCTGACCATATCCTATCCATCTTGAAAGACTTGTACCATGCTGATGGATATACGTCACTGGATGGGGATAAGACAGCTTCTGTGCAGCCATCTTTCGGTGTTAAACAAGGATGTCCCCTCTCCCCTCTGCTGTTCGCCATCTACGTGAATGACATTTCTAGCATTGCAGACAGGGTGAAAGGTGCGCTCACTGGTTTTCCAAATTTTTTGGTGACCCATACGCTGTTTGCAGATGACCTCTGCCTCATGTCCAACGACCCTAATCACATGCAGACCATGAACAAACCACGAGTGCACGCACGAAAAAAGTCTCTCACTATCAATACACAAAAGTCTGAGGTGATGTGCTACAACTCTTACACCTGCAATCTGCCCCCTCTTTTATGATGGGGCGCAGCTCCCCTACACAGACTCCTTGAAATGTCTGGGAATGGTTTGTGACAGACATATCAACTTGTATACTGCAGCTGATGCAGCGCTATGTCCACTCGCAGCTGGTACTTTCCGCATCATAAAGTTTACACGGGAATATGACCTTACAAACACATTGTGGCTTCTTAAAGAATACGCAATTCCTGCTGGTATGTATGCAAACCAGGTTTGGGCCACCCCATTCTTACGACAGGGCAAAGAAAGACAATCCTTTACAAAAATGGCTGATGACATTGCTCGAGAGGATTCTGATGGTCAAATACACAACCCCTTCATGGTGCGTCATGCGCGAGTGTGGTCTAGAGCCTCTACAGTTCAATTGGTCACAAGCGGCAGTGCGGCTATACAATGCTCTAACCCAGGGATGGAGCGTTCGCCAGTTTTGGATTTTTAATGCGGGAATGGTTCTTTAAAATTCAAATATGCCGAATGGTTCGATCGAACGTTTGCCTGCGAGCTTCGAGAGCAGGCCGAGGAGGGGTCCCAGGCATAAGCTGACGCCAGCTGACCCTTCCCCTCTCGAGCTCTCCCCCACCCCCTGATTCCACATATATACATTTGACAACAATGCTTCAGACTATGTTCTTAACGCGGGGCCACTATAAGGTGCAAGACGGAGCAAAACAGGTGCATTGCAGAGCCCAATTTGGGGAGGGTTTTTAAAATCCGCAGATTGATGTTTTACAGCTCGGCAAATGATTCGGTAAAATTCGAATTCGCAAATGATTTTAAATGCGCAATCCCTGCTTTAACCCAAAGCAATAACTCCACAGCGAGAAAGATCTTACAAGCTGACATGCAACTGAGCTCACGGCTTTAACAATGTGTCTGATTCTCTGGGCCAGGAAAGCAATAAGCTTTATTTCTTCCTTCATGCACTGATGGTTTTTTTATGAGCAAGCTAGAAGTCACACATCTTGACTGAAGGCCTTTTCTTGTAACCCTTTTTGAAGGCCTTTTCTTGTGGACAAAACTACTTATCAGTAGTAGAGTTTTAGGGCAAGACTGCCATCACAAAGCAGCTTTTCCTTCATATCACTACCTGGCCTCGAATGGTAATTCGTTTGGCACGTCCTGCTGCATAGGCCTTCGGTAGGATTTGTGCGCTTTTAGTTTTGGTTTAGGGTTGCAGGCCTTTTAGGCTTCAGCTAAGCTGCCCTCGTTCGGCGGATACAGCTATGTAACCTGACCTAACCTTAGGTAGGATGAACTCGTACCCTTCACCCTCGGCTAGAGCAACGACTGACATGTGTGCAGTCCTGGTTACAAGACTGTAGTTACATGGACCCAAGTCCCAACTTCAACTTGGTGAACAATGAATAAAAAAACATTTAGTGTCGCATATCAGATCATAATATGGTGAGCATTTGATGGGCGAATTTACTAAATACAGAGGAAAATCCAACCTGTTGCAAGCTAGCAGAGGGTTGATTTGGCTCAGAGCTGAGTCAGCATGGACCAATAAGGGAGTTTGTATGACAGTGCGGTGCAATTTGTTGGCTTCACAAGCCCAAAGCATGGAAGCTACAGCATGTGCTTAAGCGTTGCATGTGACTAAAGCACGACATGAGTACAGACCAACGGGACCCTACTGCTTGGCATAAGAGATTTGCATGGCGTTGCTGGGCGTGATCTTGAACCCTTGCAAGCCAGCCATAGCAGTGCCTGCTTGCAAGTCGTTTTCAAAGTCTACAAAAGCAATACCTGGTCGTGCCTCCACCATCCTGACCTGCACATGATGTCAGCAAAAGCTGAGGCAATTGGCAGAGCTGCTGACAATGCTAAGTGAGCAAAGCTAAAGCAGTGCAGCCTATGATGGGAACACAGAGAGCACTGAAGAAAAGGCGCTCTCACAACGAAAGTGGGTTGTGCATGACCTGAAGCATTTGCTATAGATAGTTCACGCAAGCTATCTGCCCTTAAAATGTACGCAGCCAACGCCGATTGCTTCAGCAAAAAGGATGCGAAGCAAGTGCTTGAGAAAGGCAGCAATTCATTTAGCATCACAGCATACCCAGACAACAACTATGTAGCTGGGAAAATATGATGCACAATCACTCGCAGCATAAGCTGGCTCGTGGGGAAGCACATCAAAGAGAGCATGGTTAACATTGCTAGCACACCTCCAAGACTGAGTAAGCCTTGGGAGGAAAGGATGCCAACGCTGTTGAGGCTTGAACTGCTACAAAGAGGTGTCCGACACTTGTAGACCAAGCAGACAGATAGGAGAACTGGTGCTCGGTGCTGAAGTGACAGGATGATATTGCGTCAAAGCGAATCCAAGTGCAAGCTACTCGGAAGCTGCTGGAATTAGGTGACGCTTGGGTGCTTATGGCGAGACATACGTCATTTTAGATTTGGGTGCTCATGGCGAGACACATGTCGTTTGTTTGCTAAGACTGCTGATGTGAAGGCCTCTAGACCAGGGCTAGTCCATCTCAGTGCATCAGCGCGAGCGTATTGCCTTGATGAGAAACCCACAAATCGATGAGCCACCCTTGCCCAGGCCTATCATCAAAACAAATTGCCACAAATCCTGCGCCTCACCTCCTTGAATCCAGGGAACTGCATGAACAGCATCTGCAACATCTGATCTGTGGTCGCCTCCGGTAGGCCTTGCACAAACAAAATGCGGTTGGGAGGCAGGTTGGCCGCCGGACCTGCAGGCCCACGCGCCTACAAGCAAAGCAAAGCCAATCATGGCAGCCATGAGGCTTGCACTGGCTACCAGGAAGCTACTGCTCCGACACCTTGGCACAGCTCTTGGGGCTTACAAAGGGCAAATGCGTCGACACTGCCAGGACACGCCCCTGGAGAGCACAGCTTCAACAATACAGAGAGGCTCCTATAATCTCACGTAAGGCGGCGGTCACACGCAGAAAATTTTGGGTTTTTTGGGATTTCGAATCACCAAAAAAAGTACAGTCACACGCAAATTTTTTGCTCATTTCCCAAAATTTATGGAATTCCCATAAAATTTTCAGCGGTCACACGTATTTTTTCATACTCATTTTTTGCTAAACCAAAAGTCCTTGGAAATGCCCTGTGCACCTATTAGAGAAACACTGTCTGTTGGCCTCATGACCTCCAGTGCTCATATCATCCATGCCCACATTCTCGCCAGCAAAATTTCATGGAACTATGATCTCAACAATTGGAAAATTAGGGTCTTCATTGGTCTTACTATCCTGCACAGGGCTGCTTGCAGCCTCACATTATGGCATACAGCCTGACATACAATGCGCTACATGGTGAAGCTGCTCGAGGCTGTGGCTATGCAGTAAGCAAGGGAAAGGTGCACATGCATGAGCATGAGCAACAACTCACCAACACTTGTAAAGGATGCAACACGTATACGCCACCCAGCAAGTCATCTATGCACTCACCCATGCGCAAGCCCACATGCAGGCCCACTCCCATTTATCTGTCTAGCAAGTTGTTCCTTGAAAGTCAGCTTCTTTGGCTAGGCTTCCCTTTGTGAGCCTTTGTTGCTTGGAATGACACCTAAGTTATTCATTTTCTGCACAAATGCAGTGTGTTGCAACTCTCATAGTACACCAGTGCACTGCTCCTACCCATGCCCACGCCCATAGCTAACTGCTGCTTCAGAATAGGGGGTTGCCCTGTGCTGTGGCCTGATTGGTCGAGCTATCTCTTTATCATGCTTCAGCATTGGGAAATGCAGACTGGGTTGGGCCCCTGGGCAGGCTGGGAAGCCTGGCCGCTGGCTTGCACACACTCATGGCACCTTGGTATGGGCTGCAGCCAGGTGGGGCATCTTGGCCTGGCCCTGTCTGCCCTTTTCGGTGAGGTTTTACGTCCTACCTATGCCTCACCATCTTAAGATATTGTATATGCAAGAAGATAAGCAGGTTTCAAGCAAAACACCTCTGTAAGGGGCATTTTATCTAAGGGAAGTCGTTCGGTGAAGTTCCCATGGCAATCCTCAAACTTTCGGAGTTCCAAAAAAAAGGGGCCAATCATGCACCCTGATCCTCTGTTTGTAATTCAGAATTTTTTATGGCAATCCCGAAATTTGCATGTGACCGCAAAATTTTTGCCTATTACCCAAAATTGTTTTGCCCCAACTACCAAAATTGCTTGCCTGAAATAAGGAAATTTTGCGCGTGACCGCAGCCTGAAGGTTAGAATGGACGCACCAATACACAGTGTACCGGTCGGAATGGACACACCAATACACACAGACATATGCCTTCACACATTTCGTACCCACGTGTATGTATGTGTGTGCGCGTGTTTGTACCTTGTGTATACAAGTGAGCGCACAAGTAAGACGCATTTGCTCGGAAGTAAAATGCAATGCATGGATGGGGAACGGTTACTTAGGACAGCACGAGCACTCAGAAGTCCATGTGCACAGGCGGGATTGCTTCATGCTAACCCACGAGCTAGGAGTTGCTTTGGGCAGGTCTTGCATCTGTATGGTCATGCTGACTTACCGCTCCCGCTGCTGGTCCTGGTTTTGCACCAGCTCCACCTTTGCCTTTACTGATCATTTGGTCTGCAGAGCACAAGCAGCAAGGAGTCCACAGGTGATGACGCGCCAAGGAGTAAGCGGGTTCAGCAGGCCCCGACATCAGGCAGGGCTTGCCCTACTTGCCTGGAGTGTGCAGCTCAGTTGCAGTTCAGTGCTTCCCCTTGACTGTGGTACACCGCCACCTACCCCGGGCCGCAGCGTTCTTCTCTGCCCTCTTCTTCTTGTCCAGCTTAAAGGTGCCCTTGAGCTTGGAGACTGCATCAGACTCTGTCTTAGCGTATTGTATTCTCTGCAGATGCGTGCACACAAGCAGCAGTCATGCATTCCCCTCTGCATCGTGCAGAGAGCATGGTGCGTCATTCAAACTTTCATGCAGGGCGACGCAAGTGCTGCTCCTCTTCCCTCCCCCGGGCTTGCACCCGCGCGCACCATGGGCTTGTCGAAGAATGGGAATCCTTGCATCGTCCTCAGCGCGTTGGTGGAGGCCGATGTGTCCGTGAAAACCACCCATGCTTGCCCTCTCAAGCGCAGCGTCTTCAGGCACACCACATCTAAGATCTTCCCAAACTGACTGAAAATGGCATACATGCATTTGCGAAGCTCTGCGGGAACACAGCAAGGCAAGGGGGGGAAGGTCTGGAGCATTTGGGATGGAGGGAACAGCACACTGTCGCTGGCGTGATTGATGTGCGGGATCATATACAGGCAGTATCCATCATGCTATGACAGTAACAGAGCCATCTGCAGGCGGCAAGGATGTACGCCCTCACCTTGCTTGGGGAGCTTCTCGTACAGGTTTTGGATGTAGAGGGTCTGGTTGGGCAGCGTATCCCCCATTTTGGTAATGGACAAGCTTATAAAGTTTTTGACTGTACATGCTGTACAACATTAATCATGATTCATATCTCGTACCGTCCCGCAAAATTGTCATAAATAAGGGAAAGTTTTTCATTTGATTGGTCTGCAATATGAGTAGCAGTAGACATATCCTTGCCATGGGACAGCCAGTCCCTGCTGCGGGTTCGCAGCCTTCCCGTTCTCCCATTTTCCGACACTCAGGGTCCGTAGAGCTCCCCGTTCCATCCGGCACGCTCTATGATCTCTTTTCGGAGTCTGCTAAGAAGCATGCCAGTTTGGATTGTAAGTTCGCAGCTTCACCTTGCCTACCTTGCTAGCGTTTGTTTACTACCCTGTGGGGCTGGAATCTTGGCATAGCATCTGTGACACCTGAAAGCGCAAAAACCCTAATCATTTACGTGCATGCCAGGCTTGGGCTTCCGTGTACGCAAACAAGATGGCAGCGTGGGAGAGTTTCAGTTCTTCACGTATGCACAAGTGTTGGAGCAGGTGTGCAAGTGGTGAAACGGGACCCCACTCAGAGTGCACACAGCGCATGCACCGAGCCTGGTAGAATTTCACAGTGAATCCGAGCCCCTGCTCTTGTCCTATTGATGCTACACTGTTGCTAGAATCTTATGACAAGATCTGTCCAGAACCTTTTTCACACCAGCCCTTATACCTTATACCTTGCCTTGTCCTGTTTTGTCCAGGTTGCCCAAATTGCCTCAGCCATGGCAGCCATTGGTGTTCAGCCTCGGCAGAGGATAGGCGTGTTTGGCCCCAACAGCCCTGACTGGATGATGGCCATGCAGGTCGGTATTGTTGTAGCATTCTCTGTGCACAGCACGGTAGGTGGCTGGCATTGGCATTGGCAACCCTGCGCGCACTGTCTTGCAGGTGTGGTCATCAGTGACATGGACATACACACATGCACGATGAAATATGCTTGTTGGGATAACGTGGACGCACGCACGCACTACGTTCACATACGTATGCATGCGCACACACGAACACATACACACACTCGCTCATGCACACACACACACACACACACACACACACATGCACATGCACATGCATGCACACACACATGCACACACATGCGCGCGCGCACGCACGCACGCATGCACGCAAGCCCAAGCACACGCACACCGACATTATCACAGGCACATCATCGAGCGACATTTTTCAACCATGTCAATCATGCACGACTTGCGTAATGTGATGCATGCAGGCCTGCAACCGCATGAGCAACCACTGCGTGCCCCTGTACGACTCCCTGGGCGAGAATGCCATCGAGTACATCGTGGACCATGCTGAGTGCACCTGCGTCTTCCTGTCCTCTGACAAGTTCCCCCAGTTTGTCAAGGTGAGACCACCGAGGGATGGCTGCACTCGAGACCAGCGATGGCTGCATTCCTGTTTTGCCCCTGTGGGAAGAGTGTCCCATTGGGAAGAGGCTGAATAAGGCCCGTTTATATGAGGTACGTTTATATGAGACCTTAGGGGATTTACCAGAGGGGCAGATGCTGGCTATGTAGCTTGTTTGCCTGACAATCGAAACGTATGGGAGGTTTTTGTGCTTTCTAGAGACTTGACTGTTTTGCCCTACTTGAGACGTACTAGACTCCTTTGCGTACTTGTGACATCTTGCAGCTAACATATCAATTGCACAGTGCGGGTCCCTGTGCTAATTCTTTCTGATTCACCTGCCCTCCTTGTTGCTGTAGGCCCTGGATAAAATCAAGGGCCCCCTGAAGGCTGTGGTATACTGGGGTACCAGCAACTCAACCGCCCATCAGGTGGGCAGGGTGACATATGTGTACGTCGTTTGCATGTCCTACTTTCTCCAAGCACCCGCGGCGCATCTAGTGAACCATGTACATGGCTTGCCTGTTTTGAGCGCCTCATGGAGCCAAGAAGGTTGTTTAATGCTCGTCTTTCTTATTACAATTCTTGATAGTTATGGTGCTCCAATGTTCAACTCTGCACTTGGAGGACAAATAGATGAGCCTACAAGCATTTTTATGCGTCCTTGCTTGTCCCACTCGGCGCTGGGTGTGCATGTCCCACCACACACAGACTGTGAAAGACAAGGGCCTCAGCCTGTACTCCATGGAGGAGTTCAAGAAGCTTGGGGCGGAAAAGCCTGCAGAGGCGGTGCCGCCAAGCCCAGAGGATCTGTGCACCATCATGTACACCAGTGGCACAACAGGTGTGTGTGTGTGTGCGCGTACTTGTGAGTGAGTGCATAGAGGGGGGGAAGGCGGTAGGATGTGTTGAATGTGGGTGTGCGTCTGCGTCTGCGCATGTATGTATTGTGGCATCTGTCTGTATTGATTGTCGCATTGTGGACTTGGCTACTTGCAGGTTGTGCATGACAGTCTGCAGTAGGGGTTTTTCCTTGTTAGCCACACAGAAGTAAAGCCAAGCCTTTGTGCATGATAGTCTGCAGTAGGGGTTTTTCCTTGTCAGCCACACAGAAGTAAAGCCAAGCCTCCCTTGTCCAGAGCGCTGCCTTGGACTGGTACAATGAAAAAGCAGGGGAAAGTAGCAGGCTTGCAGGGCCTCCTCAGCCTCAGGCTATCCGTGCGTGCTACGTAGGAGGGGGCCTGGGTTGCATGGCTCTCTAACCCTTAACCTGTTGGTGTGATGCTGCGTCGCAGGGGACCCTAAGGGCGTCATGATGACTCATAGGGCGATTGTGGCAGCTGTAATGAATGCTGCGACATACTTGGAGGTGAGGGGGTAATGCTTACAGGGGAAGGCGCTTCATCCAGTCAGGCTTGCCTAGTCATGGGATTTGAAGGATGTTCCATAGTTTGGCCTGCATTGCTAAGAGGTTGCTTGCAAGGGAGAAGACTTTGTGGACCTAAGTTATTGTTATTCAAAGCTCGGTGGGCAAGGGAAGTGGGGGAAATGAATGTGAAGTTGATAGTGTGTGATTTCTTTGGGCTTCCAAGGTTTCTTACCCTCAGCAGGCTCTGTTTTGAGCGGGTGAAGGATTTTTCTCCCTCTCCTATGTTGGGAACCTGCAGAAACAGTAAGTGGAAGCAGTACGTGAAAAGGTAGGGGAACAGGTTGACTGCTTGTGTGCAAAGGAGGGGAGGTTTTTGGGAAAACAGAACAGTATCTTGAAAGCAACACCCTGAGAGGAAATTGTGTTTAGGGAGGTCATTGCGCTTGTGTATTAGACCGGAAAGGAAACTTTACAATGGAAGTCCTAGGACTTACAATGAACTGCCTCTGATGCCTTTGGCATGGGTGTCCACGACCTCAAACCTTCAACAAAGCATTCTAGTTCTTTCTGTGCATTGCGCTTGCATTTTACCTTCCCAGTCTGTCAATGGTGTTTGTTGGAATGCTGAGCAAGAGCACACCTTCCTCTTGCTTGTCGCCACCTACTTGCAGCGCAATGGCCTCGAGTTTAAACCTCCTGATCGCCTCTTGTCCTACCTGCCCTTGGCGCACATTTTCGACAGGTGTGTTTGAAAAATTTGGGCGTGTTCATGTCCTACAGCCTAGTGAGTGCATAAGAATGAGAAAAACGTGCATGCTACCTTTCATTGCCGATGAGCAATTGATTGGATGTCGTTTTTCTTTTGCTCCACAGGGTCTGTGAAGAATGGTTCCTCAGCGTGGGCTGCGCTATAGGCTACTGGCAGGTACATGTGACAGTGCAGCTGCAGTGTCTTCATAATGGTTGACATGCTCAGGAGCACATAGGAAAGAAGAGGATGCTTAGTGGCAACACGTCTCATTTGTTGTGTTGTGCAGGGTGATGTTGGAAAGCTGGTGGACGACATTGCTGCCCTCAAGCCAGCTATGTTTATTGGCGTGCCCCGCGTTTTTGATCGAATCTACTCGCGCATTGACAGCCAGGTATGAGCATCCGTGCAAACGCTCCTTTTCAGCTTGGCATGCTTGCTGCTTTGCTTGTGGCCAACATTGCACGCTTGGGCTTGTGCATCCTGGCTTGGCTGCTCATGAAGGAGTGCTCTGGACGGATGTGCACGAGGACAGGACCTTTTGGCAACATCCCCAATCTTCCAATTGCAGCACAGAGGCGTGATGTGCCCTCAAGCATGAGTTCTTGTGGCCGCCAAGCAGGATGCGTTTAGAAGCAGATGGCAGTGCTCCAGCTGTGCCTCTTCTATACTTCCTGTTGATGGCCTGCAGATTAAGAACAGCGGGATTGCGACCCGCGCCTTGTTCCACTGGGCATACCAGCGCAAGCTGTACTACTTGCAGCAAGGGTACAAGCAGTCAGAGGTGTGTGTATGCTGAGGGTGGCCAGGTCTTTAGCGAACACCAGTAGCAGAAGCATAGCCTTGCAGCATATCAGCCTGGGGTGCTTTCTACGTAGTAGAGGGGCATTGGAGCTATGGCCTATCCAGTGTAGCTGTTCTGCATTCCTCTGCTCCTTCTGTACTAACCTCACCATGTTTTGTGCCCATTGCAAAGCATCACAATTATAGGGCCAGCCTGAGATTTTAGGGCCTGCCTTACAGCCGACCAACCAGGTCCAAGCCAAGCCCATACCGCTTGCTCCTAGAAATGCTGTCTTTGTGCATGAGTGCACTGCAGGCATCCCCTTTTTGCGACAAGCACATTTTCTCCAAGATTGCTGCGCGCCTGGGTGGCAACGTCAAGGCCGTCGTCAGTGGCGGTGCCCCGCTGGCCTCCCACGTGGAGGAGTTCCTGCGTGTTACGATGTGCGCGCCGGTGCGTGGTCATCTGGTCAGGCAGTCTGAGATGCTTGTAGTGGTGGTAGTGGTAGTGATGCGGCGTCACTCGCCCCGGCAAGCGCATCAGAGAAGCAGCATGGGCCCTGCAAGCAAGGGAATGCACCAGGTTGGTGCCTCAAGCTGGCAGCGCGCAACTCCTTTTGAGACATGGGAGAGCAATTTGCTGTGTAAGGGCTTTGTGCCTTTGTTGTGAGTTTTCATGTCATTTTCCCTGCACTCAGCACTGTGTGGGCGGCTTAGAAGCCCAAGCGAGCAAACGAGCGTCCCTGCATGTCCCTGCATGTGTGGGCGGCTTAGAAGCCCAAGCGTCCCTGCATGTCCCTGCATGTGTGGGCGGCTTAGAAGCCCAAGCGAGCAAACGAGCGTCCCTGCATGTCCCTCCCATGCGCAGGTGGCCCAAGGCTACGGCCTCACAGAAACGAGCGCGGTCTCCTTCATCTCGTGCGCTGACTGCTTTGACCAGTGCGCAACAGTGGGCCCGCCCACGCCCCTGACAGAGCTGCAGCTGGAGTCGGTGCCTGAGCTGAACTACGACGCCACCACAGCGGAGGAGCCAAAGGTGGGCGCGGCTGCCTGCTGCAGGCAACCGTAACAGGGGCGGTCCCTGTCTGACCTCAAGTGCAGTCTCGGGCAATTGGGATGGTTTTTGGGGCCGCTACATGGTAGTTGGCATGTGTTCAGCAACTGCTGACCTCAGAGGCGGCGCCAAACTACAATTCCCCAATCAAGTGCCGCATTGGCACAGCAGATTTGCAGTTTCCTTATTCGCAAGGGCAGAACAAGCAGCCAACCTGGGTCACTCGAAATGATGCCCTTTACCTGCCCGGTGAACAGCAAACAAGATGCTTGGTCTTTCCACTTCTACTTCTGCGACGCGTAAAAAATTTGAGTGAAGGGCGCAATTAAACGACTTAATAACCTGCTTGTCATTCAACTCAGCGCAAAAGGAAACTTGTAACGAGGCGCCCTGTCACATTAACCACGGCCGGCTGCTCTCACCAATGCCAGGGAGAAATCCTGATCCGAGGACCAAGCAACTTCAGCGGCTACTACAAGGCGCAAGACAAGACGGATGAGGTGCTGGAGAAGGATGGGTGGTTCCACACCGGTAAGCTCCTTGGCCTCACATCAGTCCTGCCATGCAGGCCTTTGTGACCCATCTTCACACAAAGCCTACGTGACAGGGCAAGCATGCAGTCATATGAACATGACTGTGTCTTGTTAGCAGGCAGCTGCTATGATGCGTGTCTGCATGCGTGCATTGCGACCACAGAATAGGGTCATGTGCACCAGCACTGAGCATGCTTGTTTTGTGTCATCTCATCACTTGGCCTCATCATACCGTTGCATACAGGATGCATTCCATGTGTTCCGCAAGCGCAGATGCACAGAGCAACTGGATGCATTGTGCAGGTGATATTGGTTGCTTGACAAAGTCTGGGGGACTTCAGATCATCGACCGCAAGAAGAACATCTTCAAGCTCGGTCAAGGTACTGGCTTTGTAGCCCTTAAAAAAACGCGCTTGTGGCCGTGAATCCAAGCTCACTAGAATGCTTGCTCAACTGGCAGATGCGCCCATGCTTAGCCCTGTGTGTTGCCTCGAGTGTTCTGCCAATCACAAATGCATATGCCACCTGCACGGTTGGGTTTGCAGGCGAGTACGTGGCTGTGGAGAAGCTGGAGATTGCTTACAAGAAGTGCCCCCTCGTTGACCAGGTGGGTACCAAAAGCTGCGCACGTCGCGTCACTTGCATCAAGGGGCCGCTGGCTCAACGCAAAACCTGAGCTGGCGGAACAACGGCAACTCCATGCCCTACTGGGAATGGCAAGTTCGAGTGAGGTAGACTGTTGGCCAGATTGATCGCAGGAAACGTGCGACTCCTGTTGTTTGCGATGTGCCAGCGTGTCCCGCACATCCCAGCGTGGACAGCAAGCTGGAAAATGATGCTGAAATCTCGCAGCTGATTGGCAGGGGAGAGGCAGTGGTCATTGCAAGGAGTGGGTGGGAGGGGATGCACGGATAGCACGCAGGCGCAGAGCCTGCAGCACAGTGCTCTGCCGAGACAATGCACAGCCTGAGAAGCCTTCCCCACAGCCAAGGTGATGTCTAAATGACTCATTTGAAATGAAGCCTGGAGTTGACTTATACTGGGCCCTGGCAAAGGCGGGCCCTTACCATGCAATATGTCACAGCATATTATATGCGCCTGGATGCCTGAAAACTTTGCTCATTCGTGTCACTCGCCTTATGCTTGCAGGTGTGGGTTTATGGCAACAGCTTTAAAAACACGCTTGTGGCCGTCGTGGTGCCAAACTTCCCTGCTTTAAAGGTAAGGCTCCGAAATGGGGAAGCCTCCAGACCACAGATCAGGCTCGCTGTGCACTTCCTACAGCAACCATGTTTGTGCTTGTGATGTATCTGCAATGGGGGCGCAGCCATACTCGCAAGGCTATCGCTTTTACCATGTGTGAATACTTTCGTACCATGACTCAACAAAATCCTCCCACTTAACATTCCAGATCATTGCGCAAATTTTTTTGTGCATGCAGCCTTGGGCAGAGGCTAATGGCATCACTGGCAGCCCGATGGAAATGTGCACAAATCCCAAAGTCAAGGAACACGTCCAAAAGGTGATTGTGCCTGTGTCCTCATCATGATGCAAAGCATTCCCCAAACAGAGCATATTGTGCAGTTGTGGATGGTGCCTCCAGAACTGATGCCCGCCCCTAAGCCACGGAGCCCCATATGCTGCTCAGCAGTGATTTGGTGTCTGGTGAATGCTCAGCAGAGCTAACAATGTCTTGATGGTTAAGGGACACCCAGTTTCACCTTTCTCCATGCAAAACTTCTGAAATCTTGGTTCAGAAGTTAGTACTCATCTCAGGTTTGCTGTTTACCAGAGCTCTTCCTTCTTGCTCCCTTGTGCCCGGGCAGGAACTCGGAGCAACAGGCAAGGCAGAGAGGCTGAAGGGCTTTGAGCTCATCAAGAATATGCACCTTGAGGCAGAGTGAGTTGACATCTGATTAGTACATGCTGAAGCGCTTGAGCCTATGTGCCAATGGATGCTATTCACTGCAGCACTTCCTTATGAATATGTGCGCTTGAGCCTATGAGCCAATACATGCTATTCACTGCAGCACTGCCTCATAAATATGTGAGAAGTTGAGGTCCTGTCTGCAATTCTTGAGCTGTTGTAGCAACCATGTGTACATGCCACAATTGCCCGATGCTCCTCTTCTCCTTTCTTGCTCCTTGAGTGCTTGGAGCTTCAGGCATGCAGCTGGGCAGCCCTACGTATTTCCCCTGGATAATGTACAGTACATCAATCCCAGCCTTCCTTTTGATCATGCTAAATTTAACTGCGAGTTTCCCATGTTTTCAGCTCGCAAATTTGACCATGGATTTGCAGACCATTCAGCATTGAAGAGGATCTGCTGACTCCCACGTTCAAGCTGAAGCGTCCCCAGCTTCTGAAGAAGTACAAGAAGCAGGTGTGTTATCATCGCAGGTTCTGTATGTGTGCATTGCTTGCAGTTGCACTTTACACCAGCAGTGCATGAATTTGAGCGTGGGCTGGCTGGCATCCTTGCAGGCATGAAATTGCATGAATGCATGTCATTTGCTCGCCACGTTTGCTCGTCACGTTTGCTTGTCCGCATTGTAAGCTGTCAAGCTTCTCTTTAGCTCCATCCATAACAGGCAACCTCTCCAAGAAAAAAGCTGATGTGCACTGTGGTGATGTGGGGTTCGTGCTTTTCTAGCATTAAGCATTGTGCTTGTGGTGCACTGCCTGCACTACCTTTCGATGGGTGTCAGGGTGGTTGTGGCTAAAAATCAAAGCAGGCATGCTCAACAGCACTATGCAGGGTGGGTGCACAGTGGCTGGATTGGCTGGCAGCCCTTGTTTCTAGGTCAAGTATACAGGAGAGGGAGTCAGAAAATGTACGGAGCCTCACCTGTGCCAAGAGTCTCCTGTTAGGCCACTAGTGCTCTGTTGATAGAAAGGCTGTCTCCATTGACATGCATTTCAGCTGGCTCCCGTCTGTCTTGCATCTGACTGTCATGAAGCCATTCTAGTGTCATTGCACACTAGGCCCGGCATCATGAGCACGTGCGAAGTTAACGTGGGTAGCGGACGTTTGTCAGTCTGTCTGCTTTGCTCCTCATTTTTCAGGCGCCCCTGCCTCAGACAGACAGAGTGGTTGTACGTGTGATTTTGCAGGTTGATGCCATGTATGCAAGTATGGAGTGATGTCATACATCAGCTAAGGTACCTGGGAGAGGGCCCTAGCCGACCTGGCAGGCATGCAAGCTGTAGCACCATTCTCTAGGAGGCCAAGAAGGCATGGGAATTCTGCTGCTGGACAGCACTTGGCCAGTGGGGAACACTGTTATTTGCTTGTGTACTTCTTGTACTTAATTCTCCTCTCTAGATGCTAAAAAAGCTGCATCAGGTGCCTGTCTGAATCTGGCTGACGAGACTCGTGTATGTACTATTCGAATCCTCCACTTAATTGACCCTTAGTACTTAATTTTCTCGTTCACCCCAATCCTCATGGCCGGGGTAACCCCTGCTGGCATAGTCTTTCTTTTATTATGCAGCACCTCGTGTCTATGAGTAAACGGAGCTTCAAGTTGGTTACTTAATTCAAACTGACTCTCTTACGAGTGTTACCAAGGGTCACAAAGATGAGTCCTTCCGATTAGATGTGCTGACTGCTAGCCTGCTCATGAGCATCATACATGAAAAATACCTTAGTCATTGGGTATGATGCACTTTCTGGGCCCTCCCTCCAAACTGAGTGCAATTTGCACAAGGGAAAGGTGTAGTTATGGAAAGGAAGGGCAGCATGGCTGTATGGCATACAACAAATTTCGAATTCAAGCACAGAATGGGCAAGTGCCCTTTATGCAAGGTTATTTTTTTGAGCTTCTTTGAGGTAGAAATAACCCTCGTGCCCACCTGTGACCCTCTTCCCAGGTCGATGGTGGGGTTTGCCTGGTGCTTACGCCAGATGTAAACGTCCTGAATTCACGCAGACAGGGGATTCCCTGTTGGCGTAGTCTTATCTTTGGGGTTACAAGGTTTACAAGGTTTACAAGGATAAGGCCTTCAGTCAAGAATTGCGACTGCTAGCCTGCTCATAAAAAACGATTAATTCATGAAGAAAAAAAGGAAGTTTATGGTTGTTCTGGTTTAAA
>LFIK01000620.1_pt1 | contig 26954 bp, 22 predicted proteins | sample 643401 | NCBI WGS metagenome assembly LFIK01 (sample SAMN03777447, study PRJNA286221) | soda lake metagenome | biome: soda lake; feature: Kulunda steppe; material: water; isolation source: sample T5-Br brine of Lake Tanatar-5 | place: Russia: Kulunda steppe | collected 2010-07
CTCGCGACGGCCTGGCGGGCCAACCAGGAGAACACGCCCGTGATCGGTCGGTGGCCCACCGACTTCTTCCCAACGCACTCACGCGGCGGACGAGATCGCGTACGTAGGACGCTCGCAGAACCGGGTGTCGGTGACCGAGTGGCAACGGCCACTCGTTTCGCGAAGGGCAAGACATGCGAGAGGTCCTCCCCGGGGACGCGCCCAGCGAACTCGAAACTTGCAAATTCCCAACTGTTCCCGGCCAAGTCAAACAAGGACACATCTACTTGAAAGACGGGGGTGGGGAGCCTATCGTCACCTGCATTGTCGGAGTACACGCCGCGTGCTAGCACGTTGTCGAACTATCTCAGAGTGGGCTGTGACCTTGGACGCTGTCATCACCTGGGTCGATGGATCCGATCCAGAACATATCGCCAAGCGACACCAAACCGCCTCCCGACTCGGTATTTCGGTCCACGACCCCGGGGCAGCAAGTACAAGGTTCGCCAGTCGGGGCGAACTTCAGTGGACCATTCCACTGCTTCGAAAGTTCGCTCCGTTCGTTGAAACCATATTCTTGGTCACTGACGATCAAACCCCCGTCTGGCTTGATCTCACCGCCCAGCGAGAGATGGGTGTGCGCATTGTCGATCACACAGAAATATTTCTTGGCTGGGAGCGTTACCTGCCCTCATTTAACTCGCTCGCAATCGAAAGCCAGATACACAAGATTGCCGGATTGTCCAACGATTTCCTGTACCTCAACGATGACTTCTTCATCATCAGATATCTCGACGACTGTACGTTCTATCGCGACGTAAGGCCAATTGTGAGGGGCCATCACTTTGATGGCACGATTTTGGGACGTGCCCGTCGGAAGCTGTCGAGAGCGCGGAGACCAGAGCCGCGAGGCCTCGTCGGCAAGACCTCCGGGCCGGAGATTAACTCCATGCCCAGGCATGTGCGCCTTGCGCACGCACCTCATCTCCTAAAGAAGTCTTGGTTTCATCAATACTTCAGTGCGGAGCGAAATGAGGAACAGTTTGTTCGGGATCAATTCCGAACGTCACAGTCACGCTGGATAATTTCCCACCTGGCGAATTGGGCCCTTTCCGAGAGGAGGGCGTCCCTCGGACAGGTTGACTGGGCCTACCTGTCTCCCGATGATCGATACAATGTCGAGCTCGGGGATTCCGATGGCGCCGAGCTATCGATCTCTGATGAGTGCCGTTTTCTCTGCGTCCAATCGATGGATCACTTACCTGAGGCCGTCATCTGCACCGTTTCTGATTACTTGCACCAAGTCCTTGAGTCTGAATAGTTCGCGCGCGCCTATCCGCTGGTAAGCCTGACAGGTCCCAGATTGCCCGAGCTTGTCGGTCCGGACGCGGCGGCGGACCTCGTCGAGCCGGTCGTTGGCGGCGCCGACCACGTGGAAGGGGTCAGCGACCTGCTGTGCGTGGGGCAGCATCGTGTCGGCCATCGGCACGCAGGTGCGGCGTCACGGACCTGGCCTACGTCCACAAGCTGGTTGTCGGGTCTTCCCCACGGTGGTGGGCAGCCGGTCGCAGATGCTTGGTGAAGACACGTACGGCCTCGATGCTCGGGGTGTCTGAAGCCAACCGAGACCGAGGCCGTACGCGTGTCCCAACCTACCCCTGTCCAGGGGTGGAGCGAGCTGCTGCTTGCTCTGCCCGAGCTCATCCTGATCAACGCGAGGATCGACGAGCACAACGAGCTCGTCGCCCACATCGAGCTGCCCAGAGACGTTCAAACCTGCCCTGAGTGCGGCGTCATCGACCTGCATCCACTCCACGACTGGCGCACCCACAACCTGCGCCACCTGCCCGTCGCTAGGCGTGCTTGCAGGCTCGTGTGGCGCAAGCGGCTGCTGGCCTGCACATCGGGGTGCGGGACCTTCGTAGAGCGCACGGCGTCGATCGCACCCGGTGCGGTGTGGACGCGTGCCGCTGCTCGAGCGGCGGTGGCGGAGTCGGCTGAGAACATCCCCATCGACCGGATCCGCCGCGAGTACGGGGTCGGGTGGAACACCGTGATGAGGGCGGTGCTCGCCGCGGCCGAACAGCTCTCCCCGGTGGCTGCGTCCCGGGTTGGGATCGATGAGACAGTGATGACCACCGGCCGGCTCACCCGACGTCGCCGGCAGTTCTTGACCGCCCTGGTGTGTCTGGAGACCTCCCTGGTCATCGCGGTCACCCAGGGCCGTGACAGAGCCTCTGCAGCGCGTCTGCTGGCCGAGTTCGCCCCCGACGCCCAAGTCGTGGCCCTGGACCTGTTCTCCGGCTACAAGACCGCCGCCGACGCCCTCGAGGACGCGGTGATCGTCGCGGACGTCTTCCATCTCGTGAGGCTCGCGCTGCAGGCCCTGGACGAGGTCCGGCGCCGCCGGCAGCAGCAGATCCACGGGCACCGGGGTCACAAGGACGACCCGCTGTTCAAGAACTCTCGGGTATTGCGTCGGGTGAGCGATGATCGGTGGGTTTGCTGCTGATGATGGGCTGGAGTGGCTCGGTTGGTGGGATGGTTCGTGGCGTCTGACCTGCATGTTTGCGGGGTGGTCCCGTCTAGTGCAGGATAGTTTCTTCTGACGGGCGCGTTTGGAGGGTGGATGGGACACGATGGTCTGGCGGGTGCGGCCGATCTGGCGCTGGTTTCGGGGCTGGTTCAGTTGCGTCCTGAGGATGCGATGCTCGAGGCGATGTTGAAGGGGTGGCGTGCTCAGCAGACGGCTCGGGGACTGCGGGAGGAGACGATCGTCGCGCGGGAGCGGCTGATGCGCCGGTTCGGTGAGTTCACGGCCGCCTATCCGTGGCGGTGGCGTCCGGGGCATGTGGATGAGTGGTCGTTGTCGTTGACCAGCGAGCGGCATCTGGCACCGTCGACGATCCGCGGCTACCAGTGCAGTCTGCGGTCGTTCAACGACTACCTGTGCGACGCGCGCTATGGGTGGGCCAGGGCGTGTGAGCGCGCGTTCGGTCCGGGGGTGCATCCCGTCCCGATCGTGCACGAGTGGAACACCATCGCTCACCTCAACGATTACGAGGGCAACCCTGAGGCACGCCCGTTCACCCGGGAGGAGTTGCAGCGGTTCTTCGATCATGCTGACGGGCAGGTGGAGCGGGCGGTGCGGGCGGGACGCAAGGGGGCGCTGGCTGCCTACCGGGATGCCACGCTGTTCAAGGTGCTCTACGGGTGGGGGCTTCGCCGCACGGAGGCAGCGAGGCTGGATCTGGTCGATTTCGGGCGGAACCCGGCGGCACCGGAGTTCGGCGGGTTCGGCATGCTCAACGTGCGCTACGGCAAGGCCAAGCGTGGTCAGTCGCCGCGGCGCCGCAACGTTGTCACGGTGATGGGCTGGGCGGTGGAGGCGGTGGCCGACTATGTCGACAACATCCGGCCCCGGTTCGGTGTCGGCGAGCATCCAGCGTTGTGGGTGACCGAGCGGGGTGGACGGATCAAACCGGCGGAGATCAACGCCCGGTTCGTCGCCTACCGTGACGCGCTGGGGCTGTCGGAGGCGCTGGTTCCGCATTCGATGCGGCATTCGTATGTCTCGCATCTGACCGAGGACGGTGTCGACCGCCGGTTCATCCAGTGTCAGGTGGGCCACGAGACCGACAGCTCGACGGCCGTGTACACGCATGTGTCCAACGATTTCATGAACACCGCGTTGCGTCGGGCGCTGAACCCGGCGCTGGGGGAGCCGCCGGCAGGAAAGGACCGTCGATGACCGTCAAGCTCGACTACCGGTGGAACCTGCGGCAGGTGATGGCTAGCCGCGGCATGTTCCAGACCACGGATCTGATCGACCCGCTGGCCCAACGGGGCATCCGGCTGTCGTCCAGCCAGGTCTACCGGCTGGTGGTGGACCGGCCCGAACGGTTGAGTCTGAAGGTGTTGATGGCGCTGCTCGACATCCTCGAGTGCACGATGGACGAGCTGATCGAACCTGTCGCCGCCGAGTCGGCCACCACGACCCGAGCCGCCGCTGGAGGCAGTGCCGGGGTCGGGGATCTGCGTCCGAAGCGGGCCCGCATCACCCGGCCGGACCACGACGGGTGACCGTGCAGACTCACGCGGTGGCCGCTGATCCGGTCGAGGTCGTCGTTGAGCTAATCGGTGCGGTCGAACCGGCGCTGGCGCGCGCCACGGCGCTCGAGGTGGTCACCTCGGTTGCGGCCGGCCGGGTGACGCGACGGCGTCTCGCCGAGGCGTTGACCAGCCGGCCGTCGCTGCTGCTCGACGGCCGGTCTCCCGCCCCCCGGATCGTCGGCCAGCTGCTGATCGCACTGCGCGAGACAGGCGCGGTGAACATCGCTCCGCCGTGCTGTGCCACCTGCGGCAAGCCGCTGCGCACCCTGCACCGTCGCGGCGAGCACTGGTACTGCTCGGTGTGCGGCCCTGTCCGTGAGCGCTGTGCCCGGTGCGCGACTACCCGTCGGGTGGGTTCACGTGACCGGCAAGGCCGCCCTCGCTGCGCAGGCTGCCCTCCCGACGAGGACGGCGACCCCACCCAGATCGTGATCGAGGTCGTCACCGGGGTCGATCCCACGATCCCGGCCGCCACGGTGACCGACGCGGTGGCGGCGGTCACCTCGCAGGTGGGGCAGCGCCGCCAGCTTGCCTGGGCGCTTCAGGACCGGCCCGAGCTGCTCACCGGCGACGGCGCCCACGCTCCGGTCCCGACGGTGCTCCGCCTGATCGAGGTGCTGTGCGAGGACGGCGCCGGACGCATCGTTCGTCCGGCCTGCCCGCACTGCGAACGTGTGGTGACCCTGTCCAAGTCCCACGACGGGATACGGATCTGCCGCAACTGCGCGACCAAGGCCCGCGCCGAGCCTTGCACCAGGTGTGGCGCGGTTCGCGCACCGGCCGCCCGCGACGCGAACGGGCGGCCGCTGTGTCCGCACTGCCTGACCACCGACCCGGCCAACCACGAGGTCTGTGTCGGTTGCCGTCGTCGTCGCCCGGTCAACGTCCGCGGCCCCGCCGGGCCCGTGTGCCCCAGCTGCCGGACCGCGCCCATCGGAATCTGCTCGATCTGCGAGCGTCGCGCCCCCTGCGCGATCTCCAAGGCAACGGGCAAGCCGTGGTGCCGTGCCTGCAAGGAGCGCTGGGCGCGATGCAGCGGCTGCGACACCGTCCAACCGGTCCGTGGCGGCACCCGCGCCGAGCCGTTGTGCGCCACCTGCACCCGGCCGGATGCCGGGTTCTGGCGGAGCTGTCCAAGCTGCGGCAACCACGCACAACTGCACTCCAGTCCGTGCCCCCGCTGCCGTCTGCAGGAACGGATCACCGGCCTGCTCGGCGATGCCACCGGCACGATCCGACCCGAACTGCAAGCACTCCACGACAACCTGGTCGACTACGAACGGCCCTCCACGGTGCTGCACTGGATCGCACAACCCACGGTCAGATCAGTCCTGGCCGAGCTCGCCACGGGACAACGCCCGCTCACCCACGACCTCCTCGACGAGGTCGCCGACACCCAACCGCTCCGACACCTGCGCAGCGTGCTGGTGGCCACCGGAGCACTCCCCGCCCGCGACGAGCAGCTCGCACGGATCCAGCGGTGGGTCACCCAGACCATCAACGAGCAACCCATCCCCGAGGACCGAGAACTGCTGCACCGCTACGCGGTGTGGCAGCTGATGAGGCGGCTCCGGCAACGCAACCGCGACACCGAAGCCACCTACGCCCAGTTCGACCTGGTCCGCCGCCAGGTCCGTGCCGCCATTGGCCTGCTCGACTGGCTCACCTCGCGAGGCCTCTCCCTTCCCACCTGCCGCCAGAACGACCTCGAGGCCTGGCAGACCAGCAGCGACGCCCGCAACCGGGCCGAGACCGGCCATTTCGTCCGCTGGGCGGCCTCCCAGAACATCAGCCCCGACCTGCGATTCGCCGCCACCCAATGGACCGGCCCCTCCGGCCCCCTGGACCACGACCAACGCTGGCACCAGGCCCGACGGCTGCTGCACGACGACACCCTCGAAACCCAAGACCGTGTCGCCGGGCTGCTGGTGCTGCTCTACGCCCAACACGCGGCCGCGATCAGCCGCCTCACCATCGACGACATCAACACCGACAACGACACCGTCACCCTCCGCCTCGCAGCTGTTCCCGTCGTGCTGCCCGAACCGATGGCGACCCTCACCCGCGAGCTGATCACCACCCGTCAAGGCCAAGCGCGCATCGGCGCCGCTCCTGCCGTCTCAAGCTGGCTGTTCCCCGGCGGACAGCCCGGCCGACCCATCAGCGCCTACCAGCTCGGCCGACGCCTCCGCCAGATCGGGCTGCACCCCGCCCAGGCGCGATCGACCGCGCTGTTCCAACTCGCCACTGAACTGCCCGCCGCCCTCCTCGCCCGCATGCTCGGCGTCCACATCAGCGTTGCCGTCAACTGGCAGCACATCTCCGCGGGCGACTGGACCAGATACGCCGCCGACATCTCCCGCCGCCCCAGCCCAACAGCTCCCTGACCCGCAGCATTCAGACCGTTGCAATATCCGACTCCACCATTAATCCGCAAGCTGCTGCTCCTGGCCGACGAACGGCTCGACGCCGCCGGTGCCGCACGGCTCCAGGCGGCACTCGCGGCCGGGGACCCCTACGAGGAGGTCGGCTGCACCCACGTCGCCAAGGAGCTCCTCAGGAGCGTGTACGCCGCCGGTGACGTCTACGCCGCGACCTACGCCCTGGGCCGGTTCTACGACTGGGCCGCCACCGTCCAGATCCCCGAGGTCACCCGGCTCGCGACCACCATCGACCGCTGGTCCGACGAGGTCCTGGCCTACTACCGGACCGGCCGGGCCTCCTCCGGCCCCGTCGAAGCCATCAACGGCGAGATCGAAGCCATCAACGGCGAGATCGAAGCCGTCGACAGAGCGGCCCGAGGGTTCCGCAACTTCCACCACTACCGGACCAGGATGCTGCTAAAGACCGCGGTCCTCTGGCACACTCCCCGCACCCCAAGAATCCGGGGCCGCGCCGGTCAATCAGACCCCGCCACCCCCGCGTTCATCGCGTAGGGCCGCTAGACCAGCGACTAGACCTCTGACGAAGTGCCCATTGCTCGACGTAGCCGCCAAACAATCGCAACTCCCTTATCCTCGAGTCCGACGATGCGAAGCGCCCTACGGATCGAACGGCGCAGTGATACGGTGCGTAACGGTCGTGCTCCATATACGTTTCTATTTATCCATCGGGTCACAGTCGGATCACTACGGACAGCCGGTGGCCTCTGAAGCGGGAACTCTGGTTCACCGCGCAACATGTGCCGCGTCCATACTGGCGGCTCACTGGCGGTTGTATGAGTAGCTTCGCCATCGAACCCGATGTTCTCCACAAGATTGAACGGCGGAGCAATGGACAATCCATCGCGCGACCAGACACTGTACTTCCAGCGATAGCCCCAAGTGTCGATCTCACCCGAATAGACCCTGTCGAATGTCTCTCTCCAAAATCTTGCAGCGGCCCGATCGCCGTCGTGAAGGTCCAGTAGCCAGTCGGTTTGGCGTAGCCGGGGCCAATCCGACATCTCTGAGTCGTAGGCCTGCCACGAACTGCGCCAAGTTGCCCACCCCCAAATCATAGTATTCCGAAAGAAGTGGTATTGGTCCGACGGGATCAGTGACCGATCGAGAGGATTTTGTCCGCTGACCATATGCACGCGGTGATTCTCGGCCCACTGTGGAAGCAACTGTGCGCAGAAGTGCAAGAAGCTGGGCGTAGGGAGGCAATCGTCTTCCAATATTATGCCGGCCTCTACATCGGAAAGGAACCAATCGATGGAGTTGGGCACGCCGCGGGTACAACCCAAGTTCTCATCTCTGAATAGACGATGGACCGGGTACGGTACAGAGAGATGGTTCGCAAGAGCGCGTACCTGAGCGACCTTGGCATCATCCGTGACGTGCCCATCTCTCGGCCCGTCGACGGCAACGTAGAGCGCCGGTATTTCCCAACCGCTAACGGCCTCCAAGACCCTGCGAGTGTGGCTAGGTCGGTTAAAGGCAATGACAAGAACGGGCACACTCATCTGCGGTCACTCCCTCCGATGCCTGATGAAATTGAAATGGTTCTTTGCGACTGCAGAAGCATTCGAGCCCTGATCATCCCTTCACCGAAGCAGCCTGGTACACCTCCATGTATTGGGCCGCAACGGCTGCTGGCGACCACAGCTTCTCAGCACGATTGCGGCAACGTTGGCCCAGCGCACCTGAAGTCCTTTCGCAGGCCAGCGATAGGATCCCTTTCGCTAGGTCAGCCGGGTCAAAGGGGGTCGCGAGGTACCCCGTCGATTCATGCTCGACTACGTCAATGAGGCCAGTCGTTGCAAATGCGGCGACAGGTGTCCCGCACGCCTGAGCTTCACTAGCCACCTGCCCGAAGGCCTCCTGTCGCGATGGCACGGCAACAATATCGGCAGCGCTGTATATCAGCGCAAGTAGTCTGTCATCACGGATGAGTCCCAGATTGTGTGCACGGACTCCAAGGTCCGAATGAGGTAGCTCGCCGGATTCACCGAATACGCCCACCTCAAGGTTTGGGCAATATCGAGCTACAGTGCTCAATGCCACAGTCAAGAGGTTCCAACCCTTTATTGGTGTCCTCGTCCCCCCGTCTGCTCCAAAAACCACGAAGAGAGCAGATTCAGATATTCCCAAAATAGAACGCGCAGCATGTCGACTGTGCGGCCGAAACACTTCGAGATCCAGCGGATTGGGAATCACGGTGACGGGCCAGTCAGCCATTAGGGCGCTCCCAGCTACGCAGTCCCGGAGCCATCGACTCGGTGTTACGATATGGGCTGGATGTGTCCATGACGATTGCTTGCGAAGCCACGTAAGGCGATCTACATCTAACCCTGAATGCCCTCTTGGGCGGTTCGACCGCGTATATCCGCTTCGCCAACGAGCAGATGCCCCATCATCCGCGTAGTGCTCCGCCCCACAGAATGCCCACATGTCTGGAAGGCGCCAGACAACCTTCTGTTCCTGGAGCAATTTCCCAATGTCCTCTACACTAAGATAGCCGCGCCCCACCCAACCCAATTGGATGACATCAGCATCCGCAGCTCGCAGTGCTCTGCCAGCACTTCCCGGAAAGAGAGCTGTCGAGTGCAAGATCGGGCTGTCCGTTCGCTGCAGCTTCGCCACACGGCTCTCAAGGCCACTGCTGAGATACTGCACCCCGCGGTTTCGCGGAACTTGAAATACTCCCCGGCCGGATGACAGCCCATCGGCTACTAGCATTGACGACGCAATCCCTGCACTGCGCAATGAACAATGGACCCTGAACGCAGCACGCGCGGCGCCACCAGAGTTGGCTGAGTAGGTACCGTGCAGCACTCTTAGCATGGCGCCTCTCTCACTATGCTCACATCTGGAATCATTCACAGCCACCAGCGGCGCTACACTCCGCATAGACCGTTCCCGGTCGCTGGTACCGATACTGCAGACAACTCCAGCAGGCGGCCGGCCGACATGACACTTGTCCGGTCTTGTTGTGGCCCCCCTCCGTGGCGGCAGGCGCCTCATGCTGATCTGGTCGGGCTATCGCGCCCTGCATAATCCCTGAACGTAGCTGTGAGTCCGTTATAGAGGACTCGGCTCGTAGCCCAGCCAAGTTGCTCAAGGCTCGACGCATCGAGCAGCTTCCTCGGCATCCCGTCGGGCATCGAAGCGTCGAACCGCAACTCGCCATCCCAGCCCACCACCTCGGCGATCAGCCGCGCCAGGTCAGCGATCCTGATGTCTTCGCCGGTGCCGACGTTGAGGTGCTGTTCGCCGGAGTAGTGCTCAAGCGCGAACATCGTCGCGTCCGCGAGGTCGTCAACGTGGAGGAACTCCCGTCGGGGGCGACCGCTACCCCATACCTCGATGTAGTCGCGCCCGTCACGCTTCGCCTCGACGACCTTACGGAGCAGCGCAGGCAGGACGTGAGCGGTCTCCAGATCGTAGTTGTCGCCGGGGCCGTAGAGGTTCGTCGGCATGAGGCTGATCGCATCCATGCCGTACTGCCGCCGGTACATCTTTGCGAGCTCGAGTGCGGCGATCTTGGCGACCGCGTACCCCTCGTTGGTGGGCTCCAAGGGGCCGGTCAGCAACGCCTCCTCCGGGATCGGCTGCGGAGCCTCACGGGGATACACGCAGGACGACCCGAGGATGACGACCTTGCGCACCCCCGCAAGGCGGCAGGCCTCGATGCTGTTGGCCGCGATCATCAGGTTGTCGTAGAGGAAGGACCCTTGCGCGGTGCGGTTGGCCTGGATGCCGCCGACCTTGGCTGCCGCGATGATCGCGACATCGGGCCGCTTCTGCTGGACGAACGCGTGGGTCGGTCCCTGCTGTCGTAGATCGAGCTCCGATGAGGTTGCCGTGATGACCTCATCAACCGCGGTCGAGGCGAGACGACGCAGCAGCGCAGAGCCGACCATCCCGGTGTGACCAGCAACCCACACCCGGGTCCCGGTGAGATCGAAGAGCTTCTCAGGCATCGTCACCCCGACGGTCTTCCGGCGGTCGTTGCGACACGAGGGCGCGAGCGGCGTCGAGCGTCATCCCTGCCTCCTGCAGGTCCGCATCGACCATCTCCTCCACGAGTGCAGCGAAGGTCGTCTTGGGCTTCCAGCCGAGCGCAGCGAACGCCCGCGACGGGTCCGAGCGAAGCTGCTCCACCTCGGTAGGGCGGAAGTAGGCCGGATCGACTTCGACGAAGCGTTCCCAGTCGAGACCGACTCGCCCGAAGGCGTGTTGGCACAGCTCACGGACCGTGTGCGCCTCACCGGTACCGACCACGAGGTCTTCCGGCTCGTCCCGCTGCAGCATCAGCCACATCGCTTCCACGTAATCACGCGCATGGCCCCAGTCCCGCACCGCATCGAGGTTGCCGAGGTAGAGCCGGTCCTGCTCACCGGCGACGATGTCCGCCACTGCCCGGGTCACCTTGCGGGTGACGAAGGTCTCACCGCGGCGGGGCGATTCGTGGTTGAACAGGATGCCCGTCACGGCGTGCAGCCCGTAGGCCTCCCGGTAGTTGCGGACCATGTGGTAGGCGTAGACCTTCGCCGCCGCGTAGGGAGAGCGTGGCCGAAGCGGCGTGTCCTCGTGCTGCGGCGGCGGGGAGTCGCCGAACATCTCGCTGGTACCAGCTTGGTAGAGGCGGCACGGCATCTCCGCCTCACGGATGGCCTCGAGCAGCCGCACGACACCAAGCCCGTCGACATCGCCCGTGTACTCCGGCTGGTTGAACGAGACCGCGACGTGCGACTGGGCCGCCAGGTTGTAGATCTCGTCCGGGCGGATGGACCGGATCATCCGAGCCAGGGCCGAACCATCCGTCAGGTCGCCGTGATGGAGCTTGAGGCGGACGTCTGGCTCATGCGGGTCCTGGTAGAGGTGGTCGATCCGCCCGGTGTTGAAACTCGATGCCCGACGGATCAGCCCATGGACCTCGTAGCCCTTCTGCAGCAGCAGTTCGGCCAGGTAGGAACCGTCCTGGCCGGTGATGCCGGTGATCAACGCCGTGCGCTGCAACTCGATCGCCTTCGGTTCTCCGGGGGTGACCCGGCGAGGACAGTAGTCGGCCCGAGGTGACTGGCGCGTTCAGTGCATGGGGTTCAGACCACTATCCACTGGGGTTCGTGTGAGCGCCCGGTTCCTGGAACACGGGTCGTCATCGGATGCGCAACAGCGTGCTGGCACGTACCCGGGCCTCCGTTGCTGACGCCTGGAGATGCGCGAACCTGGTACGGGCTACCCGTTCAGCCTTCGCTCGGAGGCCGGTCTGGGGAACCGGCGTGGGCTTCGGCGGAGGTGGCTGCGGACCGTCGGAGGTGACGGTCGCAGCCTGGTCACTTGTCACGAGGTTCGCACGAACCTGGGCAGCTGTCGTGAGGATCTCCTCTACGGCTCGCTCCGGCGAGTACCACCATCGGACCTGTTCGAGTTGCTGCGCGAGCTGCGATCGGATCGTCGGCCAGACCGTGCGGGATCGCAGGAGGATCTCCACTGCCTCTCGAGCTCCGGTGTAAGCCGGGGCACCGGGCGCCCAACGCTCCTGCTCCTGCGCGGGGTAAGAGCCGTTCGGCGCGAGCACAGGGGTTCCCGACACGAGAGCATCAGCCGCCTTCCCGCTCGACTGCGTCGTGTAGAAACCCCGCTTCGGGAACCACACCACGTCAGCGTCGGCAAGCACCCGGGCGTACTGATCCGTCGACAACCCATTGGGCTCGAAGCGCACCCCGAAAGCACGTAGGCGCTGCATGAGGTGTGCTCGTGCGCGACGCCGCCAGTGACCGTCATAGCCACCACCGAACACGTACCAGTCGAAACGTTGGCCCGCGGCGGCGTAGCGCTGGCAGAGCTGAGCAACCGTCGCGATCTCGTAAGCGATCTGGCGGGTGACTTGCCTTCCCGCGAGGGGGACAACCACGCGGATAGTGCCGCGGTCGTCGACGCTCGGCAGGTCATCGAAAGGCTCGAGCACGCTGTACAGCGGCCAGACCTTCACATTCTGCAGACCGAGGCTGTGTGCCAGCTGTGCCCGCCGAGCCGTATCGGCATACACGACGACATTGCGAGGTAGACCTTGGCCCGGGGCAGCACCGATCTCCGCCTGCACGGCGGGCGATGTCGTGGGTTCGAGATGAAGTCCCCTGGCGACGGATCGCTCGCTCAGATGCGGGAACGATAGTTCCCGGTCCCACCCGAAGAGATTCACGATGAATACAACGTAGGGGTGCAGCGACGCGATCCAGAGGATGGAAGCCAACGACTCCTGGTTGCCTTCGTAGGCTAGGACGGTCGTTTCGTGATCAGCGTGGTCTTCGAGCAGCTTCCGCAGGCCACCTACCCAACCGCCGGGATCCGCATCGAGCTCGAGCGAGACCATTCCCGGGATGTCCGCATCGGTCCTGCCGGGAACGACGACCGCTGCCCGTGAACCGTGCCTCTCCGCCGCCTGCGTCAGGGTTCGCTGGTAAGCGACCTCATGACCGAAGAACCCCACTGAAGTCCGCTCTGGCATCCGCAGGGCGATGCTGAAAAGAGTGTGAGCCGCGGCAGCGCCCACAGGACCATCATCTCCAGAGCCTTTGGCGACATCGCGGCCGAGCGTGACGTCCTTCGGCGAAACTGCGGGGTCCACTCACGATCCTCTCGCTGCCCGTGATCGACCGTCAAAACACCGTCACAACGTAGTGACCATTCGCGACGCAGCCTCACGATCCCGAGCCACATCCGACCGCTGCCGTCGATGTACACCCGGGCTACTGTTCAGCTGCTCGCGGAGGATGAAGGAGGCTCGTGCTCGCGTTCTTGGCGGTCGCAACTGGGCTCCTCGTCGCCTCGGTGACTATCGGTGCTGGCCTACTTCGGATGGTCTACGGCCACGCTGGTGGACCCGAGCGCGAGGCGGACCGCGCTCTGAGCGCTGCGTTCACGGGGCTGCTGTTCCTCGCGTGGTTGCTGCTTGTAGCCGCAACGTTCCTCCCGCTTTCCCCGTCGGTGCTTCTTGCGGTAGCAGCCGTCGGTGCACCCGTTGTACTGGCGCATGAGGGCGCCAGGGGTGAACTTCGACGATGGACACGCGCACCCGCTAGCTGGGCCATCGCCGCGTTCAGCATCTTCGCCGCAGGTCTGATCACGTTGCGGCCGGTCACCCTCTACGACACAGGGTTGTACCACTACCAGTCGATCCGGTGGCTCGCGGAACACGGCAACGTGCCGGGGCTTGCCCTGCTCCATCGTCGGTTCGGCTTCGTCTCGAGCTGGTTCGCGCTCCATGCCCCGTTGGACACGGGCCCGCTAGCCGGACGCTCGTTGACGGTGGTCTCCGGCCTTACAGTCGCGCTTGTGCTCGCTCTGATGATCGTGTCCGGCTGGCGGCTGATCACGCTACAGGCCCAACTCGCCGACATCATGCTCCTTGTCGGGGCCGGCACCTGGCTACTGCTCGTCCACTGGCTCCGCCTGTCCTCGTCAGCCTCACCGGACCTACCCGCCTCTGTTCTGCCGCTACTCATCGCATGGATGCTGCTGGTCCCCTGCAGCGCAGGAACGGGCACCGCCCGGTTGAAACGGCCGGGAGGACCCTGGCTTCTCGCGGCCCTCGGCATGGCAGTCAAGCTCAGCGCGCTCCCGTTGTTGCTGACAACGGCGGTGTGGCAGCTGTGGCTCGACCGCAGCGCAAGGCGCATCCCGCCGATGGCGTGGGCTGCTGCGCTCGTAGGGCTCCCACTGATCGGGGTGTATGTCGTCATCACGGGCTGTCCAGCGTTCCCATCCGGCCTCTTCTGCCTCGAGTCGAGCACGAGCGTTCCAGTTCACGTCGCAGACCGAACCGCGATCGAGGTCACGCAATGGGCGCGATGGTCTGAACCGACACCATCCGACGCAACCGGCCTCGACTGGATCGGACACTGGATCGCAACCGAACGACTCACCGTGGCACTGCTGATGCTGTGGGCTCTGGCAGTGACTGCTGCCATGGCCGTCGCTGCGGTCGGGCGCTGGATACCCGAGCGCGAACGCGTCGCGGTCGGACTTGCAGCCGGGTCCAGCATCGTCGGCGTCTCGTTCACCATGCTGACCGGGCCGAGCCTCCGCTTCGTCCTCGGACCAATGGTTCTCGGTTGGGCGGTTGGTCTCGCCATCGCCGTATGGCGCTTGAGTGCGTCCCTGCAACGCACGGGTCTCATCGTGGGGGGGTCAGCCTCGTCGCACTTGTCGCTGCTATCAACGAGGGGCCTACGCCACCGCTGAAACCTGACCCGTTGCAAGCGACCGCCGCAACCACGATCGTCGAGGACCAAGGCTGGTCCTACCGTGTCCCGATCGATGATGACCGCTGCTGGGATGCACCCATCCCCTGCACACCAGCATCCGAGCTTCGTGAGCGAACGATCCAGCCGAGAGGGCCTGATCTGGGGCACGGCTTCAGACTGAGAGAGCAGTGAGCCCCCTCGTAGCACAGGATCGTCATCGCGATCCGGTATCGGGCGCCACCGGGGTCGCCGAGTTGACCCTCGGGGGCACAGGAGCACTTGCCCGCCAGACGCCCCAGCCAATGCGAGAAGACGGCCCCCGGTTCGGGTCATCGCGACCGATAGCCTCAACTAGTCACGCGCAGGCCGCGTTCTGCGCACGCAGCCCCAGCGTCACCGCCACGACGACCTGCGAGGGCGCGGTAGTGCAACCCGAACCGTCGAGGTCGACGGGTCAACCATACGGGTTGGTCGAAGTGTAGAACTCGACCGACCTCGACCGAAAGCACGCGACCACGTGACCGCACTCCGAGAGACCTTCCAGAGCCTGGCCGAACTCATCGGCGGGCGGAAGCGCTGGCGGTGGTGGATCCTGATCGGGCTCGCGGTGCTCGTCAGCCTCCTCGAGGCGGTTGGTGCGAGCCTGGTGTACGTGCTGGTGGGGCTGATCGCCTCCGATGATGGCGCGATCACCATCCCTGTCTTCGGTGACGTCGCTGGGTGGTTCCCCGACATCGCACGGGACCGACTGCGCGTGTGGTTCGCGGTGGGGGTCGCGGTCTTCTTCGCCGTCCGTTCGGTCATCGTGCTCGTGCGCACCTACGTGGAGGAACGGCTGATCAACAACGCTGGGGTGATGGTTGCCGATGACCTCCTCCGTGGCTACCTCGCCATGCCCTACCTACTCCACACCCAGCGCAGCTCCGCGGAGCTGGTCCGCAACACCTACGACGGCACCCAGCAGTTGGTCACGCGCACGCTCAGGCCGCTGGTGATCCTGGTGGCGGAGTCGATCCTGGCGATCGGCCTGCTGGTCGTGCTGCTGCTGACTGCACCGCTCGCGACCCTGCTGGCCGCGGCGGTGTTCGCCCCCACTTTGTGGCTGCTGCAGTCGAAGGTCCAGCCGAAGCTCAAGGATCTCGGTCGTCGCGCGCAGACCTCGCGCACCGGCAGCCTTTCCGCGATCCAGCAGTCGCTGGGTGCGATCCGTGACATCAAGCTGCTGGACCGTGGCCCAGAGTTCGCAGCCGGGCACGCCACGCAGCGCCTCCATCTCGCACGAAGTCAGTACCTCGCGCAGGTGCTCAAGAAGATGCCGCGGGTCATGATCGAGACCTCGCTCATCCTGACCATCGTCGCGGTGTTCGTCGTCGCCGTGGTCCAGGGCACCGCCGTTGACGAGGTACTCGCCACCCTGGGGCTGTTCGCCTACGCGGGTCTCCGCCTCCAGCCGGCGCTGCAACAAATCGTGGGCTCGCTGAACGAACTGCGGTTCGCTGGGCCCATCCTCGACGACCTGGTTGCCGACCACCGGCAGATGGAGGATTGGTGGCGTCAGTACCGCGAGACCGCCGATGACGCCGAGGTGGCAGACGACGGCGTGTCATCTGAGATCGGATCGCAGCTCCACCTCGACGGTGTCTCTTTCGCCTACACCCCTGATGCCGCGCCGGTGCTGCACGATCTCGACCTGGTGATCCAGCCGGGGGAGTTCGTCGGGATCTGCGGGCCCACGGGCGGGGGCAAGTCCACCCTGGTCGACCTGCTGATCGGGCTGCTGCAACCCACGCGCGGCGCGATCAGCGTCGGGGGACGTGAGCTGACCGCTCGGCCCAGGTGGTGGTGGCGCCAGCTGGGTGTGGTGCCGCAGCAGGTGTTCCTCATCGACGACACGCTCCGGGCCAACATCGCCTTCGGCCAGCCCGCGGAGGAGATCGACGTGGATGCGCTGGAACGCAGCGTCGAGGCAGCACAGCTCGCCTCCGTGGTAAGCGAGCTACCGGAGGGGTTGGACACCGTCGTCGGTGAGCGAGGCGTACGCCTCTCCGGCGGCCAACGCCAACGCGTGGCGATCGCCCGAGCGCTCTACCGCGACCCACCTGTGCTGGTGCTGGACGAGGGCACCTCGGCGTTGGATGGTGCAACCGAGCATGCGCTCGTGGCGGCGATCGAGGGCGCACGGGGGACCCGGACGCTGATCGCGGTCGCGCATAGGCTCACGACGTTGAAGGACGCTGACCGGATCCTGGTCGTCGCGGAGGGCAGGATCGTGGACGAGGGGGGGTACGAGGAGTTGCTGGAGCGGAGCCAGGTGTTCAAACAGTTGGCGCAGTGACAGAGCCGCTCTCGATAAGTGACGGTCGCAGAGGTTCCTGCAACAGACGCCCTGGGAGGCAGCACGTACGCGACACCCAGTCCGAGTCCGTCATCGGAGGCACGGATGACGAAGCCCCTCATCACGATCGGCGTGACGGCCTACAACGCTGCGCACACCGTTGAGCGAGCGATCGAAAGCGCTCTGTCTCAGTCGTGGGTACCGCTCGAGATCATCGTCGTGGATGACGCATCCACCGACACCACTCCGGAGATCCTCGCCCGCCTCGCTGACGAGCACACGAACATCCGGACGATCAGGCACGAAGAGAACCAGGGCGTTGCGGCCGCCCGCAACACCATCATCTCTCACGCCCGCGGCGAAGCGATCGCGTTCTTCGACGATGACGACGTGAGTCATCCGGAGAGGATCGTTCGGCAGTGGCATCGGCTCACAACGTACGAGCGACAGCACGGGCACGGTTTCCCCATCCTCTGCTATACCGGGCGGAAGCAGGTCTTCCCAAACGGCTCCACCGCCCTGCATCCAGGCCGCGGCTCCAGCACTGAGAGGGTCGGAGCCCACGGAAGCCGCCTGGTGAGCGCCCTCCTGTGGGGGCGACCTCTACCAGCAGCACAACAAGGAACAGCAGGTGCGGGTACGCAGATGGGCAGGACCGAAACATTCCACGAGTTGGGGGGGTTCGATCCGCGGTTCCGCCGAGCCGAGGACATGGATCTGGATGTACGGGTCGCCCGCGCGAAGGGGCATACGATCGGGGTCGCCGACCCCCTCGTCACGCAGTATCTCACTCCGGCAGTCGATCGGAGTATCGATGCGCAGGAGCAGGCGAGCCGACTCCTGCTACAGAAGCACGCTGAGGCCTTCCCGTCGAGGTCCCTCCTGGCTGCTGCGCTCCGATGGACGCAGGCACGTTTCGCTCTCAGGCGCGGACAGAAGCGAGAGGCGCTGCACCTCATCTGGTCGGCCTTGCTCCTGCAACCAGCGTTCACCCTTCGGCGCGTCGCGCAGTACTTGCTCGCGGCTCCCCGTAGCCGTATCGCAAGGAAGGGCATCAAGGCAGCGTTCGCCTCATCACCTACTCGCCACCTGGGTGCTTCAAGTTCTCCATATGAGGAACCGTGCCCGGGACCGCCACGGTCGTCGAAGCCACAGATCCTTCTACTAATAGATCATCTTCCGCACTACCGCGCCGGCTTCATCAACGGACTGGCCGAGAAGTACGACCTCACCGTCGCATCGATCCCCGGCTATTCAGCGACGGTCCCAGAGATGGCGCCTGGTCGTGAGCAGCGCCTAGATCTGCGACTACGCAGGCTCGGCCCTCTGGAGTTCTTCGTCGGAAGTATGGCAGCAGCCGCGAGGATCGAGTACGACGTGCTCGCCGTGTTCGCGAACGCACGTTGGCCGCACGTGTGGTTCACCACCGCGATCGCGCGCCTTCGACGTCGCACAGTGGTGCACTGGGGGCACGGCTGGACTGGACGGGAGAACCGCGCGATCGGGTCCTTGCGACGTAGCTTACACGCGACTGCGCATGCCACCTTCGTGTTCGGGGCAGGCGCGCGTGACCTGGCCATCCGACGCTATGGGGCAGATCCGACGAACATCCACGTCATCTGGAACTCGTTGCCATGGACCGACCATCCCGCTCCCCTTGCAACACCTCCCTCGGGCGATGCGATGGTGCTGTTGGTATCTCGGCTGGTGCCCGAGCGACGGGTGGACCTCCTGATTGCAGCGATCGCCGAGTTGAAGGCGCGCGGGAAGCGGACGCAGGCCATCATCGTTGGCGAGGGTCCAACGCGAGGAGCAGCCGAACGACTCGCGGGCAATCTCGGTGTCAGCGACCGGGTACGACTGGTCGGAGCATGCTACGACGAGGAAGCGCTTCGTCAGCACTACAGTGAAGCGTCTCTTGCCGTCATCCCCGGCAAGGTAGGTCTGGCAGCCGTAGCGGCTGCGGGGTATGGACTCCCCATCGTCTGCAGCTCGGAATCCAAACGGCACGCCCCCGAAGTCGAACTGGTCGTCGATGGCAAGACCGGGGTGCTCTTCCACTCCGACGAGCCCGCAGCGATCGCCGACGCCATCGAGATCGGTTTGGATCCTGACCTGTGGAAACGGATGTCGGATGAGGCGATGACCGTCGTTAGAGAACGCTACTCCCCCAGCGCGCAGCTCCGCATCTTCTCCGGGGTCGTGGACGATCTGCTGGCTGTGGATCGCTGAGAGCGCTGCCCAGCCCTCCTCTGCACGGCAGTCGAGTAGGCGACCGCTCTGGGAGGCGCGAATAGCTGCTGTGAAGTCACGACGACAAGCATGAGCCCTACCTGCGCAACCTTCGTTTCGCCCACAGGAACAGCCCGACGGTGGCCATCACGATCGTGATGGCCGTCCACAGCACCCAGACCCGTTCGTCGGGTTCCGTGTCCTCCGACACGATCAGCAGCACCCCGGTCGATGCCAGCAGCACGCTGAGCAACCCGAAGAACACACCGAAGACCGCGACACGGGTCTGGAACTGGTCCGCTGACAGCGCCTGCAGGCTCGCCACCAGTCGGTCGATGCCGCTCAAGGACGCCGCAAGGCTGTCGCGGTCACGTCTCGGCACACCGGCGGTGGCGTCGACGGCATCGAAGACCCGCTTCATCTCGCTGTCGTTGAAGTAGCCCCACCCGCTGATCTCCCGGTTGAGTTGGATCGCCTCCGCCTGGATCTTCGCGGTGTCACGCACGCACTTGTCCACGCTCTCCTTCTCGCTGAGCACCTTCCCCGTGACGTCATCGATGCTCGAGCTGGTTCTCTTCATCAGGTGCCGCCCACGACCGACAACACCGGCCAGCACCAGGTAGGGCGCGAGCTGTTCCAGTGGAAGCCCACGCCCACCCGCGATCAGGTGGTGGTAGGGGTGAGCGAGGAGGCGCTCGCCGGTGCTGAAGCCGGGCACTCCCGGAGCGTCTACCACCTCGGCGTCGATGAACGCCAACAGGCCGAACGAGGTGCGTCTAGGCGCCTGGGTCGCCACACGCTTCCCGGCGAGATCCGAGTACACCATGTCGCAGTGCCACTGCAAGCTGCCCTCCGGAGACACGTCCTTCCTGCTCGCCGACCAGCGATCCGTCGCGAACACCACGCCGGGATCAGCGGAGATGGGCAGCCGCGGGAGCGCTACGTCACGGACCACCAGGAGCACGTCCACGAGTCCCAGGTTCGGGTAGGCGATCAGCCAACGTTGCATGCTCTGTCGTGCACCATCGATCGTGACGGTGATGTCGTCGAGGGGACGTTGGCGTGGCTTGAACCGCTCGAGATACGGATCCTGCACCCACGCCGCGTACCAACCCGGCAGAGCCTCGTCCGCCCAACCTCGCTTCGCGTCGACGTCGTAGCTGCGCAGGTAGGCCAGATCGGCGTGCACGATGCCGTTCGACGTCAAGGACCACCCTTCCCCTCGTCCGTCACGGTAACCGGCGGACTCCTTCGGAGCGACCGGATACCGGCCGAGCCCTGCGACCCTTCGATCCCGCCACAGGAGTCCGCCTTGTGCGGTCGCGTGGTGTCCCGACCCGGGGCTTCAGCGGTAAGCGCGCCGGGCGACCCGCGGCCATCACGGCAAGCACGGTGCGGCGCGATGCGCAGGTCGCCCAGATGGCCGTGAAGCGGAACTGCAGCCTGACACACAGGGTGATGACTCCCGGGTGATCGTGCGGCGGGGACGCGCTCGATCGGGAGGGGGCTCGCCCGCACGCCGGAACACCGTCCAGGGCGACGCCCACCCTGTCCTGAACGAACGCGGCTAGTGACGCCCATCCCCCTCCGACAAGAGAGCTAGGCCCCGGCGCACGATGTCCGCCCCTACCGTCCCGTCCAAAGCCGCTGCGACATCCCTAGTGAGCAGCCAGCCCGCGCCCTCAGGCCTGAAACCAGCCACCGCCACGCTGCCATCAGTGATGGGTTGGAGCGTCACTGGCTCGGGTCCCCGCTGCGCGTAGTGCTCAGATATCCAGCCGCTCGTGGGGTCGTCCTCGCTGGGATCCGAAGTGCTGCTGAGACCTGGCGGCGCGAGCATGCGGTTCCTGCCGTCCGCCTGCGCCATGTTCCACCGCACCTCGGCATCAGTGCCGTCGGCGTGGTCGATCACCACGTACCGGTCGCCTTCACGCACGAGCGCACGGCGGACGAGGCCGCCCTGCGCTTCCCGCTTCAGCAGCAAGGCCTCACCGTCAACCCCTGACACCGCCCGTGCAACCAGATGTCCATCGTGCAGCGGCTCGCTCAGGAACCGACTGAGTCGCATGACGGACTCATCCACAGCGCGGACGGTCGAGTGGACCTCGATACCGGTCAGCGCGTTGCCCCAAGGTGCGGGGGCGGTATAGCGGTAAGATCCCGGATCCTTGACGACGTTGTGCCCGTCGATCCAGAGGTCGACGGCCAACTGGTCCGCATGACCGGCACGGTGGCCGTGGCTGCCTGCGCGCGTGAGCAGCAGAGACCTGGGCCCGCGCAGGGTGAGATAGGTGCTGGGGCGTTCGGCGGCGTCGGTCCGGTGCGCGGCAACCTCATCGACACGGAGCCACAGCGCCGCTCCGTACCTTGGCTCATCCTTGGCACGCAGACCGAGAGCAGTCAGGAACGGTCGGAAATCGCGGTGATCCGTATCGTCGAGATGGAACAGCAGGGCCCCATCGTTCGCGCCATAGTTCGGCAACCACCCGCTGACGGGATCCGAACAGCGGGCCAGGAAGTCGCGTGACCTGGCGACGGCATCGATGATGCGGACCCGCAGCCGCGGCGGAAGGTCCTCACGGGTGAGCAGCAGCCACTGGAGTGCCTGCACCGCGAGCCGCTGGTAGTTGAAGCTCTGCTGGCTGTAGGAGCCGTCGGGGTAGAACTGGTCGTCCAACACCTCGTGGAGTAGCCGGCACAGCCGTCGCTGTGGCCCGAGCAGGCTGATCAGGAAGACGAGCTCCGAGATCGCATGGTTGTTGCGCTGTGACAACGCGTAGCCAAGCGTTGGGCGCACCCGGTCGACGTGTGCCTGCAACACCTGCGCTGCCAGCTCACGCCGCTGCGGAGTGCTCGCGGGGTGATCAGAGAACACCGACAGCCCGAAGCAGAGCGCGATGCCCCGGAGCGAGGTCTCCTGTCCACACCGCCAGTTGACGCCGAGGTTCGGCGGGTTGATGTCTGCCCAGTCCTCGATGGCCTGCCACCAGGCTTCCGGATACCGCTCATCGTCGGTGAGGATCCAGGCACGTGCGAACAGGTAGGTGAACGGCAGTCGGGACAGCTCCCATACATCCTTGATGTCACCCGCTGCCGGGTCATCGTCACTGATCCGGGTCCAGTGCACCCGCGGGTACTCGTGTCCCGTGAAGGTGTTCGCGTGCCACCTCGGCGGCCAGCCCACCGGCTTCCATGCCCACCCGTAGAGTTCGATCTCACCCGACAGCACGCGCTCCGCGCGGTCGACGACCGCATCAACATCGAGGCCCTCTTCAACCAGATCGGCGTAGCCGGCGCGGATGGCATCGATGTCGAAGCGGTGGCGCCAGGCGATGGTCGATTCCGCTGGCCAGCCGCTCGGGGGGGTCTGACGACGGACGGCACCACTGCGGAGCCGTACCTCGTAGAGCGTCCTCCGCAGCAAGCCTGTGGAGCCGAATGCCCGCCAGATGGCCCGAGCCTTCACCACCTGTTCGCGGAGCATCGTGTCCCCTCCGATGGATCGCGACCATGCCCTTGGCCCATGCCGATGCGCACGGGCCCCTGGACGGCAGGTCCCTCGGGTCCCGATGCTACGGTCCCTCGCCGTCGCGCGAGGATGTGCCTTCATCGACCGGTCACCGTCAGCGGCTGCCGATCCTGCCCGGGCAGCCACCACGTACTGGGTCAACCAGTACGCCGTCGCTCCCGACCAGCCAGGCGGCACCCGGCACCACGAGATGGCTGGAGCGCTGCGACGACTGGGCCACGACGTCCGGGTGGTCGCCAGCGACCTGAACCTGTCCTCCCGCAGCTACAGCCGCCGTGTTGACGGCAACGACACCCGACATCTGCAGGAGGAGGTCGACGGTGTCCCCTTCGTATGGCTGCCTGCAGGCCGCTACGAGCGCAACGACTGGCGCCGCGCAGCGAGCATGCTCGTGTTCGCATGGCACGTGTTCATCTACCTGCTGAGGACCGTACGCCGAGGCGATGTCGTCATCGGCAGCAGCCCGCACCTGCTCGCCGCGGCAGCCGCACGCGCTGCTGCGCTGCTTCGCCGAGCCAGCTTCGTGCTGGAGATCAGGGACCTGTGGCCGGAGTCCTACACCGGTGTCTCCGGCCGCGGCGGTCCGCTGACCGTGGCGATGCGGGCCATCGCAGATGCCCTCTACCGCAGCAGCGGAGCCATCATCATCCTGGCGCGCGGCAGCCGTGACCCGATCGTCGCCCACGGCGGCCCACCGAAGCGCATCGTCTACATCCCCAACGGTGTCAGCCTGACCGGCTCCGCTGCCTCCCAGGCAACCTCCCTGCCCCGGGAGTTGGAGGAGGTCCTGGCCCATCCCACCTTCGTGTACGCGGGTGCCCACGGGCCCGCCAACGGGCTGGACCTGGTGCTCGATGCTGCGGAGACGGTGCGGGCCGAAGGCGACGACGCGGCGAGGATCCTGCTGATCGGCGACGGCCCGAGCAAGGCCGACCTGATGGCCGCCGCCGCGCAGCGCAACCTCGACAACGTGGTCTTCCACCCACCTGTACCGAAGCAGATGATCCCGCACATCCTGCGCCGCTGCACCGGCGGACTGATGGTGCTCAAGGACGTGGAACTGTTCCGGTACGGGGTCTCACCCAACAAGCTGTTCGACTACCTCGCAGCCGATCTGCCGGTCGTGACCAACGTGCCTGGTGACGTGTCCGACATCGTGCGGCAGGCCAACGCCGGCATCGTCGTGCCGCCTGGTGATGCGGCGGCCTTAGCTCACGCGATGCGGGAGCTGGTACGGGGCAACCTGGACATCGCTCCCGGCTCTGCCTACGTGCGGGAACATCACGACCGGGATCGGCTCGCCGAGCGGCTCGGATGGGCGATCGACCGCGTCCGCAGCGCGTGAGCTTCCGCTGCATCGCGCGCACAAGCGTTGCCGGTGATCACCAGCTCACTGACGCTCTGCGAGCTCGGGCAGCAGCACCTCGACGATGCGTTCGGCTGCGTGTCCGTCCCACAGTGGGATCTCTGCCGGTGTCCGGGGGCGTTGGCGGGCATCACGGACCGCTCGGGTGATCGCAGCCGACTCCGTCCCTGCCAGCACGTTGGTCCCGAGCTCGCAGGTGATGGGGCGTTCGGTGGTGTCGCGTGCCGTCACGCACGGTACGCCCAGCACGGAGGTCTCCTCCTGCACCCCACCCGAGTCGGTGACCACCAGCTTGGCACCGTCCACCAGCGCGATGAAGTCGAGGTAACCGAGTGGTTCGACCACCCGGATGCCCTGGGGCAGCTCGAGGCCGCTGCTGGCGAGCTTGGCTGCGGTGCGTGGATGGATGGGCAACACCAGCGGAAGACCGTCCGCGCCGTCGACGATCGCATCGAGCATCGCCTGGATCGAACGCGGGTCGTCGACGTTGGAGGGACGGTGCAGGGTGAGTACCCCGTAGTCCGGTGGTAGGCCCAAACGGTCACACAACTGCGTTGCACGGGAGCGGGCCCGGCCGAGGTTGGCCACCAACGTGTCGATCATCACGTTGCCGACACGGTGGATCCAAGCCGGGGTGACACCCTCGGCCACAAGGTTGGCATCAGCCTCCGCAGAGGTCGTGAACAGCCAACGTGAGATGCGGTCGGTGAGCAGCCGGTTGATCTCCTCCGGCATCGCCCGATCACCGGAGCGAAGCCCCGCCTCGATGTGTGCGACCGGCACGTGCAGCTTCACCGCTGCCAAAGCGCACGCGATGGTCGAGTTGACGTCGCCAACCACGACCACTGCATCGGCGGGGTGCTCCTGCAGGTAGCGCTCGAACGCGACCAGCACGCCTGCGGTCTGCTCAGCGTGCGTTCCGGAGCCGACACCCAGGTTGACGTCCGGCGTCGGCAACCCCAGGTCATCGAAGAAGCTCTTCGACATCCGTTCGTCGTAGTGTTGGCCGGTATGGATCAACCGCGCCTGCGCCGACTCACTCAAGGCATCGATCACCGGACCGACCTTCATGAAGTTCGGCCGTGCAGCCGCGACCACCGCGATCGATGGACGGCGAGGGGACGCGTTCGACGGCAAGGTTGGGATCCTCGTGAACGACTACAGCGGCTCGACCATAGGCGTGCGGGGCAGCATGCCGCGGGTGTCCAGCAACCGCGGTCGGTCGCGGCGAGACAACAGGGGCGGAACGCCCCGCGGGCGGCATGCGGTCGGCCAGGACGCTAGCCGGACGGCAGCATCTCCGTGGCTGCCGCGACCCGCGTTGGTTCGGGATCGAGGCCAGGAGGCCTGAAGGCTCAGCTCGCCTCCCCTGAGCCCTGGAACCGCTCCACCGTGGCCTGTCCTTCCGCACTGACCCCGTCACGCGTGAGCACCGACCAGACGGTCCGTGCGAGGATCCTGAGGTCCAGCCACAGCGAGCGGTGCTCCACGTACCAGACGTCCATCTCCAGTCGGGTGTCCCAGTCGGGGGCGTTGCGGCCGTTGACCTGCGACCAGCCGGTCAGGCCGGGACGGACCTCGTGGCGACGCGCCTGCCGCGGTGAGTAGCGCGGTAGGTACTCCATCAGCAGCGGCCGCGGGCCGACCAGGCTCATGTCGCCTGTGAGCACGTTCCACAACTCCGGGAGCTCGTCCAAGCTGGTGGACCGGAGGAACCGCCCGAAGGTGGGCAGGCGTTGCTCGTCGGGTAGCGGCTCACCATCCGGGCCTCGCGCATCGGTCATGGTGCGGAACTTGACCAGCTCGAAGGGTTCGGCGTGCAGCCCCGGGCGGGTCTGGCGGAACAGCACCGGCTTCCCGAGCTTCCAGCGCACCAGCAGGGCGATGATCGCGGTCAACGGCGCCAGCAGGATGCCGCCGATCCCGGCACCCACCACATCCATCACCCGCTTGCTGATCATCGCCCTATCGTTGCCCGAGGACACGTAGCCCCGCCCTTCCCCGTCACCGAGGAGACCGTAGCGTGACCCCACAGCAGCGCGTGATCGTCGGTGCCGGAGGCTTCGGCCGTGAGGTCCGCGAACTGCTCGCCCTGGACCCCGACATCGAGGTGGTGGGCTTCCTCGACGACCGCGCACCTGACCCTGACGGTCCCCCGCTCGGCGCGGACTACCTCGGTGCTGTTGGTGCGACAACCCATGCCGGGGTTCCCGGTGTGCTCGCGATCGGCTACCCCGAACCTCGACGGGCCGTGCTCGGCAAGCTGGAGGCAGCAGGCAGGCCGCTCGCCCCGGCGCTGGTGCACCCGCGGGCCGAGCTCGGCCGGGACGTGACGTTGGCTGACGGGGTCATCGTCACCGGTGGTGTCGGCATCACCACCAACGTCCGGCTCGGACGCTGTACGACGATCCACCCGGGCGCGCAGCTCGGGCACGACGTCGTGACCGAGCCACTGGTCGCCGTCATGCCTGGGGCGGTGGTGTCGGGTGAGGTCCACCTCGGCGAGGGGGCGTTCGTCGGCGCGAACGCCACGATCCTGCAGGGGGTCCACATCGGCGCGTGGGCGACCATCGGTGCAGGTGCCGTGGTGACCCGGGGCGTGGAAGCCGGGACGACGGTCGTCGGGGTGCCCGCCCGACCTCTCACGACGGGCTGAACGGGCTGAACACCGGCTCCTGTGAAAGCCGCCACAGGTAGGGCACCCCGTCGGATGGATGTCGTTACC